>ENA-OQIG01000404-OQIG01000404.1-human-gut-metagenome-genome-assembly--contig:-NODE-404-length-25169-cov-2.284881_pt1 | contig 25169 bp, 30 predicted proteins | sample MGYA00242576_ERZ504741 | MGnify/ENA primary metagenome ERZ504741 (study PRJEB26092, sample SAMD00036436) | human gut metagenome | host: Homo sapiens | study: EMG produced TPA metagenomics assembly of... | reverse complement strand
ATCGCTCAACGGATAAAAGCTACCCTGGGGATAACAGGCTTATCACTCCCAAGAGTTCACATCGACGGAGTGGTTTGGCACCTCGATGTCGGCTCATCGCATCCTGGGGCTGTAGTAGGTCCCAAGGGTTGGGCTGTTCGCCCATTAAAGCGGTACGCGAGCTGGGTTCAGAACGTCGTGAGACAGTTCGGTCCCTATCCGGCGTGGGCGTAGGATATTTGAGAGGAGCTGTCCTTAGTACGAGAGGACCGGGATGGACTGACCTCTGGTGTACCGGTTGAACCGCCAGGTTCACGGCCGGGTAGCCAAGTCGGGAAGGGATAAACGCTGAAGGCATCTAAGCGTGAAGCCCCCCTCAAGATGAGATATCCCATTCGAAAGAAGTAAGACCCCTTGAAGACGACGAGGTAGATAGGGCAGAGGTGGAAGTGCCGTAAGGCATGGAGCTGACTGTTACTAATCGGTCGAGGGCTTGACCTGAAATGCAAAACAAAAGTTTTGCAGAAAATGGTTGTGTTCGGAAAGAAGTATGGTATGATGTATAGGTGTTAAGTGTATGCGGTTTTGAAGGTATATCAAATATCTTCAAAATAGTTATTGTGGCCCGGTGGCTCAGCTGGTTAGAGCGCCGCCCTGTCACGGCGGAGGTCGTCGGTTCGATCCCGATCCGGGTCGCTTTAAAAAGTCTGCGGAAGCAGGCTTTTTTCGTGTATAAAATTTCTTCCAGCTATAAAAGATGCCGTATTTCAGACATAGAAAAAAGTCTGAAAGACGGCATCTTGCTTAACAGATAAATTAACGGATAAAGTTTGTGCCGACGCGTGGTTCCTTTTCCGGAAGACCAAAGGATTCTTTTCCGAGCTGGATGCTCTTCATCAGAAAACTCATATTCCGTGCAAGGGTACGCATGATCTGCAGGCCTTCGAGATCTTGCTGTGCCTCGTCCGCATTATTTCCATGGATACTGTTCCAATACTGGCCGGAAGCAACCGGCATGCCGGAGATGGTGAAGTATTTGTTCAGCTCATCAAAGGTAGCGGAAAGACCGCCGCGGCGTGCAGAGACAACCGAAGCGCCGACTTTCATGGTCTTGTCAAAGTGTGTGCTGTAGAACAGCCGGTCAAGAAAAGCAATAAGTGTTGCATTTGCAGATGCATAATAAACCGGACTTCCGACAACAAGGCCGTCAGCCTCTTCAAATTTCGGAGCAACCTCATTTACCATATCGGAAAAAGCACATTTTCCGAGCTTGGAACAGGCACCGCAGGCAACACAGCCGCGGATATCTTTATTTCCGATATGTACGATTTCCGCCTCAATACCATTTTCTGTAAAGACTTTTTCCATTTCGTGCAGGGCAGTATAAGTGCTGCCTTTTGCGTGAGGACTTCCGTTGATTAATAATACTTTCATTTGATGGTACCTCTCTTTCGTAATTTTCTTTATTATAACACCGGAAAAGATGCAAATAAAGACGCTTTTTTGGGCAAAAACTGATCTTAACAGAAATAGCTGCTGGACGGTATAATACAATCAGCAAAGAAGGCAAAACTTGCAATGGGAGGTTACCAAATGAAGATAGAGAGAATTCTGATTGAAGATCAGATGGCACCGATCGGGCTGGATGAGAAAAAACCGGCATTTTCCTGGCTGCTGACGGCAGAAGAAGGAGAACAGAATCTGATGCAGAGCGCATGCCGGATCGTTGTGCGCACCGGAGAAGATACTGTGTGGGACAGCGGAAAAATGGAAACCGGCGTATCAACAGGGATTGGTTATGAAGGAGAAGCACTGCAGCCTGTACCAAATATGAGGTAAAAGCAGAGGTGTGGGATAACCACGGCGGAAAAGCAGAAGCAGAAAGTTCCTTCGAGACAGGCCTTATGGATTCTTTGTATGCAGCATGGGAGGGAGCTGAGTGGATCGGCGCACCGCATGCGACGGTATGCGCGGAAAACCGCGGTGTTTTTACGATCGAGAGTGAATTTTGGATGGAAGGCGGGAAGGGAGAAGCGGGTATCGTCTTTGGAGCCAATGACTTCCGTCTGAACGATCATACGAAAAATGAGCTTGGCATGGAAGGGAGAACTATATCCGTTATGCTGTGTGCCTTGAGGATGGAGATGCACGCCTCGAAATTTACCGCGTGGGCTATGCGCCGGAGGATACAGCGGAAAAACCGTTTGCCGTTACGAAACTGGTCAACTGGAAAGAGAAAACGCAGGAAATCCTGACACCAGAGAATGCCGATGCCTTTCATAAGCTGACCGTAGAGGTTGACGGCAATGTGGCATACGCCTATGTCGACGGCATTCTCGTGGATGCAATTGAAGAGCATGGATTTTTTGGAACGAAAGTATCAGGCCGCCAGCTGAATCCGAGAGGAAATAACGATGTGCTGCCGTATCCGAGACTGAATGAGATCGGATTTTATGCAGGAAAAGGGACGACAGGATATTTTAAGAATCTGACTGTAAGAAACGTAAGAAAACCATCCGCGGAAATTATTCGTGAGACGCCGGAAGGACGGCTGGATGGGGGAAAAAGTATCTTTGCGGATCAGATTCCGGTGGAAAACGGATACTTTAAAGTAGAAGACAGCCAGATTACGGCAGATCCGTCCCATCATTCAATTCCAATGCTGCGGTCGTGTATTTCCTGCCAGAAAGAGAAAAAACTGGCATCGGCACGCCTTTATATTACTGCGCGCGGTATCTACGACTGCCGGATCAACGGACAGGAGATCACGAAAGATCTGCTGCGTCCGGGTCTGACACAGTATGACCACAGAATGAACTATCAGACATACGATATCACAGGGCTGATGAAACCGGGCCGAAACGGAATCGGCGTGACGCTGGCATCGGGCTGGTGGAGCGAGGCACAGACCTTTGTGGTGAAGAACTTCAATTACTTTGGAGACAAGGAGAGTCTGCTTGCCAAGGTTGTCATGAAGTACGAGGACGGCAGCCGCGAGGTCTTTGGAACAAATACCGAGGATTGGAAGTATTTCGGAGAAGGTCCTTACCTGTTTTCCAGCTACTTTGCCGGAGAGCAGTACGATGCGCGCCGGGCAGAGGTTTACGAAACTTATTCTCTGCCGGAGTTTGATGACAGCACCTGGGAAAAGCCAGTTGTTGTGGATACCGTCATGATCGAAGAGTTCTGCACGATGCCGGGCTTTGGACGGTCCTGGCCGGCGGTTCATGAGCAGAAGCCGGAATATATCGGTGAGTACGATGCGCCAGTGCGGATTGTGGACCAGAGAACGGCAAAGACGAGAAAAGAGCTGTTCCCGGGTGTGTATCTCTACGATCTGGAACAGGAGATGGCTGGTGTACCGCGGATTACACTGCATGAGAAGGCGGGCACAAAGATCATCATCCGCTATGCGAGGTGCTTTATCCGGATCTGCCGGAGTATGCCGGAAAAGAAGGCACGATGATGCTGGAAAATTACCGGGATGCGACGAGTACGGATGTTTATATCTGCCGCGGCGGGGAAGAGGTGTTCCAGCCGAAGTTTACCTTCCACGGCTACCGCTATATTGAGATCAGCGGTGTGGAGCATGCGCCGGAGCTGGAAGAAGTAGAGAGTCTTCAGTATTCTTCTGTGACGGAATTCCATGGAAGCCTTACGAGTAGCCATAAACTGCTGAACCGGTTTGCCGAGAATGTTTCCTGGTCACAGAAATGCAACTTTATCAACATTCCGACCGACTGCCCGCAGAGAAATGAGCGCATGGCTGGGCGGGCGATACGCATATTTTCTGCCATACGGCGCTCAACAACAGCAGCCTGAAGAAATTCTATGAGCGGAACCTGCAGGCGATGTGTGATCTGCAGACACCGGAAGGCCAGTACCCGGAGATTGCACCGGTGGGCGGCGGATTCGGCGGCATTACGTATGAGTGTGCGAGTATTTTTATGGCGTGGGAACTGTATGAGCAGTATGGGGATATCCGCACACTGGAGAAATTTTATCCTGGCATGCAGAAATATATGGACTATATGAAGGATAAGGGTCTGCCGGGAACGAAGGTAAATCCGGCGATCGGACCGCTTGGCGACTGGCTGGCACCGGAAGAGACGGATCTGCTGCTTTTATGGAATGCATTCTATTATAAAGAAGCCGATCTGATGAGCCGGATTGCCGGTGCGCTCGGAAGAACAGAGGAGCAGCATCAGTATGAGGCGCTTGCTGCGAAGGTGAAGAAATTCTGGAATGAGACATTTGTACTTCCGGATTCCGGAAAGACCTGCAATGCGGACGGAACGCTGTGTGATACGCAGTGCTCGTATGCAATTGCACTGTCTTATGGTGTGGCAGAAGACAGAAAGAGAATAGGAGAGCATCTGATCCGAAAGACGAGAGCGATCGGCCATACGGTCGGAACGGGATTCTTTGGAACGGGTATTCTGAACCAGATGCTGACCGAGCAGGGCGCTGTGGAGGATGCCTGGAAGATGATGCTGCAGACGGCATTCCCGTCGTGGCTGTATCCGGTGACCCAGGGAGCGACGACGATCTGGGAGCACTGGGATTCCTACACGAAGGAAAAAGGCTTCGGCGGACAGAATGCGATGAACTCGTTCAATCATTATTCTCTCGGAAGCGTTCTTTCCTGGCTGTATCACACGGGACTTGGTATCCAGAGAGACGAGACAAAACCGGGTTATCAGCACATTCTGCTGAAACCGCAGCCGGGCCCGCTCGAGTTTATGAAAGGTTCCGTAGACAGCCCGTACGGCGTGATTTCTGCCGGATGGGAGCGGAAAGGTGACAAAATAGAGTATCAGGTTACGATTCCGGTCAATACAACGGCAACCCTGTTTAAAAACACGCAGGATCCGGCGGATACCGTGGAACTGGGAAGCGGAACGTATACTTTTATGCTGTAAAAAGAAAACCCGAAAGGCTCCGGCAAAGAAATGGGAGACTTCGGGCGGAAAGAGAAACGCTGTCGGAGAGAAGAGAACTCCGGCAGCGTTTTCTTTGTCATGTTTATTTTTCGGCAGTCATGTGCAGATGACGTTTGATCGCTTCAAAGCTTTCCTGGCTGATGACATGCTCGATGCGGCAGGCATCTTCCGTGGCGGTCTGCTCATCAACACCAAGCTCATCAGCCGCGGGAGAGGAGCTGGTGGCGCTCATAGATCATCTCTGCGATCGCGCGTCCGCTGTCGGTCAGGTAGATGTAGCTTCCGGCGTTACGCGGATCTGCTCTTTTTCTCTTAAGTTTTTCATGGCAACGCTGACACTTGATTTTTTAAAGCCAAGTTCTTCTGCAATATCAACACCGCGTACAACGGGTTTTTTCTGACTTAAGACTAAAATGGTTTCCAAATAATTTTCTGCGGATTCGTTCGTTTTCAGCAAGATGTTCACCTCGTTTTTCTAAATAGCTGAAGATTCATAAATATATATACATATTAGAATAGCATATTTTTCGGAATAGGGGCAATGATGGTTTTTGATGGTTTTTCTTAATTTCAGAAAAGTTGTAAGATTTCAGAAAAAAAAGACAATGAGGATAGAAGAAGAAAAGCAAGATAAAAGATGACAGGGGGCAAAAAGAGAGGTAAAATAGGAAAAAACAATGAAATTTAGATGGAGGTTAGGACATACCATGGAACAGGTGATAAAGAAAAGACTGCAGCAGGTGATGGATGCGTCCGTTGCAAAAGGAGAGACACCGGGCTGTCTTCTGATGGTGATCAAAGACGGAGAGGAGCAGGTTTATCTGGAGAGCGGATATGCGGATATCGAAGCAAAAAAGCCGGTTTCCCGCGATAATATTTTCCGCCTCTACTCCATGAGCAAGCCGATTACCGCGACGGCCATGATGATTCTGGTAGAGCGCGGAATCGTCGATCTGGCGGATCCGGTCAGCAAGTATCTGCCGGGCTTCCGGAACCCGGTTGTATGTACAGCGGATGGAAGATAGAAAAAGCGGAGCGGGAGATCCTTCTGGAGGATATTATGAATATGACATCCGGGCTGACGTACGGCGGAACGGATGAGACGGGACGGCAGACCGATGCACTTTTCAGGAGGTGATCCACGGACTTAAGGAAGAAAACGGCGGAACGATCAGTACAGTAGAATTTGCAAACCGTCTTGGAAAAGTCCCGCTTCTGTATCAGCCGGGCCAGTCCTGGAGTTATGGAACGTCGGCGGATGTCGTAGGTGCGGTGATTGAGGTGGCAAGCGGCATGCGCTTTGGGGATTTTCTGAAAAAAGAAATTTTCGAGCCGCTCGGCATGAACGATACCGATTTCTGGGTTCCGGCAGAAAAGCAGGATCGTCTGGCGAAGGTGTATGACTGCAGGGAGGGACAGCCGTCCGTCCGTTATCTGGACAATAACCTTGGCATTCAGAACGATATGGCGTACCGCCCGGCATATGAGGCAGGCGGAGCAGGCCTTGCATCTACCATCGACGATTATGCGAAATTTACGCAGATGCTGCTGAACGGCGGCACCTACAACGGTGTACAGATTCTCCGTCCGGCGACGGTAAAATTTCTGGGAGGCCACACATTAAGCGCGGTACAGCAGGCAGGCTTTGATAACTGGATCGGTCTGGAAGGATTTTCCTACGGAAATCTGATGCGTGTTCTGGTAGATCCGACGCGTGCGGTAACGCTGGGAAGCAAGGGTGAGTTCGGCTGGGACGGCTGGCTTGGATGCTACATGGAAGTCGTGCCGGAGCAGAATATGACATTTCTGATGATGACCCAGAAAAAAGATGCCGGAACGTACACCCTGTCCCGGAAGATCCGAAATATTATTTTCAGCGAATAACTTTTCATGAGAGTGATTCTCAAGTAAGGCCTTCCGGCCCGTCAGATCAGACGAAAAAAGTGCCGGAAAAGAAACAACTTAACGAATCAGACGGAACATATGAGCAAATTGCTGTAAAACTACGTCGAATTTTGTCTAAAACGGATATTTGCAGTGAGACAGATGTATGCTATTTTAGTGTCAGTCGAAAATGAAGGCGATTTCATTACTACTTTCAGAAAAAACAGCAAAAAAGGGATATCGTGTAAGTTTTTGACCGATTTTGAAGGAAATAAAAGAAAGAATTCAAAATCATGAAAGAAGACTAAAAGCAGAAGGATGCAGAAAATATGATTTCGTTACCGTTAAGTTTGATGAAGTAGAGAGTGTAGAAGAATTTGTAAATATGGTGAAACGCCTGGATTACGACGTTGACGTAAAAATAGGACGATGCGTCTTTGATGCGAAATCCCTGATGAGTGTCCTGATGATCGCCGGAAACCCGGATGCGGTTGTGGAAGCCCATACGAACGATATCGAAGCATTTAAAAAGAAATTTAAGGATTACCTTCAGTAAGAAAAAAAGTCGGAAAGGCACTGTGTGTAAGATGCATGGTGTCTTTTTTGATGCACGAAAAAGCGGGTGAAGTATCTTGCCGGGGAGACGTGTGCATGGTAAAATAAAGTCTATTGGGATGGAAATAAGAGAATCAAAGAACAGGGCTGATGTAGAAGAAGTTTTCGTAAAAAGGAGGTACAAAGTGAAGAAGAGAAACTGGAAAGAAGCATCAGAAAATCAGAGATTCCCGGACTTACGAGGGAAGAGGAGGAAGCACAGCTTGCGAAGGTGATCGGGATTGCCGAGCAGAATCTGGAACAGGCGAAGGCGGATATCCGGCTGGCGAATGAGGACCTGGCGGATCTGATGGAGACGTACGACGCAAAAGAGGCGGAAGCCTGGCGCTCTGGAACAACGCGACGGCGAAGCTGAATGCGTACCAGCACGGCATGGCGCGGCTGGAAAAAGCGAGAAAGAAGCCGTATTTCGGGCGGATTGATTTTCAGGATCCGCGGCTTTCGTTTTTAGAGTCCTATTACATCGGGCGCGTCGGCATTTCCGATGAGAAGGCGGAGCCGGTTGTGCTGGACTGGCGGGCGCCGATTTCCTCCGTCTATTATGAGAACAGCACCGGGCCGTGCAGCTATACGGTGAGTTCAGAGGGTACTTTTTCGATTGATCTGAAAAGAAAGCGGACGTATGAGATTGAAAATGACCATCTGAAAGACTTTTTTGATTCCGATGTGGTAGCGAACGATGAGCTGCTGACAAAGTATCTGGCGAAGAACAAAAAAGCGGTGCTCGGTGAGATCATTGCGACGATCCAGCAGGAGCAGAACCTCATTATCCGCAGATCCCCGAAGACGAATCTGATCGTACAGGGCGTGGCTGGCTCCGGAAAGACGACGGTGGCGATGCACAGGATTTCGTACATCCTCTATAATTACGAGGAGGACTTCCGGCCGGAGGATTTCTATATCATTGGAAGCAACCGCATTCTGCTGAACTACATTACCAGCGTTCTGCCGGAACTCGATGTGTACGGCATCCGTCAGATGACGATGGAGCAGCTTTTCATCCGGCTTCTGTATGAGGACTGGGACGAAGAAAAGTACATGGTACACACCATCGACCGCGCGGATGAGAAAAACAGCATAAAGGCGGAAGCGGCTGGTTTTTCGATCTGGAAAATTTCTGCCGTACGTACGAGGCAGAGCAGATTCCGCGGGAGCCGGTGCGGCTGGAAAAAACGGGAACATTGCTTCTGGACGCCGAGTATATTGATAACTATTGCAGGGAGCAGTCCACACTTTCCATGGAAGGAAAGATGTGCATGCTGAACGAGATCCTGCTGGCAAAATTTGAGAACGAGGTTTCGGGAAAAGAAGTGACGTTCCGGCGCGCGAAAAAAAGGCGCTGAAGCGGAAATACGAGAAATATTTTGGAGATGGAAAATGGCGGGGATCCATTTTTGATCTCTATTTACAGTTTCTGGAGCAGCAGGCGGAGAAAGGAAAAGCGGTGGAAGTGCCGGAAAACTCCTTTGATGTCTATGATCTGGCGGCGCTGGCATACCTCTATAAGCGGATCAAGGAAAACGATCCCGTGCGCGAGGCGAGCCATGTGGTCATCGACGAGGCGCAGGATTTCGGGATGATGGCTTACCAGGTGCTTCATTACTGTCTGCGTGACTGTACGTATACCATTATGGGAGATACGTCGCAGAATATCCATTTTTCCTACGGCCTGAACGACTGGGAGGAGCTGAAAAAGCTGATTCTGACCGGCACGTACGATGCGTTCGGCGTTCTGCGGAAGAGTTACCGGAACACGGTGGAGATCTCCGATTTTGCAAATGAAATCCTGCGGCACGGGGATTTTGCGATTTATCCGGTGGAGCCGGTGCTGCGGCACGGAACGGCGGTGCGGAAAGAAGCATTTGACGATGAAGCGGCGCTGCTCGCCGCGGGTGTTCAGACAATCAAGACATGGCAGGCGCAGGGATATGAGACGATTGCCGTTGTATGCCGGGATGAGGCAGAAGCGGCGGATACGGCGCGGAAGCTGAAACAATACGTGCCGGTTGTGGAGGAGGATCTCGAGACGGCAGAGTTCGGCGAGGGCGTGATGGTGCTCCCGGTGGCATATACGAAAGGTCTTGAGTTCGATGCGGTGCTGCTTCTTGATCCGACGGAAGAAAAATATCCTGAAAATGACGGGCAGGTGAAGCTGCTTTACGTGGCGGCGACGCGGGCACTGCATGAGCTGGCGGTGCTGTATACAGGAGAACTGACGGGAATCCTTGCCAAAGAAGCGCCGAAGGGCCGTCACAATCAGGAATTTGCCATGGAGACGCTGACGAAGGCGAAAGAGTATGAGAAGGTTTCGCTGACGCAGAAGAAGGCGCGTGAGGAGAACCGCGCGATCGGCATTCAGGAGATGGACGAGCGGAACAGCCATGGACCGAAACGGATTGTGATCAAGCCGGAGCAGAGGCCGGGAATGGCGCTTGGAAATACAAGCACGACCGGAACAGCGGTGATGGCAAAAGGCAGTACGGCAACGCGGAGGGCTGCGGCAGAAACGGGAGAAGAAATTGCCGCAAAGACAATGCAGCAGCGTGCACCGGAAGGGGTGTCATCTATTTTTGCTGGTGCGGCTTATCATGGAAAGGCAGGCGGCAAAGCGCCGGGAAGCAGACGGAGTGCAGGAATGCAATATGGAACGGGCATGGCCGGAGTGCAGAGTGCAAAAAGACCGGGCGGAGCAGGTATGGTACCAGGAGAAGCCGAGAAGACGGAGCGCCTGAATACCTCACTTACGCTTTCGGTGCAATCCCGGAAAACGAGCTGCTGCGCATCAAGGGCCATTCGAAGATCAAGTGTGCGGTGAAATGGGCGAAGAAAGGAAAATCGGCGGTTGAGATTGCCAGCATGTACGGCATTTTACGTATCACCCCGATCACGCCGGAGGTGATCCGCATCAGTTTCGTAAAAGGTGTGACCGCAAAAGTGCAGGACACGTACTGGAAGCCGAAGGCAGACACCGCGTTTCCGTGGAGTGCGAAAGAATCGAAGACGGCGGTTCTGGTCGAGACGGAAAAGCTGCGCGTCATGGTAGAAAAAAAGGACGGCGCGGTGCAGTTCCTGACGCCGGACAACAAACCAATCCTTTCCGAGAAGCGTGACGAGCCGCGCATGATCGACGGCGGCATGACATGGACGTTCTTCGACTGGAGCGGTTCCGAAAAGCTGAAAGCAAAAGGCATTCTTTCGACCGAGTGGCTGGATCTGACCGCGAAGGCGCGCTACGTCTCTTTTGGCGGAAAGCAGGCGCGGATGCCGCTGTTTGTTTCGAACCGCGGCTACGGCATTGCGGCCGCCGCGTCCCGGACGGCACTGCTGTGCAATGTACGGACGTTTGGAACGTATCTTCACACCGCAGGGGACGGACAGATTGATTATTACTTCATTCTCGGAAAAGACCGGGAGGAAATTGTAAAACAGTATAAAGAGCTATAAAAGGAGCAGACATTTTATGAAAACTCTGGTAATTGCAGAAAAACCATCCGTGGCACGCGACATTGCGCGCGTACTGGGGTGCAGCAAAAAAGAAAACGGAGCGCTGGAGGGAAACAAGTATATCGTTACCTGGGCGCTCGGCCATCTGGTGACGTTAAAAGATCCGGAAGACTATGACAAAAAGTATAAGGAATGGAATATGGCAGTTCTGCCGATGATGCCGGAAAAACTGCAGATCAAGGTCATTCCGCAGACGGGAAAACAGTACCATGCAGTGACGACACAGCTTGCGCGGAAGGACGTGAATGAGATTGTCATTGCAACCGATGCCGGACGCGAGGGTGAGCTGGTGGCGCGGTGGATTCTCGACAAAGCACATAACCAGAAGCCGTGTAAGCGTCTCTGGATTTCCTCTGTGACGGACAGGGCGATCCGTGAGGGTTTTGCCAATCTGAAGGATGCGAAAGAGTACGACAATCTCTACCGCGCTGCCGTTTCCCGTGCCGAGGCGGACTGGCTCGTCGGCATCAATGCGACGCGGGCGCTGACCTGTAAATACAATGCACAGCTTTCCTGCGGCCGTGTGCAGACGCCGACACTTGCATGATCGCACAGCGCGAGCAGGAAATCCGTGAATTTGTCCCGAAACCGTATTACACGGTGACGGCCGCGGCGGGCGGTGTGGTCTACACCTGGAAAGATGAAAAATCGGGCGGCACAAGAATCTCCGATCCGGAAAAGGCAAAGCAGATCGCAGAGAAGGCAAAACGGTATCCGCTTGTCTTACAGAACGTAGAAAAGAAGAAAAAGCAGAAAGAAGCGCCATTGCTCTACGATCTGACGGAGCTGCAGCGCGATGCGAGCGCACGGTTCGGCTATTCGGCAAAACAGACGCTGAATCTGATGCAGAGCCTCTATGAGACCCATAAAGTCCTTACGTATCCGCGGACAGATTCACGGTATCTGACGAAAGATATTGTGCCGACGTTAAAAGAGCGGCTGGATGCGGTCAGCATCGGCCCGTACAAAGCACTGGCCAGCAGGCGAAGCGCAGTCCGCTGAACGGAAAGCTCTCCTTTGTCAATGATGCGAAGGTTTCCGATCACCATGCCATTATCCCGACAGAGCAGTACGTGCAGTTATCCGCACTCTCGAACGAGGAGCGCCGCATTTATGATCTTGTTGTGCGCCGTTTTCTTGCGGTACTGCTGCCGCCGTGTGTATATGAAGAGACGGTGATCCAGGCTTCCATCGAAAAGGAATGCTTTACTGCGCGCGGAAAGCGCATGGTCGAGAAAGGCTGGCAGGAGGCGTACGAGGATAACCGGTACGACGAAGAGGATGAGGCGAAAGAAGAGGTGCGGGAGCAGAATCTGCCGCTTCTGGAGGCAGGCATGAAGATCGGGCAGCCGAAGATTAGTCTCCGCGAAGGAAAGACAAAACCTCCGGCACGCTTCACGGAAGGCACGCTGCTCTCCGCGATGGAAAATCCGGTCCGCTACATGGAAAACCGCGACAGCAGCCTGGTAAAAACGATCGGTGAGGCGGGCGGCCTTGGAACGGTTGCGACCCGTGCGGATATCATCGAGAAGCTGTTCCGCAGCTTTCTGATGGAGAAAAAAGGCAATGAGATCTATCTGACCTCGAAAGCACGCCAGCTTCTGAAGCTGTTCCGGCGGATTTGAAAAAGCCGGAGCTGACGGCAAGCTGGGAGATGCAGTTAAACGACATTGCAAAGGGAAAGAAGCGGCGCGATGTGTTTATGAAGGAGATCCGCAGCTACACGGTGGAACTGATCGATGAGATCAAGACGGAAGAGGGAACGTTCCGCCACGACAACCTGACGAACAAGAAGTGCCCGAACTGCGGAAAACGGCTGCTTGCGGTGAATGGAAAGAACGCAAAACTGCTCGTCTGCCAGGACAGAGAGTGCGGCTACCGCGAGACGGTTTCCCGCACGACGAATGCGAGATGCCCGGTCTGCCATAAGCGCATGGAGATGATCGGAAAGGGCGAGGATGCGACGTTGTCTGCGCCTGCGGCCACAAAGAGCGCATGACAAAATTCCAAGAGCGCCGCAAAAAAGAGGGCGGCGGCGTGACGAAGCGCGATGTGGCAGCTTATATGAAGAAACAGAAAAAAGAGGCAGAAGAGCCGGTGAACAATGCGTTTGCCGCGGCATTAAAAGGAATTAAATTATAAAAAAGGGAGCGAGTTCTGCCGAAAATCAAAAAACGGCGGAACCCGCTTTTTTTGTTAAAATCGTTGAGGAAAAGGTCAAAAAAAGTGATTGTTTTATGCAGAGTTATGCCGTAAAATAGAAACAAATGATATAAGAAACAGGAAAATTCTGAAAATAACAACAGGGAGGTTTTTCAATGAAACAGACAGATTTGGAAAAGCTGCTGGCGGATATGTCGCTGAAAGAGAAAGTAGATCAGATGCTTCAGTTAAGCGGAGCATTTTACCTCGGGGATGAAAACAGCGTCCTGACCGGCCCGGCAAATGACATGGGAATCGGAAAAGAGGACCTGGAGATGGCCGGTTCCATTCTCGGTGCAGCCGGTGCCGATACGATGAAAAAACTGCAGGATGACTACATGGCAAAACAGCCGCATCACATCCCGATGCTGTTCATGATGGATGTCATTCACGGCATGAAGACCATTTTCCCGGCGCCGCTGGCGCAGGGAGCCACTTTTGATCCGGAGCTCTCCGGCGAGTGCGCGTCTGCAGCCGCAAAAGAAGCATCCGCGGCCGGACTTCACGTTACCTTTTCTCCGATGGTTGACCTTGTGCGCGATGCGAGATGGGGCCGCGTTGTGGAATCCACAGGCGAAGATCCGTACCTGAACAGCCGCTTTTCCGAGGCGATCGTAAAAGGCTTCCAGGGCGATGATTTAAAAACACCGGGAAAAGTTGCCTCCTGCATCAAACACTTGCAGCTACGGCGGAGCAGTCGCAGGAAGAGATTACAACACCGTAGAGCTCTCAGAGCATACCTTCCGTGAATTCTATCTTCCGGCATACAAAGCAGGCATTGATGCGGGCGCAGCGATGGTGATGACATCATTCAACACGATCAACGGCGTTCCGGCGAGCACCAACAAATGGCTGATGCGCGATATCCTGCGCGGCGAGATGGGATTTGACGGCGTGCTGATTTCTGACTTTGCAGCCATTCTGGAACCGTTGCCCACAGAAGCTCGAAAAGATGCCGCCGATGCAGCGAAAAAAGCGCTGGAGGCAGGCGTGGATATTGATATGATGACATCCGTTTACGCCGCAAACCTCTGCCGTCTCGTAGAAGAAGGTGAAGTGGACGAGCATCTGATTGACGAGTGCTGCCTGCGGATTCTGGAGCTGAAAAACAAACTGGGACTGTTTGAAAATCCATATAAAGATGCGGATGCCGAGAAAGAGAAAGCATACAACCTCTGCCCGGAGCACCGTGCACTGGCGAAAAAAGCAGCGGAGGAATCCTTCGTCCTGCTGAAAAACGACGGCGTACTGCCGCTCGACACTTCGAAAAAGATTGCATTTGTCGGCCCGTATACCAACAATCATGAAATCAAGAGCAGCTGGTCCTTCACCGGCGACAGCAAGGACTGCGTGACGATTCAGGAAGCAGCCGAGAAAGTCTTCGACGCATCACGCACCACGTATGCGGAAGGATGCCCGGTTATCGGAAACGATGTGGAGCTGATCGGATTTACCGAGACGACACCGAAAAAATACAGTGAGGAAGAGCTTGCTGCCATGGAGCAGAGCGCACTACAGGCAGCAAAAGAGGCCGATCTCGTGGTAATGCCGATGGGTGAGCATTATCTGCAGAGCGGCGAGGCGACCAGCCGTGCCATGATCGATGTGCCAGAGATCCAGATGGAGCTGTTCCACAAAGTGCTGGCCGTCAACCCGAATGTGGTTGTCGTTCTGTTCAACGGCCGCCCGCTGGATCTGCGGGAAATTAGCGTTAAAGCAAAAGCCATTCTCGAGGTATGGTTCCCGGGAACCGAGGGCGGAAGCGCTGTTGTGGATGTTCTGACCGGAAAGAAAAATCCGTCCGGCCATCTGCCGATGAGCTTCCCGTACTGCGTGGGCCAGGCACCGGTCAGCTACAACGAGTATTCCACCGGAAGACCGAATCTGCCGGGCATGAAAGAGCGGTTCCGCTCCAAATATCTCGATATTCCGAACGCACCGCTGTATCCGTTTGGTTACGGACTTTCCTATACCACGTTTGATATTTCCGCGGTAACACTGGATCAGAACGAGATGGATAAAAACGGCAGAATTGCAGCGCATGTGACCGTGAAAAATACAGGTGATACGGCTGGCTGTGATGTTGTACAGCTGTACATCCGTGATGATTATTCCGATGTGGTTCGTCCGGTGCGAGAGCTGAAAGGCTTCCGAAGAGTAGAGCTTGCTCCGGGCAAAGAGCAGGAAGTGACCTTCTATATTACCGAAGAAGATCTGCGCTACTACCGTCTCGACGGAACTTTTGGAAGCGAGCCTGGAACGTTTACCGTATTTGTCGGTGACAGCAGCACGACGGAAAACAGTGCGTATTTACACTGAAATAAATGCAGCAGGAAAAAGGAGAAAACTTATGGAGAAAACAACGAAAAACGGAATCCACCGCATCACACAGGCAGACGGAAAAACGATTGCCTGGGCAGAGGAGTCCGGAGTTAAGGTATTGGAAAAAGATGGATATTACTTTAAAGATCTTGCAAAAACCGGCGAACTGCTGCCGTACGAGGACTGGCGTCTTTCCGATGAGGAGAGAGCGGCAGACCTTGCGGGTCGTCTTTCGATTGAAGAGATTGCAGGCTTATGCTGTACTCGCCGCACCAGGCGGTACCGCCGATGCCGGGCGGACCATTCCAGGGAACGTTTGACGGAAAAACGTATCTCGAATCCGGCAAAGAGCCGTATGCCATTTCTGACCAGCAGAAGGAATTTCTGGAGGACGAACACATCCGTCATATTCTGCTGACGAATGTAGAAAGCCCGGAAATCTCCGCAAAGTGGAGCAATGAGCTGCAGAAAAGAGCGGAAACACTGCCGTACGGTATTCCGGTCAACCTCTCCTCCGATCCGCGGAACGGAGCAAAGGATTCCGGCGCGGAGTTCAAGAGCGGCGGAAGCGAGATCAGCAAATGGCCGGAGGGCGTTGGTTTTGCAGCCTGCTTCGATCCGGAAGTAGCCGGACAGTTTGCAAAGGATGCCTCCCGTGAATACCGGGCACTCGGCATCACAACGGCACTCGGACCGCAGATCGACCTCTGCACCGAGCCGAGATGGATGCGCTTTGTCGATACGTTAGGCGAAGAAGTGGAGATGTCCAAAAAGCTTACCAAAGCGTACTGTGACGGTATGCAGACAACGGAAGGGGAAGCAGACGGCTGGGGAAAAGACAGCGTCAACACGATGGTCAAACACTGGCCGGGCGGCGGCACCGGAGAGGCCGGACGCGATGCACACTATGCATTCGGACAGTTTGCCGTTTATCCGACCGGAAATTTGAGGAGCATTTAAAACCGTTTACCGAGGCAGCCTTCCACCTGGACGGACCGACCGACTGCGCATCCGCGGTTATGCCGTACTACACCGTATCCTACGGCGTGGACAAGAAAAACGGCAAGAACGTCGGAAACTCCTACAGCGAGTACCTGATCAAGGATCTGCTGCGCGGAAAATATGAATTTAAAGGCATTGTCTGCACCGACTGGGGCATCACCCAGGATCCGGAGAAGACGATTGAGGGATTTGGAAGCCGCTGCTACGGCGTGCAGGATATGACCGAGGCAGAACGGTGTCTGCTGGCGATCACAAACGGCGTTGACCAGTTCGGCGGAAACAGCGAGTCCGGTCCGATTGTCGAGGCATATAAGATCGGCTGTGAGAAATACGGCGAGAAAGCGATGCGTGAGCGCATGGAGCTGTCCGCCAAACGTCTTCTGATCAACATTTTCCACTGCGGCTTGTTTGAGGACCCGTATCTTGATCCGGAAGAATCCGCAAAGATTGTAGGATGCGAAGAGTTCTGCCGCCATGGCTATGAGGCACAGCAGAAATCCATCGTCCTGCTGAAAAACAGTGCGAAACGTGCACCGGAAGGACAGAAGGGTGTGCTGCCGCTGAAGAAAGGTTTGAAGGTTTATATTCCGGAGAGAAAGATCGGACCGTCCAAAGCGTTCTTCCGCATCGATCTGCCGGCAAAAACCGAAGATCCGCTGCCGGATGGACTGCCGTCCAAGTACGGTACACGCGTGGCATCACCGGAGGAGGCCGATGTGGCGCTGGTATTTATCGAAAGCCCGGCATGCAACCCGTATTCCACCGAAGATCTTGCGAACGGCGGCAACGGATATCTGCCGATTACACTGCAGTACCGCCCGTATACGGCGAAAAAAGCAGCGTGAGGTGAGCATTGCCGGCGGTGATTTCCGCGAGAATTTCACGAACCGCAGCTATCTTGGAAAGACAAACACTGCCTACAACGAGGCTGATCTCGACAATATTCTCGAATGCCGCCGCGCGATGGGTGACAAGCCGGTGATCGTCTGCGCAACCGTCAACAACCCGATGGTGATGCATGAATTTGAAGCCGAAGCCGATGCGATCGTCGCAGAGTTCGGTGTTTCGAGAGCCGCTGTGCTCGACGTTGTCTTCGGCGGTTACAACCCGACCGGCCGTCTGCCGATCCAGATGCCGAAGGATATGGATGCGGTTGAGGAGCAGAGTGAGGACCGTGCGTTGGATATGGAAACCTATATTGACAGCGAAGGACATAACTATGACTACGGTTATGGCATGAATTACGAAGGCGTTCTTCCTGCATGGAAAAAGTAAAAGAATAACAGAAAACCTGATCGGCACCGGGACCGCGTGTGTTTCGGTGCGATATTGGAAACAAAAGACAGAATAAGGAGGACTTAAAAAGAGATGATTGTTCCAAAATATTTCGAAGATTTCGATCACCTGCATGTGAATACCATGCCGAACCGTGCCTACTACATTCCGGCATCCCGCCGCATGGAGGATCTGGTGGAGAACCGGGAGGCGTCGGACCGCTTTTTCCTGCTTTCCGGCGACTGGAAATTCCGCTATTTTACCAGTGTTTACGATGTAAAAGAGGAGTTTTTCGCAGAAGGATACGACACTTCTGCATTCGAGACGATTCCGGTGCCGTCCGTCTGGCAGAATTATGGCCATGACCACCATCAGTATACGAATGTCCGCTACCCGTTCCCGGTGGATCCGCCGTATGTGCCGTATGAGAACCCGTGCGGTGCGTACGTGAGAACGTTCGAGTGGAAAAAACAGGAGGAAGCACCGAGGGAATTCCTGAATTTTGAGGGCGTGGATCCTGTTTCTACGTGTGGATGAACGGCAGCTTCGTCGGCTACAGCCAGGTGTCTCATTCTACGAGTGAATTTGATGTAACAGACTTCTTAAAAGATGGCACCAACATCATCGCCGTACTGGTGCTGAATGGTGCGATGGAAGCTATCTCGAGGATCAGGACAAATTCCGCATGAGCGGCATTTTCCGCGATGTTTATCTGCTTGCAAGACCAGAAAAAGGCATCCGCGATTACTTTGTAAAGGCAGCGCCGGACGCATCGTACCAGAATGGAGAAGTTTCGATTGCGATTACCTGGAATGACGGGGAACCGCAGGAAGGAACGGCAAAGCTGTTTGATGCAGAAAATCATCTTGTGGCAGAGGCAGCGTTTGGCGGCGATACGGTTCAGATGCATGTAAAAGATGCACATCTGTGGAATGCCGAGGAGCCGTATCTGTATACGCTGGTGCTGGAGACGGCGGGTGAGGTGATCACTGATCATGTCGGCATCCGTGAGATCCACGCGAAGGACGGTGTGCTGTACCTGAACGGCGTGAAGATCAAATTCCACGGAACAAACCGCCACGACAGCGATCCGGTGACGGGATTTGCAATCAGCCTTGCACAGATCAAAAAAGATCTGAAGGTAATGAAAGAGCACAACATCAATGCGATCCGGACCAGCCATTACCCGAATGCGCCGTACTGTTATCAGCTTTATGACCGTCTCGGTTTTATGTCATCGATGAGGCGGACAATGAGAGCCACGGCACAGAGGCAATTTATGCGGATTACACGAGCTGGGAAGAGTATGCGAAGAACTGGAATAAACTAATTGCGAACAATCCGGTATTTACCGAGGCAACCGTAGACCGCACACAGCGTTGCGTGGAGCGCGATAAAAACCGCCCGAGCGTTGTCATCTGGTCGATGGGAAATGAGTGCGCATACGGCTGTACCTTCGAGGCGGCCTTAAAGTGGACGAAGGAATTTGATCCGACGCGTCTGACGCACTATGAGTCGGCACGGTATGTGGATGATCCGAAGAAATACGATTACAGCAACCTCGACCTCTACAGCCGCATGTATCCATCACTCGAGGAGATCAAAAAAGAGCTGGTGGAGTACGGGGATAAGCCGTATATCATGTGCGAATACTGCCATGCGATGGGCAACGGCCCGGGAGATCTTGAAGACTACTTTGAACTGATCCACAGCGAGGAGAAGATGTGCGGCGGCTTTATCTGGGAGTGGTGCGACCACGCGATTGATATGGGAAAAACGATCGAGGGAAAGAAGATGTACGCGTACGGCGGCGACCACAACGAGTATCCGCACGACGGCAACTTCTGCATGGACGGACTTGTTTATCCGGACCGCACACCGCATACGGGACTGATGGAATTTAAAAACGTGTATCGTCCGGTGCGCGTGACGGGATATGATGCCGAAAAGGGTACACTGACCATCAAAAACTATATGAATTTTGTGAATCTGAAAGATTACGCTGTGCTCGGCTATGAGGTGCTTGTGGACGGCGAAGTGACGGAGAGCGGCAAGATTACAGATGAAGCACTGCTGGAGCTTGCGGCAGGCTGTGAGAAGACGATTCCGCTTGCCATTTCCGTGCCGGAGCAGGGAAAATGTGCGCTGAAGGTTACCTGGTATCAGAAACAGGCCACTGAGGTGCTGCCGGAGCAGTTCGAACTGGGATTTGAAGAAGTTCCGGTGAAAACGAAAGACAATCAGAACCAGAAGGCAAAAGAGATGATGAAGCGCCGGAGGGAACGGCTTCGTTTGGATGGAAAGAGGACGATCATTATCTGACGGTATCGACGGAACAGTTCAGCTATACCTATAATAAATTCACCGGCCTGTTCGAGGAAATGTGCTATGCCAACCAGAATCTGCTCGACCGCCCGATGGAGCTGAACATCTGGCGTGCGCCGACAGACAATGACCGCAATATCAAGAATACCTGGATGCGTGCTCAGTATGACCGCACCGTGACGCGGGCGTATGAGACAACGGCAAAAGAAGAAAACGGCTGCGTGGAGATCGAGACAAGCTATTCGATTTCGTCTCCGGCTCTGCAGCGGATCCTTGCAGGTGTGATCAAATGGACAATTTACAGCGACGGAACGACCGATGTCCATGTAGAAGCAAAGAAAGACCCGGTATTCCCGGTTCTGCCGCGTTTTGGCCTGCGCCTGTTCCTGCCGAAATCGTTTGCAAAACTGACCTACTGCGGTCTCGGTCCGGTGGAGAGCTACGTGGATAAGCACCAGGCAAGCTATCACGGCGTTTTCCACAGCACACCGGCAGAACAGCAGGAGGACTATATCCGCCCGCAGGAGAACGGCAGCCACTACGACTGCGATTATGCAAGTCTTGCCAGTGATCGTGCGGTATTGACGGCAGTGGGCGAGAAAACCTTCTCATTCCAGGCATCTATTTACACGCAGGAGGAGCTGACCGCGAAAGCCCACAACTATGAGCTTCGGCCGTGCGGAAGCACTGTTTTCTGCATCGACTACCGCCAGGCTGGGATCGGATCGGCAAGCTGCGGACCGATGCTGCTGGAAAAATATCAGCTGAAAGAAACCGAAATCAGCTTCGATGTGCGGCTGAAACCGAAACTTCTGTAAAGTGTAGAATTTGAAAAATAAGAAAAGCGCTGTGCCCTCTCTCTGAAAGGTGAGGGAACGGCGCCTTTTTATATGATGCACAAAAAAGTCTTGATAAACCTATTGAATTGCTATGAATATAGGATTATAATGGACGAAATTATAATTCAAATCCAATCCAGGTGATTCTGGAAAGAGAAAAGGGAAGGAGAAAATTAAGCATGAGTGAAATTACAAGAGATGAGGCATTTACTTTATTAAAAAAATACAACAAAGATCCCTTCCATATTCAGCATGCGCTTACCGTAGAGGCCGTGATGAAATGGTATGCAAGAGAGCTTGGCTATGGGGCAGAAGAGGAGCACTGGGGTATTGTCGGACTGCTGCATGACATTGATTTTGAGCTGTATCCGGCAGAGCACTGCCTGAAAGCACCGGAGCTTCTGCGGGAAGGCGGCGTGTCGGAAGATATCATTCATGGTGTCGTTTCCCATGGCTGCGGCATTACCATTGAGTGCGGCGTCACACTGGATGTGGAGCCGGTGCATGAGATGGAAAAAGTTCTGTTTGCAGCAGATGAGCTGACGGGACTGATCTGGGCAGCTGCGCTGATGCGGCCTCGAAGAGCACAAAAGACATGGAACTGAAATCCTTAAAGAAGAAATATAAGAGCAAAGGCTTTGCAGCAGGATGTTCGAGAGAGGTCATTGAGAGGGGCGCCGATCAGCTTGGCTGGCCGCCGGAAAAATTACTGACTATGACCCTGCAGGCAATGGCCGACAGCGAGGATGAGATCAACCGGGAAGTGGAAGCGGAACAGAACGCATAAAAAAGAGAAGGGCGGTTCAGTGCGCGGAAATCAACATGGAACCATTGCATCAATGTTGGCAGGAAAACTGCCCGAGTTCAGTACAAAAACTGGAAATTCGGGCAGTTTCTGCGTTGCCAAGCATATCAATAATTGGTCCAGAGGAAAGAAACAGTTTAGCAGATTATGCATGGCGCATTTTTTCCAGACGTTACCATATTTTGGGGGGTCAGACGGTAAAATTCCACATGATTTCCAATAAATTTCTGAACCAGAGCAACGGTTCGTCCTGTTATAAAGGCACAGGAGAAAGTACGATGCCGATTCCATAAAGATGATGAAGGATCAAAAGGGAAAGAAGTACGGTCGTTGTCAGACAGGTGAGGTCGAACGTTGTCTTGATCCGGTGGTACTTTTTGTGTAGCAGTTCAGACAGATCGCGCGGAAAAATATCGGTCGGGACAATCGGCATCGTGGAAAACGGCTTCGGCATTTCCATCCTCCCTACATGGACATCGTCCGCCTCCATCACATCACTGCAATCCCGGTGCAGACCTCAAGCTGGAAATCAAAATTCTACATTGCAAGAAGAAAATACGGCATCCGCACCGGGCAGGAAGAGGCGTTTTTTCAGCATTGGAGGAAGTGATGAAATTTTACGGGATTCAGAAAACATTTGTGGTTAGAAGAAAGAACCGTTATAATAAAGTCGTGAGCTACATGAGAAAGCAGGAGAAGATATGAATAAAGCAGAAATTAGAAAGTTAATTTCAAAATATCAAGATAAGCAATTAAGAGAATTGATCTGTCTGTTGGTTGAAAAAATATAATGGCACAGAAGGCATTTCTTGAATATTGCAAAAAATGAGAAGCAGGCGCTGAAGCTGGCAAAAGAAGGACTTGAAAAGGGACAGGGATGCCAGGATGAAAATTTCAGTTTCATTGCAGGATATACGGCAGGAGGATTTCCATATGGTACGCCATGGGAAGAATCAGATATGGAGCTAGAAGAGAGGATAATTTCTAAATATATGAAAAAATAAAGAGGAATGAAAAATGATTAGTGAAAAAATTTTTGAATTAATTCTCAAAAACGGCATGTCGCAGAAGGAATTCTCTGAAGAAACCGGAATCTCCCAGAGCACCATCAGCGACTGGAAAAGAAAGGGCACGAATCCGTCGGCGGATAAAATATTAAAAATCTGCGAAGTGCTGAAGGTTACGCCGTATGAACTTCTGGGAGAGAGCGAAACAGAACAAAACGCGGTAGATCTGGAACTGCGCGCAGTAAATTCCGAGGAAAAAGTAATTCTGGAAGGCTTCCGCAATCTGCCGGGCAGACAGAAAGAGAGAGTTCTGGGGTATCTGGCGGCGTTGCAGGAAGAAAAATAAAGCAGGTAGAAATCGTATGTCAGAATGGGATAAAATGATTGCACGTATCTGTGGATTATCAAAGGATCTACGATTTGATGAACTGCGAAAAGTGTATGTGGAAATGGTAAGACAGGTGATAGAACGTGAGGAAAAGAAACATGAAAACGTTGAATGATTATATGAAAATGTCCTATCGTATGGAGATTGTAGAAGATCAGGATGAAGGCGGATTTGTAGTGTCTTATCCGGATTTGCCAGGCTGTATTACCTGCGGGGAGACCATAGAAAGTGCAGTGGCAAATGCGGTGGATGCAAAAAAGGCATGGCTGGAGGCAGCTTTGGAGGAAGGAATCGAAATCTCCGAGCCGGATGGTCTGGAAGCGTATTCCGGCCAATTTAAGCTGAGAGTGCCGCGAAGTCTGCACAGAGCACTGGCAGAACATTCGAAACGGGAAGGCATCAGTATGAATCAGTATTGCGTGTATCTTCTTTCAAAAAATGACGTAATGTTTTCAGCAAAAAATTAAGGGGGCGAAACACGATGCAGAAACCATCGTATATACCGAAGAAATATATCTACGTCGCCCGCACCGGAAATCTGAAGGCAGAGGCGGTTGGAGTTGTGAAAGGGGAGAAGCATTTTCCGGTTTTCGAGGGGGCTGTTGTTTTCAAACCGCTCACAAAATCGAAACCGCTGTCTACGCCGCTTTTTGCTTATGCGGAAGTTTTCTGGTCGTGGGTGATTGGGGCGTATTTTATGCCGGCACCGCAGTATCGGCTTGCGTTTTGTGAAGGGTATGAGGCGGAGGTGGAAAAGTATTATGACTATGGAACCGTTTCGCCGATGATTTATAACAAGGGAGAGCATCTGCTGAATCTGTTGGAATTTTTTCGAAAATATCCAGATCCCAAAGTTCACATCGATGATTACGTCAATTACTGCCAGATGTTCTACGATTATACCGAAATCCTCGAATCGGACTACTTCCAGAACAACACGGCGATGGCGGAGGAGTTGGTAATGCAGATTCTGGTTTCGATTTTGAAAGGGGATCAAAATTATCACTATGAAAATATTGCGTTTGTCTGCGATGAGGATGACAAGATTCTGCGTCTGGCGCCGATGATCGATCACGAGTTTTCTACGTATTTCATGTTCCCAGACAGCATGCCGCGGCAGATGTACTGGTTCGAACAGCTTGCGCGGTCCATTCAGGGGGATGAAGTGCAGCGGGGGGAATTTGACTATCTGACAAAAGAAACAGAGCGTCATCTGATGGAAAAAAGTGCGACATGTCTGCACAAAAATCTGGTATACATCAGAGAACATTATCCGAAGGTCTGCGCCGCATTTCTGGAAGACTTAAGCAGACTGGAAAATGATCTGAAAGAAGAGAAAGAGCTGTTTGAACTGGAAAAAGGCCCAGGCTACCCCGATACGGCCAATTCAGATGCTATCTGATCGGCAAAGCACGGTACAAAGACCATGACGAAGAAAGAGCCAGAGAGTATGAAGCGAAATACAGTGGAAAAGAAAAGCAGATCAATTTGAAGTCGTAAACAGCGTATCGGTTTATGAAATCAAAAAAATTATACAGCAGATGCGGGAAATCCTCGAAAAATAAGCATCCGTAACCGCCCGCGCCGCCGAGATGGCAGGAATCGGAGCCGAAACCGGAACGATCGAGCCGGGAAAATGTGCAGACTTCATCGTCACCGCAAAGAATCCGCTCGAAGATCTCCGTGCTCTGCGCCAGATCGAAATGGTTGTCGCGAAGGGAAGAAAAATCGACCATCCGCAGGTAAAACGTAATCCGGTCGTGACGGCGGAGCTGGATAAATTCTGGTGGATTAAAACAGGATGGAGAAGACAAACAAGATGGAAGAAATGAAAGAAACACAGGAAAGCTTACAGCGAAAAAGAGAACAGGCCCTGCAGCGGCTCCGCAAGGAGCGGACAGAAGAAGCCTTATGGGACTGTGTTACTGCGTATCAGGATTTTGAGTTCCATACGTATTCCGGTCTGCCGTATTCCTACCATATGAAATACGGCAGAAGCGGCACCTATACAAAAGAGCTCTGGATCAACCGCAGAGAAAAAAGCAAAAGTCTTGTCTGGAGCTCCGTCCGGAGTGCATA
>ENA-OQIG01000403-OQIG01000403.1-human-gut-metagenome-genome-assembly--contig:-NODE-403-length-25172-cov-3.306249_pt1 | contig 25172 bp, 32 predicted proteins | sample MGYA00242576_ERZ504741 | MGnify/ENA primary metagenome ERZ504741 (study PRJEB26092, sample SAMD00036436) | human gut metagenome | host: Homo sapiens | study: EMG produced TPA metagenomics assembly of... | reverse complement strand
CAAAGATACTTACGGCGGAAAATGCCCGTATCACAGCAACTGCTGGAAGGCCTTGCTGCAGGTCCTGCCATTGAAGCACGCTGGGGCAAAAAAGGTATTGAGCTGGCAGACAAAAAGAGGTATGGGAGCTTGAGGCTTACTATATCGGACAGGCACTTGTAGACTGCATCATGCTGCTCTCCCCGCAGAGAATCGTTTTGGGCGGAGGCGTTATGCATCAGGAGCATATGATGCCGCTCGTAAGAGAAGAAGTAAAGAAACAGCTGAACGGATATCTTGTAACAAAAGAACTTGAGGATCTCGACAGCTACATTGTACTTCCAAGTCTGAACGACAATCAGGGTATCATGGGTGCGCTGAAACTGGCGGTAGATGAGCTGGCAATGCAGTAAGGTGCAGGAACATCCGAAAAATTTCACTTACATCGTGGAATGCAGCGATGGAACACTTTACACCGGCTGGACCAACAATCTTGAGCACCGCGTTGAGACACACAATGTGGGAAAAGGTGCCAAATACACCAAAAGCCGGAGACCGGTAAAACTGGTGTATTTTGAAACGTATTCCTCCAAAGAAGAGGCGATGCGGCGGGAGTGGGAGATTAAACAGCTTTCGCGGACAGAGAAATGGAAGCTGATCAAGGCGAAATAAGAATCAAAAACAGACTTTTCGAACAGACACAACAATGTGTGGATGCGGAAAGTCTGTTTTTTGTGAAAATGTGTCGAACGATTCCGGAAGAAACCAGATATTTTGACTTGCAAAATAATTTCATCCTGTTATAATAAAAGAAACGGCAACAAGTAGTAATAAAAACTATGTGAGACGGTAATTGAAATAAAACAGCGTTTCTGACAGGAAGGAGTGAGTAGAATGAAGTATATCAGAAAAAATGGAATCAAGGATCCTGGCAGTGCGATTACACATGGGATTGCGCTGATCCTGGCGGTGGTGGGAACGCTGCCATTGCTTTTGAAGGCGGCGCGGGAGCCGGATCATCTGCATGTGGTTGCGATGGCGGTGTTTATGCTGAGTATGATTTTGCTGTATCTGGCGAGCACCGTGTATCACACGTTTGATGTAAATGGGAAGGTAAACCGTCGACTGAAGAAGTTTGATCATATGATGATTTCCGTGCTGATTGCGGGAAGTTATACGCCGATCTGTCTGATTGCGCTGCATGGACGGACGGGAATTGTACTTTGTGCATTGGTGTGGGCAGCAGCAATTGGCGGAATTCTCGTCAAGGCATTCTGGATCAATTGTCCGAGGTGGTTTTCCTCAGTGTTGTATATCGCAATGGGATGGCTGTGTGTACTGGCATTTCATCCGCTGTTTCTGGCTCTTTCACGGCCGGCATTTGGATGGTTGCTGGCGGGCGGCATCATTTATACGGTCGGCGGGGTGATTTACTCCTTAAAAATGCCGATGTTTAATGCGAAGCATAAAAAGTTCGGAACACATGAAATTTTCCATCTGTTTGTGATGGGTGGCAGCTTCTGTCATTTTATTGTGATGTATTATTTTGTGGCGGCGATGCGGTATAAAATAACAGTGGCGGCTGTACCGGAAAAGAAAAATCCGGTACAGCCGCTGCTTTATGTTTACGTGTCATGGGGGTAAAATCTGTGATGCTGCAAAACCCCTGGAAAATGCTGTTATAACAACGGGAACAGCCACTTTAGTTCAGCTTAATATTTTTAAACAGCGATCCCAGTGTCGTTGTCACTTCCTCTGTCTCCGGGAGTTCTATGGTTTCTTCCTGGATCTCCTCAGCTGCAACGTCATCGAGGGCTTTCATGGAGAGACTGAGTTTGCCGTCCTTGATGGCAATGACTTTTACTTTGACTTTATCGCCGACTGCCAGGACTGCGGATGGATGTTTGATTCGTTTGGCGCAGATCTGGGAGATGTGGACGAGGCCGGAGAGGCCGTTTCCGAGGCTGATGAAGGCGCCGTATGGCTGCAGGCTCTCAACGGTTCCTTCGGTGACGAGGCCGACTTCTACGTTGGAGATTTTCTCTTTGCGCTCTTCGTCTGCTTTCTCGCGGAGAATTTCGCGGGAGGAGAGGATCAGGCGGTCTTTTTCTTTGTCGAGGTCAAAAACCTGTACTGAATGTCTTTGTTTAAGTATTCATTCAGATCTTCCACGTAGTTCAGGGAGAGTTTGGAAGCCGGGATGAAGCCGCGGATTCCTTCGACGTAAGCGATAACACCGGCGTTTACGATTCCTTTGACTTTTACATCCAGTACGGTTTTCTCTTCTTTGTACTGTGCGAGTTTTTCCCATGCGAGGATATCGTTTGCCTCTGCGCGGGAGAGAAGAATGTTGCCGTGGCCGTCGTCTTTGCGGATCACGGTTGCGGTGATTTCGTCACCGACCTGAACAGCGTCTTTTAAGGAGAAGCCAGGCTCGTTGCTGAAGTCCTCGGCGCGGATGACACCCTCTGCGTAGTATTTCAGATCGAGAATCACCTCTTTTTCATCTACGGAGATGACGGTTCCGGTGAGCATGTCGCCTTCCTCAATTTTTTTGAAGGAAGCTTCCAGCTCTGCGGAGAAGTCATCCATGGTTAATTTTTCTTCTGACATAATGAAACACCCCTTTTTCGTAAGAATAACAGGAAAACGAGAGGAAAATTGTGGATTTATGAAAAAATCGGGTTCAATTTTGCACGTTTTTCTATCTGCGTTTATCTTAACATAAAAGATTTTCTTTGACCAGATGAAAAAAGGATGGTAATATGTGTGTAGTCGTTACCAAAATTACTGAGACGCGCACTTGCTGCGCGGCTGCAGGAGAAAGTGATTCAGGTGGCCGCCCGGAACTTCGCGGAGCAATTTGCATGTGCAGGGCGGCGGTTACTGGTCACGAAGTGAGCAGTAACTGTAGTCGTTACAAAAAAAGAAGTAAAACTACCGGGACGAACTTACTGTATACCACAAACATACAGAAGGGAGGAGTACTATTATGAAATCAAATTCAAGAGTTTATGTAATTGGACATAAAAATCCGGATACGGATTCGATCTGTTCGGCGATTGCCTATGCGGATATCAAAAACAGAACGGATAAAACAAAAACCTACGTGGCACGCCGTGCCGGTCAGATCAACGAGGAGACCGAGTATGTGCTGAAACGCTTTGGGGTGCGTGCGCCGGGCTACCTGCCGAATGCGGGAACGCAGGTAAAGGAAATTGAAATTCACGAGGTGCCGAGCGTGCCGGGTACGATTTCCGTGAAAAAAGCGTATTCCATGATGAAAAACAACAATGTAGTCACACTGCCGATTACTTCGCCGGACAATGATCTGCAGGGCGTGATCACGGTCAGTGATATCGCGGAATCCTATATGGATTCTTATGACAGCCATGTCATGTCACTGGCAAGGAGCAATACCGCAGTATCGCGGATACGTTGGACGGATCTGTCATTGTCGGAAATGAGCATGGATATTTTATCCGCGGAAAAGTCGTTGTCGGCGCATTCCATCCGGATACGATGGAGAACTACATCGAAAAAGATGACCTTGTCATTCTCGGAAACCGTGCGGAGGACCAGCTCTGTGCAATCGAGATGGATGCAAGCTGCATTATCGTCGGACTTGGCGCAAAGGTGACGAAAACGATTCAGAAATTTGCAGAGGAAAAATGCTGTGTGATCATCAGCAGTCCGCATGACACGTATACGATTGCGCGTCTGATTAACCAGAGTATTCCGGTCAAATATCTGATGCGCAGAAGCAATCTGATCACGTTCAACACCGAAGATTTCCTCGATGATATCAAAGAAGTTATGAAAAATCAGAGACACCGCGATTTCCCGATTCTGAACAAGAAAGGAAAATATGTGGGAACGATTTCCCGTCGGAACCTGATCGGAAATGCAGGAAAGAAACTGATTCTCGTCGATCACAATGAGGAATCACAGGCGGTCGATAACGTCAAAGAGGCGGAGATTCTCGAGATCATCGACCATCATCGTCTGGGATCACTTGAGACGATGGCGCCGGTTATGTTCCGCAATGAGCCGGTGGGCTGCACGGGAACGATTATGTATGAAATTTATAAGGAAAAAGAGCTGGAGATCGCGCCGAACATCGCAGGACTGCTCTGCGCAGCCATCATTTCCGATACGCTGATGTTCCGGTCGCCGACGTGTACGTTTCTTGACAAAGCGGCAGCAGAGGCACTGGCGGACATTGCAGGCATCAGCATTCCGGAGTTTGCATCCGAAATGTTCCGTGCAGGAAGCAACCTGAAAGATAAATCACCGGAAGAAATTTTCTACCAGGATTTCAAAAAATTCATCATGGGCGATGTTACGTTTGGTGTCGGCCAGATTACATCCCTCGATGCGGGCGAGCTGGAATCCATCAAGGAACAGCTTCTGCCGCAGATGGAAAGCGAGTGCGGAAAACACGGCATCGAGATGGTATTCTTTATGCTGACCAATATTATAGAAGAATCTACAGAGCTTCTGTATTATGGAAGCGGGGCAAAGGAAGTCATCGAAAAAGCTTTTGAAGATCTTCCGGTCAACGAGGTCAGCTGCGAGCTGAAGGGTGTTGTATCGAGAAAGAAACAGCTGATTCCGGCATTTATGATGGCGCTGCAGAATCAGTAAAAACAGAAAAAATAAAAAAGCGTGGTTCCGGGCCTGAAAACAGATCCGGGGCACGCTTTTTTCGGTCATAAAAGAGTGAAAAAGAGGAAAGGAAAGAAATAAGAATGGGAAAACAGACATGGAAAGCGGGAAATATGCTGTATCCGCTGCCGGCGGTCATGGTGTCGGTGCGCGGAAAGAACGGGGAGGACAACATCATCACCGTTGCCTGGGCCGGCACGGTGTGTACGAATCCTCCGATGGTATCGATCTCGGTGCGGCCGGAACGCTACAGCTATCAGATGATCAAAGAGAGCGGTGCGTTCGTCATCAACCTGACGACGGAGGACCTCTGCTATGCGACCGACTACTGCGGCGTGCGCTCGGGAAGAGATGTGGATAAGTTCAAAGAGATGAAACTGACGAAAGTCGAGGCGGAGGAGATTTCCGCACCGATGATCGGGGAGTCGCCGGTTAATATCGAGTGTAAAGTGGAGCAGGTGCTCGAACTGGGCTCGCATCACATGTTTCTTGCAAAAGTTGTGGCTGTCCATGCGGATGAGGCATACATGGATGAGCGCGGCCGCTTCGATCTGAACCGCGCGAAACCGATTGTGTATTCCCACGGAGAGTACTTTGGAATCGGGAAAAAGCAGGGAACCTTTGGCTGGAGCGTGAAGAAAAAATCGAAAACACCTAATATAAAAACAAAAACCGCAGCTAATCTTTATTTTCTAAAGAATCAGCACGCGAAATTTTATAGTACTTTCGGTAAAAATATACAAAATCGACAAAAATACTGGGTAAATATTAGAAAACGCTACAAAATCATGATTTATTAGGAATTTTTGCGTGAAATATTGCAAAAACCGGATATTTTATGCTATAATATCAACCAATCGTTGACCTTATAAAATTAAGTGTTCCGGAGGACGGGAGAATCCACCGGAGACGCGAGAGAGTGCGGAAATGATTTTCTCCACGCTTTAAGGCTGATGAGAACCGCAGATGGATCTTTTAAAGAAATCTTTCTGCACTACATTAAGGGAGAAATTTCAAGGAGGAAACTAACATGTCATACGTAGATGAGGTTATTGAGTCCGTAGTTGCAAAAAACCCAGCTGAGCCGGAATTCCATCAGGCAGTCAAAGAGGTTCTGGAATCTCTTCGCCCTGTTATTGAAGCAAACGAGGAAAAATACAGAAAAGTCGCTCTTCTGGAGAGAATGGTAGAGCCAGAGCGTCAGATCAAATTCCGTGTGCCGTGGGTAGACGATAAAGGACAGGCTCATGTAAACACCGGATATCGTGTACAGTTTAACAGTGCAATCGGACCTTACAAAGGAGGAATCCGTCTGCATCCTTCTGTAAATATTGGTATTATCAAATTCCTGGGATTCGAGCAGGTATTCAAAAACTCACTGACCAGCCTTCCGATCGGCGGAGGTAAAGGTGGTTCTGACTTCGATCCGAAAGGAAAATCTGACAGAGAGATCATGCATTCTGCCAGAGCTTTATGACAGAGCTTTGCAAATATATCGGCGCAGACACCGACGTACCGGCTGGTGACATCGGAACAGGCGCAAGAGAGATCGGCTTCATGTTCGGACAGTACAAGAGAATCCGCGGCGTATACGAAGGCGTTCTGACTGGTAAAGGTTTAAGCTACGGCGGATCTTTAGCAAGAACAGAGGCTACCGGATACGGACTGCTGTACCTGACCCAGGAGCTGCTGAAACTGAACGGCATCGACATCGCAGGCAAGACCGCTTGTGTATCCGGTTCCGGAAACGTTGCAATCTATGCAATCGAGAAAGCTACTCAGCTTGGTGTGAAAGTTCTCACCTGCTCTGACTCCAACGGATGGGTTTACGATCCAGACGGAATCGATGTAGCTGCATTAAAAGAGATCAAAGAAGTAAATCGTGCCCGTCTGACCGAGTACAAGAAATATCGTCCAAACTCTGAGTACCACGAAGGACGCGGCGTATGGGTTGTAAAAGCAGACCTTGCTCTTCCTTGCGCAACTCAGAACGAGCTGCTGCTTGAGGATGCAAAAGCACTTGTTGAGAACGGATGCACTGCAGTATGCGAGGGCGCTAACATGCCTACTACTCTGGAAGCAACCAAATATCTGCAGGAGCACGGCGTAATCTTCGCACCTGGAAAAGCTGCAAATGCAGGTGGTGTTGCAACATCCGCACTCGAGATGTCCCAGAACTCCGAGCGTCTGTCCTGGACCTTCGATGAAGTTGATGCAAAACTGAAAAATATCATGATCAACATCACACACAACATGGTTGATGCTGCAAAACGTTACGGCCATGAGGGCGACTATGTTATGGGCGCTAACATCGCAGGCTTTGAGAAAGTAGCTGACGCTATGATGGCTCAGGGAATCTGCTAATCTGATTTTGAGAAATCCAAAGGGATCTCCGGTTAAGACCGGGGGTCCCTTTTTGCATAAAAGATAGAAGAAACACAGAAAAATAACGAAAATTACAGTGTACAAAAAACATTACATTTTGCAACGAGACTAGACAGAAGAAATAGACTTTCACGCGGTACCGTGTGAATAAAACGACAGAATATGCGAGTAAGTTGTATTATTATGCATGAATGCAATATACAGGTAAGATAAAAACGTAAGAAAAACGTAAGAAAAAAAGATGTTTTATGTTCAGAAATAGAGCGTATAGTAAACAAAAATAATGCAAAAATAATGAAAAGCAGAAGTTGACAAGAGCTTGCGTGAGAAATATAATTATTTATGTATTGATAAAGAACTTGTTTGCATTAATATGTAATGAATTTGCATACAGGGAAGAGGAAGAGAAGATGACATTAAAAGATTGCTACATGCAGATGGGAGCAGATTACGAGGAAACCGTTCAGCGGCTTCGCAGTGAATCTCTAATTCAGCGGATCATTTTAAAATTTCCGCAGGATCCGAGCTATCAGGAGCTTTGCCAGGCACTGGCGGACGGAAATATTGAGGTTGCATTCCGTGCAGCTCATACATTAAAAGGCGTGTGCCAGAATCTTGGTTTTAAAAATCTGTACGAGCCAAGCGCCGAGCTGACCGAGCGGTTAAGACCGCTGCAGGAGACCGAGACGGATGATCTGATGCAGAAGGTGACGGAAGAATATAACCGCACCGTAAAAGCGATTGAGGATTTCCAGAACGCTTAAATTGAAGGAAGAAAACAAGGAGGCATTGATCTGTGAGATGAGGAACACAGACCGGTGTCTCCTTTTTATGGAATTCTGTACAAGATGCGGGTTGACGGGAAAAAAGAAACATGATAATCTTTTTACATAAAAGCACAGCTTATGAAGAAGACTTGTTTAAAAAGAAAAACTTATAAGTATCTATAAGAAAAAACAAGGACGCTTTGCCGGAAAAATTCCGGCTGTGCAGGGCATATTCCATACCGAAAGGCAAGGCAGCCCAAATCTACAAAAGCAGGAGAAAAGCAATGAAAAAAGAAAAAAGTTCAGCTATGGGAACCCCGTACACCTTTGAAGGACGGATTCCGCTGAAGCAGGCGATTCCGCTTGGATTGCAGCATGTAATGGCGATGTTCGTAGGAAACCTCACCCCGCTTCTGATCATCATGGGAGCGTGCGGTCTGACGGCGGATGCGGGCTACGGTGCACTTCGTACGGCTCTTTTGCAGAATGCAATGACAGTAGCCGGTATTGTAACACTGGTACAGATGTTTTCGATTGGACCGATCGGCGGTAAAGTGCCGATTGTTATGGGTACATCTTCTGGATTCCTCGGCGTATTCAAGAGCGTGACAGCCGTGCTGGGACAGGGCGCGCTGACGTACGGCGCTATCCTTGGTGCGACAATTGTCGGCGGTCTGTTTGAGGGCGTGCTTGGCGTCTGTTTAAAGCCGCTTCGTAAATTTTTCCCGTCGGTTGTTACCGGCTGCGTCGTTATGGCGATCGGTCTTTCGCTGATTCCGGTTGGAATCAATTATCTCTGCGGCGGTTCCGGAACGAACGATTACGGTTCCATACAGAACCTGTTCCTTGGCATGGTCGTTCTGATTGTAACGCTGGCACTGAAGCACTTTACAAATCCGAAGGGAATCTTAAGTACGGCTTCAATTCTGATCGGTATTTTAGTCGGCTACGTGGTAGCTATTATTATGACCATGGTTCTGCCGCATACCGGAACGGCGGTTCTTGAGGATGGAAGCACTGTTTCCTATACATATTCCTGGGTTGTCAATTTCCAGCAGGTAAAAGATGCGTCCTGGTTCGCGCTCCCTGGTATTGCAGGCTTTGGAAAACTGGCTGAGGTAAAACCAGTCTTCCGTGTGGAGGCAATTCTCCCGGTAGCGATCATGTTCATCGTAACAACCGTTGAGACGGTCGGCGATATCTGCGCCTGCGTAGAGAGCGGTATGGACCGCGAGGCAACCGATTCTGAGCTTTCCGGCGGTATCATCTGCGACGGTCTCGGATCCAGCTTTGCAGCAGCACTTGGCGTTCTCCCGAATACTTCTTTTGCACAGAACGTCGGCATTATTTCGATGACAAAAATCGTAAACCGTATGGCACTTTCCTGCGGAGCCATTTTCCTGATCCTCTGCGGACTCTGCCCGAAGATTGCAGCATTTGTATCCATTATGCCGCAGTCCGTACTCGGCGGTGCAGCCGTTATGATGTTTGCGTCAATTCTGGTTTCCGGTATCCAGCTCATCACAAAAGAGCCGATTACGAGCCGTGAGATCACGATCGTTTCTGTTGCACTGGGTCTTGGCTACGGCCTTGGTTCCACAGCGGGAGCAACTTCTGAGCTTCCTTATTATATCCAGCTGATTTTCGGCGGCTCCGGTATTGTTCCGGCAGCTGTTGCGGCGATTGTACTGAATATTATTATTCCAAAAGAGAAGAAAAAAGCAGAATAAAGAACAAAAAAGAAAAAGAACCTCTTATGTTTCCGGAAAGAAGTATTTCCGGGGAGAGATAAGAGGTTCTTTTTTATTGTGCTGCCCGGCATTCGGAGGGAACTGCCGGTAGAAGGCTCTGCAGGTAAAATGTCTGAAAATACGAGAAATATACAAAATGACGGAAAAAGCACAAAAAATCCGTCAATAGATAAAAAGAATAACGAAAAAGAAAAAGTCAAGATTGACTATAATTTAAAATAGTGTACAAAATCGACAATATGAATTAAAAAAACGAAATAAATTGTGAAAAATACATAAAAAATGCTTGTCAAAACGGGTGGAAGAGAGGTGTAATTATTGCATAAAAAAGTGTGACGAAAATGTGAAAGTTTTAGGCAAAACGTATGATTAAAAACAATGGATTCTTCGTAAGCCTGGACAAAAGCAACAACGGAGCACGCAAAAAGAACGTAAATCACAAGGAGGACACCAAATGAAAAAGAAAGTAATTTCTGCATTACTGGCAAGCACCATGATCGTAAGCCTGGTAGCATGTGGCAGCACTGGAGGAGACAGTTCTGACACAAACAGCAAGAGCAGCGGCACAACAGCATCAAGTACGGCAGGCGGCGATGAAGCAAAGGATACCTCATCGGACAGCGGCTCCGGCGATGCAGCAGGTTCTGGTGACTGGGTTGCAGCAGCTGATGAAGCAGATGATGCAGTACCGGGTGAAAATGACGATCGTGCGTTTGCAAAATTTGATCATGTCGTAGAAGTACATTATGGATATCAGATCGACCCGAAGGATACCACACTTCCGGACGGCGATTCCGTAGATAACAACCAGTACACCAGATACCTTCTGGATAACTACAACATCAAAGTTGTCTGCGACTGGACTGCAGGTAATGCATCTGACTTCCAGCAGAAAGTATCTCTGGCAATCGCATCTGCTTCCCTTCCGGATGCAGTCGTTGCACCAACCCGTAACTACCTGGTACAGGCAGCAAGAGCAGATCTTCTTGCAGACTCTGGCCGGAGTTCAACCAGTACGCATCCAAACAGGTAAAAGAAATCATCGAGACTACCGAAGGACGTGCGATCAACAATGCAACCGTAGACGGAACCTTCTGTGCACTGCCAAACATATCGGTAGATACCGATGGTGTTTACCTGTACTTTATCCGTCAGGACTGGCTGGATCAGTTAGGACTGGAAGTTCCGAAGACCGTAGATGAACTCGGCGAAGTAACTCAGAAATTTAAAGACGCAGGTCTCAGCCCGGATTATGCAATCGCAGGTATTGATAACGGCGGAAGAACCTACTCCAACTTCCTGAACTCCTCCAACAACGGATACGGTTTCGATGCTGTATATCAGGCATTCAATGCAACACCGGGGTATTTTCTGAAAGATGATTCCGGCGAACTGTACTGGGGAACTACAACAGATGAAATGAAAGAAGCCTACCACCTTACATGACTGGTATGAAAAAGGCTCATCAACCCGGAGGTTGGAACCACAACCAACGGCGACAATGCAAACAATGTTAAGAACGGAACCTGCGGTATCTTCATGGGACCATGGTGGAGCCTTGGATACGGAAACCCGGATTCCTTCCGTAACGATAACAATGCAAACTGGCAGGCATATCCGCTGTACACCAAAGACGGTGAGTGGAATATTCATATGAAAGACGTTGGAACCACTTATACTATGGTAAACAAAAACGCATCGGATGATGTGAAGAAAGCCATTGTTATCATGAACAACGTACTCGTTCGTGATGAGTCTACCTTCGATACTTCTGTAGCAATCGGCTGGTATCCGCTGCGTAACACCATGGCAGCTACCGACGAGTGCGAGTATGAGTATGATGCACTGATGGGAATCATCAAAGGCGAAGCAAGCGCAGATGATTATCAGCAGGGCGGAAGCAAATTCAACGGTCTGTATAAGAACCTGGTAAACGATGCCGCAACTCTGAAAGACGTTATCTCTGAGGACTATGACGGATCCAGAGATCTGGCAGTAACCGATATGGATGTCAACACCAACAACGGACAGTTCAACAGATTCTATGCACTGCTGATTGGTGATCGTCCATACGCAACACTTGAGCCGGATCACAAGATCTATTCTGAACTGTACTACACCATCGACGGAATGGATACCTACTGGACCCAGATTTCTGACCTGGAAGACAAGAGTATCCTTCAGTTCATCACTGGTGCGAAGAGCCTTGACGAGTGGGATCAGTTCTGCACCGACTGGCATGTACAGGGTGGTGATCAGATCCTTGAGCTGGTAAAAGATTACCTGGCTGAGTAACTAATGTAAATGTATGATGTGGAGGGTGGGGTACAGGAAAGCCCTGTAACCCCACTAACTTTAAAAAAATGACATCAAAGGAGGAGCTTACCGTGAAGAAGAAAAAAGGCCATCTCGGGCTGTCAAATTCCTTTCACTATACGTTAATGGTTCTGCCGGGTTATGTCTGGCTGTTTATGTTTTCTATCGTTCCGATGGTTGGTATTGTAATGGCATTCCAGGATTACAATCCGAGCAAAGGATGGTTCGGCTCTCCGTGGGTAGGTTTGAAATGGTTTAAATACCTGACCGTTATCCCGGATGCAAAACGGGCACTTGTCAATACTCTGATTATTGCAATCGCAAAGGTTATCCTGAATATCATCATTCCGCTGGTGTTCGCACTGCTGCTGAATGAGGTAAAGAATATGAAGTTCAAAAAGACGGTTCAGACGATCGTATATCTGCCGCACTTCGTATCCTGGGTTATCCTTGCAAACATCATCACCAATATCCTTGGCGCAAACGGAATTTTCAACACGGTCCGCAGCGCAATGGGTGCAACGGATACCGTTCTTCCGATGACCATGCCTAGCATCTTCCGTCAGTTACTGATCGGAACTGATGTATGGAAAGAGTTCGGTTACAACGCAGTTATTTATCTTGCAGCGCTGACCGGCATCAGCCCGAGCCTTTACGAGCAGCCGCAATCGACGGCGCAAGCCGCTGGAAACGTGTATGGCACATCACCATCCCGGGACTGGTTCCGACCATCGTTCTTCTGACCACACTGGCAATGGGCAACGTTCTGAATGCAGGTTTCGACCAGGTATTCAACATGTACAACCAGCTGGTTATTGAAACTGGTGATATCATCGATACATACGTATACCGTATTGGTATTACAAACATGCAGTTCTCGCTGGCTACTGCAGCAGGTCTCTTTAAATCTGTTGTCAGCTTCGTGCTGGTTGTTACTTCTTATGTTTGTGCTTACAAGTTTGCTGATTACAAGATTTTCTAAGGAGGGCAGAAATTATGATAGAAAGCAAGAGTTTTGGCAGCAAAGCGTTTAAAGTCATAAATGCTATCATCCTGATTCTCCTGGCATTCAGCTGTTTTTATCCGTTATGGTATACGTTCTGCGTATCTATTTCTTCAAAAGCAGCCGCTGAGGGCGGTCTTGTAACGATTTACCCGATCGGATCAAACGTAAAATCCTACAGCCTGATTATGGGTGATTCCGCATTCTGGAATTCCTTCTGGATTTCCATCAAGCGAGTTGTGATTGGAACCATATGGACCATGGTTGTCCTGATTATGATGTCCTATCCGCTGGCAAAGAGCAAAACAGAGTACAAACCGAGAAATGTCCTGATGTGGATCCTGGTATTCTGTATGCTGTTCAATGGTGGTACCATTCCGTGGTTCATCACCGTTAAAAATTATGGTATGATCGATACGATGGCAGCACTGGTTCTGGCTGGTTCTGTTCCGGTATTCAACGTACTCCTGATGATGAACTTCTTCCGCGGCATCCCGGGAGACCTCGAGGAGGCAGCCCGTGTAGACGGCGCCGGCCCGTGGCGTATCCTGTGGCAGATTGTAGTTCCGTGTTCCAAACCGGTTATCGCAACCATCGTCCTGTTTACATCCGTTGGTTACTGGAACGAGTATTTCCAGGGCCTGGTATTAATGAACAAAGAGACGAACTATCCGTTACAGACCTACATCCGTCAGATCTCCGTTCAGATCCCGGTAGGCGTAACCCTGACTGCAGAGCAGTATCAGCAGTTAGCACAGAACTCCAACAAATCACTGGAGGCAGCAAAGGTATTTATCGCCCTTGTTCCTATGCTGATTGTATATCCGTTCCTGCAGAAATACTTCGTAACCGGTATTACACTGGGAGCAGTAAAAGAATAAGAGAAAACGCAGAAAAAGCGGCTTCTGAATCGAAACAGGAAGCCGCTTTTTTGCGCTTTTTTTCTTGCGTCCGGGGAGAAAACAGCGTAAGATAAAAAGGTATTGAGGTGAAAAACAAAATGTTTCTGGAGGGGATTTTATCATGAAAATACTTACATTCGGAGACTGATGCTGCGTTTAAAAACAACCGGAGCATCTGAAAATACTGCAGGCAGATACCTTTGAAGCCAGTTACGGCGGCGCGGAGGCGAACGTCGCAGTTTCTCTGGCAACACTCGGGAACGATGTTTCCTACGTGACAAAAGTGCCGGAGCACCAGGTCGGACAGGCGGCCATCAATGAAATCCGCCGGTTCGGTGTGGATACGACCCGTGTTCTGCGGGGCGGCGGCCGCGTCGGTATTTACTATTTTGAAAAGGGAACCAACATCCGACCGACGAGCGTGGTTTATGACCGCGCCTACAGCGCGATCGCGATGGCAGAAGCGGAGGAGTTTGACTGGGAAAAACTGCTCGAGGGCGTGGATCTCTTTTATTTCTCCGGTATCACGCCGGCCATCAGCTGCGAGATCGAAAAGACGCTGGAGAGCGCTCTTATGCTCTGCAAAGAGAAAAAAATTCAGGTGGTATGTGATCTCAACTACCGCGGAAAAATGTGGTCAGCAAAGGACGCACAGCGCGTCATGCGCCGTCTGATGTCTTACGTGGATGTCTGCATTGCAAATGATGAGGACTTTGAATCATCGCTTGGCATTCCGGCGTATGATGGAGATATGTCGCGCGGCATTGAACAGATCGAGTCTTACAAAGAGGGCATGCTGGAAATTCAGAAACAGTTCCCGAACTGTAAAGCAGTTGCGAGCGTGCTGCGCAATCTCTACACCGTGGAGGACGGCGACTGGATGGGAATTTACCTGAAAGACGGAAAATTCTATGAGAGCCGGTTCACAAAGTACACAGCTTTGAGGCAGTCGGAGCCGGTGATGCGTTTGGTGCAGGACTGATTCACGCGATGGCGCATGATTTTGCGCCGCAGAGAACCATCGATTTTGCGATTTCCGCAAGCGTCTTAAAGCTGATGATTCAGCACGATGCCAACGTGGTCAGCGAAAAAGAGATTGAGCAGATCATGAAGCAGGGCGGAACAAATCTGCAGAGATAGAGGAAACAAAAAGATTCCGAGAGTACATACAGGACAGCAGGAGGAATAAAACTTGAAGAAACGGAATATTATATTAATAGGAATGCCGGGAGCCGGCAAAAGCAGCGTTGGCGTTATACTTGCAAAGGCTTTGGGGTATGAGTTTATTGATACGGATCTTGTGATTCAGCATCGGGAGAAACGTCTTCTGCGCGAGATTATTGCCGATGAGGGAAATGAAGGCTTTCTTGCGATTGAGAATGAGGTCAATGCGACTCTGGAAGCCGATGAAAGCGTCATTGCACCGGGCGGCAGCGCCATTTACGGAAAAGAGGCGATGGAGCATTTTAAAGAAATTGGAACCATCGTTTACCTGAAGCTGTCGTATGAGGATCTGGCGAAACGTCTCGGAAACCTGAAGGGACGCGGCGTCGTGCTGAAAGAGGGCCAGACGCTGAAGGATCTCTACGATGAGAGAAGTAAATTATATGAGCAGTATGCCGAGATTACAGTTGACGAGAGCGGAAGGGATATCCAGGGCACGATCCTGGCGCTCCGCGAGCAGATCGGCATGTAAAACAGAATTGGTGGAATATTCAGGGAAATTTTGAAAACATACGATTATATCATAATAAGGGAAATGTTCTGATAGTTAGAAATTACATATAACGTTTCTCTGAATATTCCTGACCGGAAACGATGGAAAAAGACGGAAATAGCACAGAATGTATTAAAATTGATTTACAAAGTATTAGATTTGAGTTAAGATAAGGGGAGACTGAAAAATAACTGCGGGGAGCAGTGCGTTTCAGCGTATCTGAGTGTGTAAAAAACAGGAAAAGACTTTGATTCGTTAGATATTGGATAAAACACACTCGTTAAGTATGAGAAAGAAAATTTGAGGTGAATATATGGAACAGTATGTCATCAGAGGTGGAAATCCTCTTGTGGGCGAAGTGGAAATCGGGGGAGCAAAAAACGCGGCGCTTGCAATTCTTACGGCAGCAACGATGACCGATGAGACGGTCCTGATCGAAAACCTGCCGGATGTCAGTGATATTAATGTACTTCTGGAAGCAATCGCAGAGATCGGAGCCACCGTGGACCGCATCGACCGCCATACCGTGCGGATCAATGCAGCAACCATCGGAGATCTGAGCGTTGATTATGAATATATCAAAAAAATCCGTGCGTCTTATTATCTTTTAGGCGCGCTGCTTGGAAAATACAAAAGAGCGGAAGTTCCGCTTCCGGGCGGATGTAACATTGGAAGCCGTCCGATCGACCAGCATTTAAAGGGATTCCGCGCACTCGGTGCTGAGGTAAGCATCCGTCATGGCGCAATCGTGGCAAGTGCGGCAGATCTGCATGGAAGCCACATTTTCCTGGATATGGTTTCCGTTGGAGCCACCATCAACATCATGATGGCAGCTTCGATGGCAAGAGGAAATACAACGATTGAGAATGCAGCGAAAGAGCCGCACGTTGTCGATGTGGCGAACTTCCTGAACAGCATGGGAGCAAACATCAAAGGAGCAGGAACCGACGTGATCCGGATCAAGGGTGTCGATACCCTGCACGGAACCAGCTATGCGGTCGTACCGGATATGATCGAGGCAGGTACGTATATGTTTGCAGCAGCAGCCACAAAGGGCGATGTGCTGATTAAAAACGTGATTCCAAAGCATCTGGAAGCAACAACCGCAAAGCTCGAGGAGATTGGCTGCGACGTAGAAGAGTTTGACGATTCCATCCGTGTGAGCGCAAGCAAACGTCTGGGCAGAACACACGTAAAGACACAGCCGTATCCGGGCTATCCGACCGATATGCAGCCGCAGATCGCGGTTACACTGGCATTGGCAAACGGTACGAGTATTGTAACAGAGAGTATTTTTGAAAATCGTTTTAAATATGCGGATGAGCTGGCACGTATGGGCGCCTGTATTAAAGTAGAAGGCAACACGGCGATCATTGACGGCGTAGAAAAATTTACCGGAGCAGAGGTTTCCGCACCGGATCTTCGCGCCGGAGCAGCACTTGTTATTGCAGGTCTTGCAGCAGAGGGTGTTACCGTGGTGGATGATATTGTATACATTCTGCGCGGATACGAGGACTTCGACGGAAAGCTCCGTGGACTCGGCGCTGAAATTGAGCGTGTGAATAATGCAAAGGACATCCAGAAATTCCGGTTAAGAGCGTAAAAACAGTATAAAACAAATGTTGACAAAAAGGACGGTGCAATAAAAGGTACCGTTCTTTTATTTTACCTTATTGCGAAGAAATTGGCTTAAATTTTACTACTATTATTTTCAAAGCTGAGGCGGTCAGTATTGGTAAAAAAAGATATTTAAAAATATACAAATTTATGATATGTTGAATACGAAAACGTTACCGATTATACATTTTGACTAAAAATAATAAAAACCAGAGAGGGACAATATATGTCTAATAAAGCAGAAACACAATATAATCCACAATGTGGGGTGCGAAGAACAATTTTTTCAGATGAGTATGATTTTCTCACAAAAATTGAATCAGTGTGTGCCAAAGAAGATGGAATACATTTTTTGGTACGTACATGGAAAGACCGTATAGCCACAGTTCGTATTACATTTTTGACACCATCGGTATTCAGATTTGTGATGGTGCCGGAGATGACTGCAAAAAGCCACAGACAGACGGTAGTCGAAGATGTACCTGAATCGGAGTTTGAAACAAAAAATGCAGAATTTACAGAAAATGAAGATCTGTATATATATGAAACAAATCAGTTAAGTCTTCATTTTTCAAAAAACTACTGGGAAATGTCCATATATCAGAATGGAAAATTATTGACGAAAGAACAGGCTTTTGATACTAATGTCGATAACCGTTGGAAACAGCTTCCAACAGGATTTAGAGTAGATGCATCTGGAAAAGTATAGCCTCATTTGAACAGTTTGTATTATTCTCCGATGAGCAATTTTGGGGATTTGGAGAGAAGTTTACACATTTTAATAAACGTGGACAAAGAATAGAGTGTTGGCAAAAAGATGCATTGTCTACTAATACGGAAGATTCATATAAAAGTCATCCGTATTTTACAAGCAGCCGGGGATATTCAGTATTGTTAAATACATTTACGCGTTCATCATTTGATATGGGTGCTTCATCATGGATCAGTTATCAGATGGGCAGTGACGATCCTATTCTGGATTATATTTTCCTGGCAGAAGAAAGCAAAGACTATAAGAAGCTATTGCAGCAGTATTTGCAGATTACAGGGCAGATACCTATGATTCCAAAGTGGGCTTTTGTTTCTGGATGTCAAAATGCTCTTATATGAGCCGTAAAGAAGTCGAGGATGTTGTTGCTGATGCTGAAAAATTTGGAATAGGTATCGATGTAATTCATATCGACGGCTGGCAGAGGCAGGATATGTCTGGTGTATGGGAATGGGATACAGAACGTTTCCCTGAACCGGAAGAAATGATTAAAGAATTAAATAAAAAGAACATACATTTAAGTCTTTGGAATTATCCGTACTTGCAGGAAGATTCGCCGGCATTTAAGGAACTGGCAGAACGTGGATTTTTTATAAAAAATAAAGAAGGGCATCCTGCAATGTTTAAAGCGACTGCAGATTCAGAGTTTTTGTGTGCCTGCTTTGATTTCACAAATCCGGAATTTCTGGCATGGTATGAGGAACGTGTGAAAAAATCGTCAGAATGGGTGTATCAGTGATAAAAACAGATTTCTCTGAAGCAGTACCTGAAGATGTTGTATTTTACAATGGCATGAGCGGGCGAGAAGGACATAATCTTCTGACGTATCTGTATGCAAAAAATATTTACACATGGATGAAAGAAATTTGCGACGAACGTGGGGAATTGCCAAGCTTTGGGGACGCGAGTGGGTATGTGGGTTCTCATACGATTCCGGCAGCATGGGCAGGAGATTCTTCCAGTGATAAAGCAAGTCACAGTGCAATTCTTCAGCCGGACTTGGGATGCTATGTCTGGTGTATCTTTCTGGGGTTATGATCTTGGCGGATTTTATAACACAGGTTATATCGGAAATGAGGAACGTCCGAATATAGAAGATTACCTTTCCTCTGTGCAGATGGGATTGTGGATGCCATTATCCAGAGCGCACGGTAAAACACCGCGGGAACCATGGCAGTATGGAGATATGGCATTAAAAGAAGTAAAAAAATGGATTAACTTCAGACATCGACTTGTGCCATATCTTTATCACACCGCCTGCCAGAGTCATCAGTCTGGTATTCCAATGATTCGTCCGCTTGTGATGGAATATCCGAAAGATCCAATCGCAAAGACACAGAATCTGTCTTATATGCTTGGTGATGCATTGCTTATTTCACCCGGATTTGACAGAGATGAATATGAACTGTATCTTCCGGAAGGCCGGTGGCAGGATATTGAAAGTAAAGAAGTATATGAGGGAATGACATTTGTTCATATAGAAAACAAAGCTTTTGCTGATGGTGGTACATCTCTTCGGGTTTTCCAGAAAGAAGGAACAAGTATACCATTGTTTGCTCAAAAAGAAGTATTGCATGTGCCTGCACAACTATGGAAACAGGAAGATCTTGAATTTATGATATTTCAGAAAAAAGATGTTGATTAGCTATTGTGCACAAATAGATGCATAAAAATATGAAAAGTGGGTAAAAATAAAAAGCTGAAATAATAAGAACTGACTTGACAAAAGAAATTTATCTGTGCTATATTCAACTACAGTTGTAGTGTGTAACTCGATTTTTGGAGGCATTAACTATACATAACAGGAATTGTTTATGTGGGTTAGTGTCTCTTTTTTGTACTCTGTTTCAGAAAAAAGAGTACAGACCGGCTAAAAAGATGCAAAACCGCAGAAACTTTTCTTGTAAAAAGTATAAACTACACAAGGAGTAAAAAAATGAAGGACAAAATTTTTAGTGTTCTGCAGCGAGTGGGAAGAAGCTTTATGCTCCCGATCGCAATCCTTCCGGTAGCCGGACTTTTGCTGGGAATCGGAAGCTCATTTACCAATGCAACCACGATTGAAACGTACGGGCTGACAAGCTTGCTCGGCAACGGCACAATTCTTCATGCACTGCTGGTGATCATGAACAAAGTAGGAAGTGCAGTGTTTGATAACCTGCCGCTGATTTTTGCGGTAGGTGTTGCAATTGGTATGGCAAAGAAGGAAAAAGAGGTTTCTGCCTGTCAGCCGTTATTGCGTATTTTGTTATGAATACAGCGATTAACGCAATGCTGACCATTACGGGTCAGATTCTGGAAAACGGAGAAATTGCAGAATCCGTTCTGGAAGGAACCATCACTTCTGTCTGCGGTATTCAGTCACTGCAGATGGGTGTGTTTGGCGGTATTATTGTCGGTCTTGGAGTTGCTGCACTTCATAATCGTTTTTACCGGATCCAGCTTCCGAATGCACTTTCTTTCTTTGGAGGTACTCGTTTTGTACCGATTATTTCTACGATCGTCTATATGTTTGTGGGAATTATAATGTATTTTGTATGGCCGGTTGTACAGAACGGCATTTATGCGCTGGGTGGCTGGTAACCGGCTCCGGTTATGTCGGAACGCTGATTTTCGGTCTGATTAAGCGAGCACTGATTCCATTTGGTCTGCATCACGTATTCTATATGCCGTTCTGGCAGACAGCAGTCGGAGGTACCATGGAAGTGGCAGGACAGATGGTGCAGGGCGGACAGAATATTTTCTTCGCACAGCTTGCGGATTCTGCGAATGTCGCACATTTCAGTGCAGATGCAACGAGATATTTCTCCGGAGAATTTATTTTTATGATTTTCGGACTTCCGGGAGCGGCACTTGCCATGTACCATTGTGCGAAACCGGAGAAGAAAAAAGCAGCAGGCGGTTTGCTTCTTTCCGCAGCACTTGCGTGTATGGCAACCGGTATCACAGAACCGTTGGAATTCTCGTTCCTGTTTGTTGCACCGGCGTTGTTTGTCGTGCAGGTTATTCTTGCGGGAACAGCTTATATGATCGCACACATCCTGAATATCGCAGTAGGTCTTACCTTTTCCGGCGGACTTCTGGACTTCTTCCTGTTCGGTATTTTGCAGGGAAATGAAAAGACAAGCTGGATGAGGGTGATTCCGGTCGGCATTCTTTATTTCTTCCTGTACTATTTTATCTTCAAATTCATGATTAAAAAGTTTGATTTTAAGACACCGGGTCGTGAGGATGATGATGTAGAAACCAAGCTTTATACGAAAGCAGATGTAAATGCAAGAAAAGAGGCGCAAAACGATGGGGTGGCATCGGAAGATGCCATGAGTGAAGCGATCACAAAAGGTCTTGGCGGAAAGAAAAATATTTCGGATGTGGACTGCTGTGCAACAAGACTGCGCTGTACGGTTCACGATGCGGCGAAAGTCAGCGATAGTATTTTAAAGACGACAGGAGCATCTGGTGTTGTGCATAAAGGAAATGGCGTACAGGTTATTTACGGACCAAATGTAACTGTGATAAAATCAAATTTAGAGGATTATCTGGAAAAAGCTCCGAATACGTATGCGGAAGCAGAAAATGCAGAAGCAGAAAATGCACCAGCCCAAAAAGAGGCGGAGCCAGCGCAGGAAACAAAAGAACAGAAGGTTGTGGATACGATTACTGTCTGCAGTCCGATGAGCGGACTGGCTGCCGATCTTTCTACTGCGCCGGACGAAGCATTTGCGGAAAAGATGATGGGAGACGGCGCTGTTGTAACACCGGAAGATCCTTATGTGCGTGCTCCGGAGGACGGAGAAGTTGCGTTTGTTTTTGACACAAAACATGCAATTGGATTTGTAACCGATTCCGGGGTCAGCCTTCTGATTCATGTCGGAATTGATACAGTAAAACTGAACGGAGAGGGATTTGAGGCACTGGTAGAAAGCGGTCAGACCGTGAAAAAAGGTGATCCGATGCTGAAGCTGGATCTGGAATATCTGAAAACACATGCGCCGTCGGTTACGTCACCGGTTCTTTGCACAGAGCTGGAGGAGAACCAGAGAATCCGTCTTTTGACAGACGGACCGGTAAAAGCAGGAGATCCTTTATTTGCGATTGAGATTCTCGCGTAAGCTGTGCCTTAAAAACGGGTGAGAAGAATGTACAGGATAGCAAAAACACTGAACCACAATTCATTTATTGGTGTGGAAGAAGGAAATAACCGGGAATATCTGGTCATGGGGAAAGGAATTGCATTTGGGAAAAAAACGGGACAGCGTGTACAGCCGGGAGACGATACCCGCATTTATTCCCTGACGGAGATGACGGAGAGAGGAAATGCCAGAACCATTGTACAGGGCGTTTCTCCGCTCAGCCTGGAGCTGGCGAGTGCCGTGCTTGACGAGGCAGAAAAGGAATTTGGAAAAATTGACCGTTCCATCGTCTTTCCAATGGCAGATCATCTGGATTTTGCTGTCCGGCGGATTCAGAACGGTGAGCAGATCAGCAATCCGCTCACCGACGATATCCGTGTGATGTTTTACAAAGAGTATAAAGTTGCTTCCTGTATCAGGGAGCTTTTAAAAGAACGGCTTCAGATCGAAATTGATGAACATGAAATCGGCTATCTTGCACTTCATGTTCATTCGGCAATTGTGGAGGAAAATGTTTCACAGGCCATGGAAGTGGCAAGAGCAGTCCGGGAGAGCATTTCTTTGGTGGAGCATATCACCGGGCATACCATCGATGTGATGTCGTTGTCGTATAACCGTATGATGAACCATATCCGCTATATGGTTGCAAGAGCGGTCAGTGGGGAAAAACTGAAAGTAAATATGAATGACTACATGTCCGTAAAGTTTCCGAAAGCCTTTCAGGCGGCGAAACGAATCTGTGAGGAGATGGAAAAGAGGCTGAAACTTCCGATGGAGGAGATCGAAATTGGATATCTCGCTATGCACATAGAACGGATTATGGACAGAGAAGAAGGAGAATAAAAGCATGAAATCATTTGAATATACCATTAAAGATGAACTGGGAATCCACGCAAGACCGGCAGGAATGCTGGTAAAGGAGGCAAAAAATTTTGCATCGGAATGCACCATCACAAAAGATGGGAAAACGAAAAAACTGACTCAGCTGATGATGCTAATGTCACTTGGCGTAAAGCAGGGAGATACCGTAACCGTTGCAGCAAACGGAGAGGACGAAGATGCAGCGATTGAGACGCTGAAAGCGTTTTTTGAAGCAAATCTGTAAAAAATACGCTCGGAGGATAAAAAATGCAGTGTTTTCAGGGGAAATCCGTATATAAAGGAATTGTTATGGGACCGGTTGCGGTTCTGAAGAAAAATGATTACCAGGTTAAAAGAGCCCGGATTGAAGATCCGGAAGCAGAAGTGAAGCGTGTGGAAGAAGCCGTGGAGGTTTCGAAAAAACAGCTTGGCAGACTGTATGACAAGGCAGTCCGGGAAGTTGGAGAGCAAGTGCGGCGATCTTTGAAGTCCATCAGATGATGCTGGAGGATGAGGACTATCTGGAATCAATGGAGAACATGATCCGGACAGAGCTGGTAAATGCAGAATATGCAGCAGCAGCAACCGGCGATAATTTTGCAGAGATGTTTGCAGCTATGGATGATGAATATATGAAGGCACGTTCCGCAGATGTAAAAGATATTTCCGAACGTCTGGTCCGCAATTTAAGCGGTGAGGGAGATAACGACCTGAGTTCTATGGAACCATCTGTTATAGTGGCAGACGATTTAAGTCCGAGTGAAACTGTACAGATGGACAAAGAAAAAATACTTGCGTTTGTGACTGTGCATGGATCTACCAATCTCATACTGCGATTCTTGCGCGAATGATGAATATTCCGGCATTAATCGGCGTCCCGATGGATTTAAACGGTCTGAAAACAGGCATGACGGCCGTTGTAGACGGTTTTTCAGGTCAGGTTATCTTTGAGCCGGAGGAGGATGTGCGGAAGGAAACCGAAAAAAGAATGCAGGAAGAAGCAGAAAAACAGAAGCTTCTTGAGGAGCTGAAAGGAAAAGAAAATATTACGCCGGATGGCCGTAAGATCAACATCTATGCAAATATCGGCAGTGTTGGTGACCTTGGCTATGTGATGGAAAATGATGCCGGCGGAATCGGACTTTTCCGAAGTGAATTTCTCTATCTTGGAAGAAATGATTTCCCAACGGAGGAAGAACAGTTTCAGGCATATAAACAGGCCGTGCAGACCATGGCAGGCAAAAAAGTGATTATCCGTACGCTGGATATCGGGGCAGATAAGCAGGTAGAATACTTTAATCTTGGAAAAGAAGAAAATCCGGCGCTTGGGTACCGTGCAATCCGGATTTGTCTGAAACAGCCGGAAATTTTTAAAGCGCAGCTTCGCGCATTGTTCCGCGCAGCCGTTTACGGAAACCTTTCTGTCATGTATCCGATGATCACATCAACAGAAGAGGTAGAAAAAATCTACGCAATTGTTGCAGAAGTAGAGGAAGAGCTGAAAAAACAGGAAGTGCAGTATAAAATTCCGGAGCAGGGCATTATGATCGAGACACCGGCTGCCGTGATGATCAGCGACCGTCTGGCGGAAATGGTGGATTTCTTCAGCATCGGAACGAATGACCTGACTCAGTATACCCTGGCGATTGACCGTCAGAATGAGCAGCTGGATGATTTTTACAACCCACACCATGAAGCAGTTCTTCGGATGATTCGCATGGTGGTGGAAAATGCACACAAATGCGGAAAATGGGCAGGAATCTGCGGGGAGCTCGGTGCAGACCTGACATTGACGGAGCAGTTTGTACGAATGGGAGTGGATGAGCTTTCTGTTGCTCCGTCCATGATTCTGAAGCTGCGGAAGGTTGTCCGCGAGATGAAAGCAGAAGAGTAGAAAAAACGATACAGCAGATAAGAAAACTCTCTGTTTTGGAGAGTTTTCTTATCTGTTCACAAATAACAGAAGATACAGCCGAAAAATCAGAAAAAAAGAAAGGATGTTTGGGACAACAGTAAGAAAATGTCTCAAATCCTTTTATTTCCTCTTGACGAATGGCGTATTTTGCGATAGTGTATCAGAGTAGCAAAAAACAAAATCAAAAATTCAGTTGCTTTTCTCTTATTCAGAGTGGTGGAGATACATAGGATCTGTGAAACCACGGCAACCCCAGACAGAATGGTCGTGTACGGGAAGGCTGCCAGCCTAGTAGCGAAATTTTCGAACGAATTAAGGGGATTTGAACATTTACTAATTTCAGGTCCGCTAAAATTTTGACGGAATCTTTTTTAGCGAAAAATGATTCC
>ENA-OQIG01000401-OQIG01000401.1-human-gut-metagenome-genome-assembly--contig:-NODE-401-length-25238-cov-3.165943_pt1 | contig 25238 bp, 31 predicted proteins | sample MGYA00242576_ERZ504741 | MGnify/ENA primary metagenome ERZ504741 (study PRJEB26092, sample SAMD00036436) | human gut metagenome | host: Homo sapiens | study: EMG produced TPA metagenomics assembly of... | reverse complement strand
ATGCAGACCGCAGACTGTGCCATCGGCTCTGAAGCTGCAAAAATGGTATGGCGTATGTACATACCTGCGTGATGATTTTGAGGCACATATCCGCAACAAACGATGCAGCTGCGCTATTTCCCAGCCGGTTCCCTGCGTAGCCCTCTGTCCGGCCCATGTGGACATTCCAGGTTATATTGCCCTGGTAAGAGAAGGCCGCTATGCAGACGCCATCCAGCTGATCCGCAAGGACAACCCATTCCCTTCTACCTGCGGTTTCATCTGCGAACATCCATGTGAGGCACGCTGCCGCCGTAATATGGTAGATACCTCTGTAAATATCCGTGGATTAAAGCGTGCTGCTGCTGACCTTGCAGGAAAAGTAGCACCTCCGCCATGTGGTCCTTCCACAGGCAAGAAGATCGCTGTTGTAGGCGGCGGACCTTCCGGTCTCTCTTCTGCTTATTATCTGCAGTTAATGGGCCATCAGGTCACTGTTTATGAGATGCTGCCAAAACTAGGCGGTATGCTGCGCTACGGTATTCCAAACTACCGTCTGCCAAAAGACCGTCTGGAAGAAGATACAGATGCGATCCTGGAAACCGGTATCCAGGTACATTACAATGTAAAGATCGGTGAAGATATTAAACTGGACGAACTGAAGAAAAGTATATGATGCAGTGCTTATTACAGTAGGTGCTTCTACAGATAAGAAACTGGGACTTCCTAATGAAGATGCAGAAGGCATCACCTCTGCTGTTGGTTTCCTTAGAAATGTAAGTCTCGGGGACTGCCCGGATCTTACCGGACAAGAAGTCGCTGTTATTGGTGGCGGAAACGTATCCATGGACGCTGTCCGCACTGCCATCCGTCTGGGTGCAAAGAAAGTCAGCATCGTATACCGCCGTCGTGTAGCTGATATGACAGCTCTCCCGGCTGAGATCGAGGCAGCTGTCGCTGAAGGTGTGGAACTGCTTACTTTAGTTGCTCCTGCCGGTATTGAAGTAGATGAAAATGGACATGTATCCGGTGTCCGTGTTACCCCGCAGATGATCAGCACCATCAAAGACGGCCGCGCAAGCGTAATTGCCAGCGGCGAACCGGAGTATGTGATCCCATGTCAGACCATGATCGTTGCTATCGGACAGAATATCGAGACAAAGCACTATGAAGAGTCTGGCATTCCTGTATCCCGCGGAAAGATTGTTACTCTTCCAAACGGCGGATTTGCAGATATTCCTGGTGTATTTGCAGGTGGTGACTGTGCTTCCGGTCCTGCTACTGTTATCAAAGCTGTAGCTGCTGCCAAGGTAACTGCTGCTAATATTGATGAATATTTAGGCTATCATCACGAAATCACCTGTAATGTAGAGATCCCGCTGCCAAATAACGCTGACCACACACCTTGCGGTCGTGTAGAGCTGTCTGAACGGGAAGCAAGTGAACGAAAACATGATTTTGAAGGTGTTGAAAACTGCATGAACAAAAAAGAAATTGCGCAGGAATCCGGACGCTGCCTCCGCTGCGATCATTTCGGCTTTGGAATCTTCAAAGGAGGGCGTGAGAAATTATGGTAAATTTAACGATCGACAGACTGCCTGTATCTGTAAAAGAAGGAACTACCCTGATGGAAGCTGCCGAATCTATCGGCATCCATATCCCACACTTATGCTACTGGAAAGGTTTAAACGAGATCGCTGCCTGCCGCGTATGTGTTATTGAACTGGAAGGACGTGACCACCTGATCACCGCCTGCAACACAAAGGTAGAAGAAGGTATGGTCATTTACACCAACAGTCCAAAAGTGCGCTTAGACCGCCGTCTTACCGTTCAGCTGATCTTATCCCAGCATGACTGCCGGTGCGCTACCTGTGTAAGAAGCGGTAACTGTTCTCTTCAGAAGATCGCAACAGATCTGAATGTCCAGGACGGTCTTTTTGAGGAACGTCTGGAAAAACAGCCATGGGATAAAACTTTCCCACTGATCCGTCAGTCTGAAAAATGTATTAAATGTATGCGCTGCGTTCAGGTCTGTGACAAGATCCAGAGCTTGAATATCTGGGATCTGGAAGGTACCGGTTCCCGTTCTACCATTAATGTAACCGGAAACCGCACGATCAATGAAGCGGACTGTTCTCTCTGCGGCCAGTGTATCACCCACTGTCCAGTTGGCGCCCTTCATGAGCGTGACGATACGGAAAAACTGTGGAGAGCTTTAGCGGATCCTAACAAGACCGTCGTTGTACAGGTTGCTCCTGCCGTCCGTGCTGCATGGGGTGAAGACCTTGGATTTACAAGGGAAGAAGCTACTATTGGAAAGATCTTTGACGCTTTAAAGAAAATGGGCGCTGATTATGTATTTGACTCCTGCTTTACTGCTGACCTTACCATTATGGAAGAGGCAAATGAGCTGTTAGTGCGCCTTGGCAAGGGAGAACTAAAGGACCGTCCTATGTTCACCTCCTGCTGTCCTGGCTGGGTACGCTTTGTAAAGAGCGAGTTCCCACAGTTTGTAAAGCAGTTATCTACTGCCAAGTCTCCGATGCAGATGTTTGGCGCTGTAATGAAGAGCTATTTTGCAGAGCAGATCGGCAAAAAGCCGGAAGATATCTTCTCCGTTGCCATTATGCCTTGTCTGGCTAAAAAGGGCGAAGCAAATATGGAGCTGTTCTACAAGGAATATGCAGGCCATGATACAGACTGCGTCATCACTACCCGCGAGCTGATCCGTATGATCAAAGGTTCCAGCATCATTACTGACCGTCTCACTGATATTGAACCGGACCGTATCTTCCACGACGCTTCCGGTGCCGGTGTGATCTTTGGAGCTACAGGCGGTGTTATGGAAGCAGCTCTTCGTACTGCTTACTATGCCATCATGGGTGAAAACTGCGCACCTGATGCCTTTAAAAATGTACGTGCTTCCTCTCAGGAGACCGGCGTTACAGAAGCAGAATTTGAATTAAATGGACAGATCCTGCGTATTGCTGCTGTCAGCGGCCTTGGAAATACCAGAAATCTGTTAAAAGCCATTGAACGTGGTGAAAAGCATTACGAATTTGTAGAAGTCATGGCATGCCCGGGCGGCTGCGTTGGCGGAGGCGGACAGCCTCAGCATGACGGTATGGAAATGGCCTTTGAGCGTGGAAAGAACCTGTATTTCCTGGATGAGAATGCTGATATCCGCCGTTCCCATGAAAATCCGGATGTAAAGGCTCTTTATGACAACTACTTTGAACAGCCATTAAGCCATAAGTCCCATATGCTGCTGCATACTGACCATAACAAGTGGCAGATGCCGCCAAGTCCTCAGAGAAACCGCAATGGATATGTTATTAATCCCAATGCGAAATTACAGGGATAAGATGTGAGATCTGACCCCCTTTTGGGGGATTTGCGAAAATCATAAAAACAAAAAATCTTCCGGTGTTGGAATTTTTCCATACCGGAAGATTTTTTATATCATTTTTTCGTTACATGATAAATCCTGCGATCACGTATAGTACAAAACTGATCACTGCAATACTGCACACATAAGGGAACTGGGTCTTTATATGGTCTATGATATCGCAGCCCGTAGTGGAACAGGTCATAATGGTGGTATCGGAGATAGGTGATGCGTGGTCACCGAAGATACTTCCACCAAACATAGCTCCTGCTACTAACGGAATGCTGTTGCCCATGGAATATGCCATAGGAAGTGCAATAACTGCCATAATAGCCATAGTTCCCATAGAAGTTCCTGTTGCAAAGGAGATCAGGACTGCGATCAGGAAGGTCAAGGCAGGAAGAAGAGCCGGCTTAAGAACTGCTGGAAAATACTGGAAAGATAAGTACCTGTATCCAGAGACTTAACTACATTACCCATGGTAAATCCAAACAGAAGAACAAAGGTAATAGGAAGCATGCCGCTCATGCCCTTGAAGATCTCGTCAATTACCTGGCTGACGGTAAATACTTTTTCTGCTACGCAAAGAACAGATGCTACTAATAAGGCTATGATAACTGCCCAGATCAGAGCCTTCATACCAGAACCGTTCATCAGGTTTCCATTACCAGTAATGATCAGTGCTGCAAACATAACTGCGATCAGAGTACCTACCGGAAGAAGCAGGTTGATGGCTCTTGGAGTGAAACCAGATACTGCTTTAGAAGTATCGGAGTCCGCCTTTTTGTGGATCGGATCATCCAGTTCGCCGGTTGTTGCTGCTCTGGCTTCTGCCTTCGCCATTGGTCCAAAGTCTTTCTGTGTTAATGCCAGTACCAGAACCAGAAGGATCGCCAGGATACAGTAGAAGTTCATAAACAGGGACTGGAACAGAACGGATACAGACTGATCTTCCGGTACACCACCGGTTACCAGATAACCTGCCATAGCTGCCAGCCAGCCGCTGAATGGGAATAATACACACCATGGTGTGGAAGTGGTATGTACGATAAAAGCTGCTTTCTCATGAGGTACTTTTAAAGCGTCATTTACAGGTCTTGCAACAGAACCTGTTACCATACAGCTTAAGGTCCCGGAAGTAAATACCACCAGACCTAACAGCCAGGTGAAAAGGTTCGCCCCTCTTTTAGACTTGATGAGCCCCTGTTTCTTTACAACAACATTTACGAAGCCCTCAATACCGCCGGACTTCTCTGCCAGATGGATCACTGCTGCTGTGATCAGTACAGAGCCGATGATCAGGGTGTTGCTCTCTGTCATGGTATCCAGGATGCTGTAAATACCTGCATTTAAGCCTGTAAATACTGCAAAATGGTTCAATACCAAGTTTCCTGTAAGGATACCGATCAAAAGTGAGATAAATACGTTTTTCGTTGTCAGTGCCAGCGCAATGGTAAGGACTGGCGGCACAAGTGACCATACACCAAATTCCATACTGTTTTCCCCTTTCACTTTTCCTTTTTGTATTATGTACTTTTGTATTTTCAGTCGCCTTTTTCAGACGTTTCTGACCATATTTTTAAAAATCTTATGACACTTTCTATCATACTTTTTATGACAGCTTTCTCAGTGCAGTTCCCAGATCTCCCTTTACGATCTTGCAGTCTTTTGCTGCCACTTCACCACCGATCAGCACATAGTCAATACCTGTTGGCGGGATCATAGGATCGTCAAAGTTTGCTCCGTCCTGGATCTTTTCCATATCAAAGATAACTACATCTGCGTCAGCGCCTACATTTAAGCGGCCCTTGTTAGAAAGTCCCAGACGTTTTGCAGGAGCTGCTGTCATTTTTTCAATTCCGTCATACAGAGAAATGTCCCCTTTTCTTACAAACTCTGAAAGGAATCTTGGGAAAGTACCGGCTGCTCTTGGATGGCCGTGGCCATTGTCGATGAGGCCGTCGCTTCCTACCATAACGCCAGGATCTGCAAATGCCATTCGGATGTCATTTTCATCCATTACATAGCATACCGTCAGGCACTCCGGGAAGTCACGGCGCATTTCCGCAAAGGTCTCCGGTGTACATCTCTGTCCTTTATACTTTCCTTCTGTCAGCTGGCATGCACTGTAATCACAGTGATAACGCTCCAGCCAGCCATCATCATAGGTAGTTGCGCCAATTCTGGTGGAAAATGCAAAGTATGGATAGCAGTCGCAGGCAACATCAATACCGTTCATGCGGTAACCATCTACCTGGCGCAGCAGCTGTTTCATCTGTCCGAAACCGGCCATGCTGCCGATATGGGATACCTGCACCGGAATGTTGTATAATTTTCCTGCCTCTGCCACTTCTGCTACTGCTCCAAACACTCTGTCCTCGTCATCTCTTACATGAGCGGAGATCATTCTGTGTTCCTTTTCACAGCAGGAAGCAGTATCTAAGAATTCGTCACGGCCTGTTCCCGGAACATAGCGAAGTCCGTAGGAAATTCCCACACAGCCTGCTTCAAGGGCTTTTTCAAGGCCTTTTTTCATATGTTCCTGCTGCTCTTTTGTAACAGGTGCATATTTATCCAGGGCGCCTGCTGCCTCTCTGAAATACTGATGGCCTGCAAAAAGCATTACATTCACTGGTGCGCCGTCTTTTTCTACCATATCCAGATATTTCACCGGATCATACACATTGATACCGCAGTTTCCGCCTACTGCTGTGGTAACGCCCATACGCAGCATGGCATCAAAGATACAGAATTCAATTTTTCCGTCTTTTACCGGGTCCTCATGCATATGAATGTCGATAAAACCAGGAGCCACTACTTTTCCTGTGGCATCAATAACCCTGTCAGCCTCAGGTTCTTCTTCTGTTACAGCCACTACCTTTCCGTCTTCCAGTATCAAGTTTAAATAAGCCTGTACCTGGTTGGCCGGATCGATGAGAAGGCCGTTTTTGATCAGTGTTTTCACGACCTTATCCCTCCTTTTATCTACTCACAAATCCCGCACTTACGTGCTCTATTGCCTGCTTACGCAGGCGATTTAGTATAACTTACCTAAAATCTCATGCTCTGCAAACAGGGCAGTTGCTCCGCCGGTGTGCCAGAATACTACATTGCTTCCCTGAGGAACTTTTCCGCTTCTTACATAGTCGATAAGACCGGCCAATGCCTTTCCTGTGTATACAGGATCCACAAACAGGCCTTCTGTGCGTGCTAACAGGCGGATGGCTTCGCTGGCTGCCTCGTTTGGCTGCTCATAGCCTGGTGCATAGTAGCCGGTATCCATATGAAGGTCTTCTTCTATGGTTACATGGGCCGGGCTCTTTATCAGTGCCAGCACATCATTTGCCAGTTTTTCTACTTTGCGTAAATACTTCTCATCCTTAGGGCTTACAGTAATGGAGATGATCTTTGTATCGCTTTCTGCCATCTTTCTTCCTGCTGCCAGACCGGCCATGGTGCCGCCTGTTCCTGTTGCGTGGAAGATGTAATCTACATTCAGGTTCATAGCCTTTACCTGTTTTTCAAACTCTACATAACCATTTGCAAAACCAACAGAACCTACAACACTTGCTCCGCCCATTGGGATATCATAGCATGGATGGCCGGACTCATTTAATTCCTTTGCTCTTGCAGCGCCCATTTCAAAGGAACGTGCTTCTGCGTCATCCTCTGTTTCTCCCGGAAGGATGTCTACAATATGAAGCTCTACATCCAGGATCTTGTCTAACAGCAGATTTGCCCTTACATCCGCATCATCCGGCTCTACTACTGCAGTCAGATAAAGGATAGGTTTGATCCCGCATCTGCGGCAGGCTGCTGCTGTCTCCATAGCATGGTTGGACTGGGTAGCGCCGTAGGTAATGGCATACTCACAGCCTTTTGCCTTTGCTTCTCCTAAAAGGTATTCCAGTTTGCGGACCTTATTTCCTCCAAACAGGTTCATTCCCGTAAAATCATCTCTCTTGATAAACAGGTTGACGCCTAATTCTTCAGAAAGACGGTCCAGGCGGTAAAATGGGGTCGGGAAAAATCCCAGCTGTTCCTTAGGCAGAGCCTGTAAAAGTTTTTCTGCCTGTTCCAGTATCTGTGACATGATTACTCTCCTCTCCGCATTTACCCTCAAACTCAATAGGTAAATGTTTATTTTTCTACAACTATAGCACTTTTGTGTATATTTGTACATAAAAAATGCAGCCACGGCGCAGATTTCTTACGATTTCTGTGTCATGTCTGCATATATTGTTCTTTTTCTTTCCAAGACCCAAGACAGCCTATCACCCACTGACGCAGGTGAAGAACACCTGTGTGAAGAGCATAAACTGCCATTCCCGTCGGTACAGGAACCAGACCATCACATTACTCCCCATCATCCAGCAGATACGGTGTCATCTGATATACATAGAAGTTCAGCCAGTTTGTATACAATGTATTGGAAGTATTTCTCCATGTAAGCTCCGGTACAGAGAACGGATCATTATCTACATAATAATTGACCGGAAGTGAGGGGTTCAGTCCCTTATTCAGATCTCTGTGATATTCGTTATTTAAAGTCATGCGGTCATATTCCGGGTGGCCCTGGACGAAGATCTGCTTTCCGTCACGGCTCATCACAAGAAATACTCCTGCCTCTTCGGACTCTGCCAGAATGACCAGCTCCGGATGCTTCTCAATATCTTCCCTGCGCACTTCTGTGTAACGGGAATGAGGTGCCAGGAACGTATCATTAAAACTTCGCACTAACGGTACTTTCCGGTCTAATACCCTGTGGTTATAAATACCGGACAGTTTTTCCGCCCTCTTATATTTCGGGATACCATAGTGGTAATATAAGCCCGCCTGGCGCCCCAGCAGATATGGATGGTAGATGTTACATGGGTCTTGGTCCACTCCATGATACCGGAAAGCTCTTCCCAGTAGTTTACCTCTTCAAATTCCATATTTTCAACCGGTGCACCGGTAATGATCATTCCATCGAATTTTTTCTTCTTAATGCTGTCAAAGGAAACATAAAACTTGTTTAAATGACTGGCAGATGTGTTTTTGGACACATGGGTAGACAGCATTAAAAAGGTACAGTCCACCTGCAGCGGTGTATTGGACAGCGCACGAAGCAGCTGTGTTTCTGTATCTTCTTTTAAAGGCATCAGGTTTAAGATCAGGATCTCCAGCGGTCGGATATCCTGCTCATAGCCCTGTCTTCATCCATAATAAATATATTTTCTGATTCCAGGATCGCCCTTGCAGGCAGGTCCCTCTGTACTTTGATCGGCATATCAGCTTCCCCCTTTTCCTTCTCCTGAAGCAAATTCAGGAAATCTTCTTCCGAAAGGATCGGAATTCCCAGTTCTTTCGCCTTTTTGTTCTTGGAAGAACTGGACTGTGTATCATTGTTGATCAGATAAGTGGTCTTTGAGGTAACAGAACCGTTGCCTTTCCACCTTACTCTCGATCAGTGCCTGTAATTCTTTTCTGTTTGCAAAATGCTCTACAGAACCGGTAATAACAAAGGTCATTCCTGCAAAGGCAGTACCATTTTCCTCAGTCTGCTCTTTTTCAATATGCAGCTCCTGTAATAAATGATCTAATACCTCATTGTTCTTTTCAGAAGCAAAATAGTCTACCCAGGCCTGAGCCAGCACACCGCCAATACCATCTACAGCTGTCAGCTCTTCCACGTTGCAATGACGCATCTGATCCAGGTCATAATTAAAATGACGGCAGAGCATTTTGGCATTTGCAAGACCGATCCCGGCGATCCCCAGTCCATAAATCAATCTCGGAAGTGTGGTATGGGAGGCCGTTTCAATAGAACTGATCAGGTTATCATAGGATTTCTGACCAAAGCCTTCCATTTCTGTGATCACTTCTTTATGGCCGGATAAATGGAAAATATCCGCATATTCATGGATAAAACCGGCACCAATGAATTTCTCCAGTGTTGCCTCGGAAAGACCATCAATATTTAAAGCATCACGGCTTACAAACAAGGTAAAGCTTTTGATCTTCTTTGCCTGACATTCTGGATTGGTGCAATATAAACTCTTTACATCATTGGTCTGGCGGATCTCCGTAGCACCGCCGCACACCGGACAGATCTTAGGGATATCCCTTACGCCGCTGCGGGTCAGGTTATCTGCGATCTGTGGGATGATCATATTTGCCTTGTATACAGTGATCTTATCTCCCACGCCTAACTTAAGGCCTTCCATAATACTGATATTATGGACACTGGCGCGGCTGACGGTCGTTCCCTCTAACTCAACCGGCTCAAATACAGCTACCGGGTTGATCAGACCGGTTCTTGAAGGACTCCATTCAATATAAGATAATGTAGTCTCCCGGATCTCATCCTGCCATTTAAAGGCAATGGCATTTCTTGGGAACTTGGCTGTACGTCCTAAAGAGTCACCATAGGCAATATCATCGTATAACAGAACCAAACCGTCTGAAGGGATATCATTGTGCTCGATCTGCTCTGCAAACCAGGCTACTTTATCCGGCAGATCAGCTGCCGTTACCTCTTCATGGTGTACTACTTCAAAGCCCTGATTTTTCAGCCATAAAAACTGTTCTTTTCTGGAATTTTTAAAATCAACGCCTTCTGCCTTAACAAGGGCAAAGGCCTCAAAATGAACGCTGCGCTCTGCGGTGATCTTGCTGTTTAACTGGCGCACAGAACCGCTGCAAAGATTTCGCGGATTTTTATATTTGGCATCTGCATCTCCGATTTCTTCATTGATGCGCTCAAAATCCGTATAGGTAATGACCGCTTCCCCTCGGATAATCAGCTGTCCCTTATAGGCAATAGTCAGAGGGATATTGGAAAATGCCCTTGCATTTGGAGTGATAACTTCCCCGATCTCCCCATTTCCTCTGGTAACAGCCTTTGCAAGTGTTCCATTTTCATAAGTAAGGACTACAGTCAGACCATCCATTTTCCAGGACAAAAGGCTTTCTGGCTTCCTAACCACTGCTGTAAGTCCTCTACACTTTTTGTCTTGTCAAGAGACAGCATTGGCTCTTCGTGAGTCTCTTTTGGAAGCTCGCTAAGGACCTGATAACCAACCTGCTGGGTAGGGCTTCCTGACAGGATGATCCCTGTTTTTGCCTCCAGGGCAGACAGCTCATCATACAGCTTATCATATTCAAAGTTGCTCATGATCTCCCGGCTCTCCTGATAATAGGCTTTTGCAGCCTGACGGAGCTGGGGGATCAGTTCTTTCATTCTCTGGATCTCTGTTTCCATTTATTCACCTGATCTTCTTTTCTAGGGTGGAAAGCCACATATCGTTTTCCTCTTCTGTCTGCCTCAGACAGACTTGTGGAACCTTCCAACAGTTTTATAAGTCGTTTGTATTCTTCCCCGGTGACCTTACGATATTCTCCTGTTTTCAAACCGCCTAACTGGATATTCATAATGCGCACCCTGCGAAGAAGATGTACCCGGTATCCGCAGGCCTGGCACATTCGCCGGATCTGCCGGTTTAAGCCCTGGGTCAGGATAATCGAAAAACGACGTTCTCCCTGTTTGCGGACTTTACAGGGCAGAGTTTTCCGCTCTAATTCCTCTAACCATACGCCTTCTGACATTTGTTTGATAAATTCATCGGTCAGAACCTTGTCCACGGTTACGATATATTCCTTTTCATGGGCATTGGTACTGCGCATGATCTTATTTACCAGATCCCCCTGGTTCGTCATAAGGATCAGTCCCTCAGACTCTTTATCCAAACGGCCAATCGGGTAAATACGCTCCGGATAAGAAAGCATTTCCACAATATTTTCTGCCCGGTCTTTGTCAGAAGTGGTGCAGACGATCCCTCTTGGTTTATTTACCGCAAGCAGAACAGGGCGGGGAGGTTTTACTTCTCCCCGCCCGCCGTCTGTATCTCCTACCGGCTTTCCGTCGCATATTACTTTCTGTCCATCTTCTACACGCTGCCCCATCTGGGCAACTTTTCCATCAATTAAAACTTTGCCCTCTTGGATCAGCCGGTCTGCCTCCCGCCTGGAACACACTCCCATGCGGCTGAGCCATTTATTCAGACGTTCTTCCATTTAACTTCCTACGCTTTCTTTACAGGCTGTGGATCATCAGCTATGAACATGGCATCTCCGAAAGAGAAAAATCTGTATTTTTCCCTGATTGCCTCATTATACGCTGCTAAAATGTTCTCTCTTCCTGCTAATGCGCTTACTAACATTACCAGTGTAGACTCCGGTAAATGGAAGTTTGTGATCAGCGCATCCAGGATCTTAAACTTATATCCAGGGTAAATGAAGATATCGGTCCAGCCTGTTTTTGCCTGTAAAATGCCGTCTTCTGTGGAAGCAGACTCTACTGTACGGCAACTGGTGGTTCCTACACAGATCACACGGCCTCCTGCTGCTTTTGTATCATTTACCTTTTTTGCCTCTGCCTCTTCTACTACATAAAATTCAGAGTGCATATGGTGGTCTAAAACATTTTCCACCTTTACAGGGCGGAAAGTGCCAAGACCTACATGTAAGGTAACGTGGGCGATCTTTACTCCCATATCTTCGATCTGCTTTAACAGTTCTTTTGTAAAATGAAGTCCTGCTGTAGGCGCTGCTGCAGAACCTTCATGGACTGCATAAACAGTCTGATAACGGTTCTTGTCTTTTAACTGGTGTGTAATGTATGGAGGCAGAGGCATCTGACCTAAACGGTCTAAGATCTCCTCAAAGATACCTTCATAAGAGAACTGGATCAGTCTGTTTCCATCATCTACAGTCTCAATAACCGTTCCTGTAAGGATACCGTCACCAAAGTCAATAACCGTTCCCGGCTTTGCCTTTTTACCGGGTTTTACCAGAGTCTCCCAGATATCATTTTCACGGCGTTTTAATAAAAGGACCTCGATCTTGGCTCCGGTGTCCTTTTTTACACCAAATAATCTTGCAGGAATAACCTTGGTATCATTGATCACAAGGCAGTCTCCTGGTCTTAAATACTCTACAATATCCTTAAAGATCCTGTGCTGGGTCTTTCCTGTTTTCTTGTCCAGAACTAAAAGTCTGGAAGAAGAACGGTCCTCCAAAGGATCCTGTGCGATCAGTTCCTGTGGCAGGTCAAAATAAAAATCTTTTACATCCATTTTCTATTACTTCCTTAATTTATAAATTAATTGTTCACATGTAATCTACGCAAATATGTCTATGATCTGTATGCTCTTACTGGATCGCAACAGCTGCGTCAGAAGACTCTCCTGCGGACTCCGGCGCTTCTGTCTGTGCTTCCTGGCTTTCTTCTGCTGAAGTCTCGCTGCAGCGCTGCTTTCATCTGCATTTCCTTCACCTGCATCAGAAGAAGCATCTGCTCCATCACCGATCATAACCTGGCTGTCTGCGCCTTCTTCTGAACTGCTTACTACTGCACCATTGCTTAAATCCTTGTAAATACCGGCTAACAGACTGTCAGACTCAACGGCCTGTTTTAAACGCTCATTGACCTGTGTAGATAAAAGGCGCACATCCTCTGTCTGGTTCTGGTTGGCAACGTAATCTGCCTCATCTCCTACTACATTTTCGCGGATGATATAATCGCCGTTATCATTTTTCACTACATAACACCACATAAGGCCCGGTGCCAGCGTATCTACCCTGCGGAACTTTACATCATAGGTTACATATACTACATAAGAGTCATCTGTCATTCCCGCCTTTGTATAGCAGGTAATATCCTGATAATCTTCAATGTAAACTGCTTCATCTTTTAACTGCTGTTTTCTTTCTTCTAAACGGTCATCTTCCTCTTTACCGAATACTTTGTAAAGCAGCTGAACATCCTGGTCTACTTTTGCCTGGAAATAGGTACTGATCAGCTCATTGACCTGTGGATAAGCATCCTTCTGAAGTTCATATGCGGAAAAATCCTGATGATATTCATTATTGTCCGGCTCTACAGATCCATCATCCGTGCCGGTCTCTGTATCATTTTCAATGGAAATATCAGAAGCATTTGTGACTTCTGCAGATGTACTGCTTCCCTGCGCCTTATCACCGGCCGGTTTTCTGTCCATAACTAAAATAACCACAAGTAATACCAGTACAATGGCTGCAGGTATCGCTAACATTCTGGCATACTTTGTTTTATCATCAAAAGCCTTTCCTGACTTTCTCCTTCCTCTGTTACTGTGTCTCATGTTCTATCATTCCTCCATTATTTGCCACTACTCCGCTCTATTCTAACAAAAAGCAGGCTAAAATGCAATACAGCGAAAATCGGCGGATACGTCAAAAAACTCCCGTATCCTAAGGAATAAGCTTTTTACCGAATACGGAAGTTTTTAAGATTACAGGTCAATTTTATTAACTTAACTTTAAGTCTCCTTCTTTGACCCAGCCGATCTTCTTTAAGAACATATTGATGATCGGGCAGATCACTGCTGGAAGGATAATGGATACAAGAAGCAGTCCAGCCCAGTCACCTGTTGTAATAGCTGCCTTGGTTCCCTCAGAAACGTCTTTGACCCAGCCTGTATACACGCCGATCTGACCAACCAGACCACAGGTACCCATACCGGAAGAAACAGCAGCTCCGTTCATTTCCATATGGAAGAGACAGGTTGCGATCGGTCCTGTAATAGCGGAAGTAACGATCGGTGCGATCCAGATCTTAGGATTTTTTACAATATTTCCCATCTGGAGCATGGATGTACCAATTCCCTGGGATACCAGACCGCCCCATTTATTCTCCGGGAAAGACATAACTGCAAAACCTACCATTGGGCACAGCAGCCTGCTACTGCTGCTCCGCCAGCCAGTCCTGTAAGACCTAAAGCTGCGCAGATGGCTGCGGAAGAAATCGGAAGTGTCAGGGCAATACCTACAAATACAGATACTAAAATACCCATTAAGAATGGCTGAAGCTCTGTTGCCCACATGATCACATTTCCCACCTTCATGCTGCTTTTCCAAGAGCCGGTGCAAGAAGTGCAGATAATGCGATACCTACGCCAATGGTAACAAGAGGTGTAACAAGGATATCCACTTTTGTCTCTTTGGAAACAGCCTTACCTGCTTCTGATGCCAGAACTGCTACAAACAGAACTGCCAGAGGACCACCTGCGCCGCAAGTGCATTGGATGCAAAACCTACGGTGATCAGGGAAAATAATACAAGGGGCGGGCAGTGAAGGGCATAGCCAATCGCTACCGCCATAGCCGGGCCACTCATGGCAGATGCAAGGCCGCCTACTGTATAAGCTGTATCATTGACTGTTGCTACTGTCATAGTCAGAAACGGAATATGAAGCTGACTTCCCAGTGTATTGATAATGGTTCCGATCAAAAGGGAACAGAACAGTCCCTGCGCCATTGCACCAAGAGCATCAATGCCATACCGTTTTACACTGATCTCAATGTCTTTCCGGTGCAGAAATCTTTTAACTTTTCCATAATGCCTCCATAACATAATCTGTTTTCTTTTCATCATTTAACGTCCCCGCAATTTTAACTCTGTTTTTCTGTCTTGTCAATTACTTTTGTCATATGACAAGACAGTTGACTTTACAAAAACAGTTCAAAGCAGTCTGCACACTTTTACACATACCAAAAAGCCAGGAGTTAAACTCCTGGCTCTCTGGTGTAATGCGAATAGGATTTCATTGTTTGTCTGCCGGAAAGCCTTTCCCGAACAGCTTGTATAGATTTTAGCATACTTTTCATATAAATGCAACTCATATTTAACAAAACAAGGCCTTATAGGGAATTTTTGTAACTTTTATGTAAAATTTCACCCTGCAAACATGACTCCATCCAGTACGCTTTCAAGTTCCTCCCCATTTATTTTCTGGGGCCAGTCACTGTTATACATAGATACCTTTCCGTACTGATCCCCATCATAACGAAAGATCACGTAACTTTCATTATCTGTCATGTAAAAATACAGTTTTGTTCCCACAGGGATCACTTCTGTTTTTCCATTTTCTCTTCCAGAGGCATCTGTCTTTTTTACAGTCAGTGCCTTTTTTACTGTAACCACTATTTCTGCCGGGCCTACCACATAAGGATCTCTGCTTTCTAAAAGTCCAGAGCTTCCTACATGATAATGTCTGCTGCCGGAATAGGTACTGAATGCGTTCATAGTCTTTTCAAGGTAAAGAGCACCTGGATCATTGTATGCAGCCACATCCTCGCTGTTGGTAAAAAGACTGTTCTCATTATAATTATACTCATATCGTATCAGTGCCGGAGTTCCCTCTACATATCCCAGATCATGGATCTGCCCATTTGTGATCTCATATACATTATCCGTAGTCCAGTCATTTTCTGCATGGGTCAGAACATGGAGAAAATGTCTGTCTCCTGATCTCACATAATATGCGTCCAGATTGAAATAGTACATATCGTTGAAATCCTGGCTTGCGACTTCTTCCTCTTTATTTTGGATCTGGATACGAAGGGCATTGTTTGCAAACCCATCTGCTCCGTAGGGATAAACACTTACATCAACAAATGTACCGTCATTATAAATATCAGCACTGTAATCTGCATAAGCTGCGATCTTTACAGCATAATCTGCAGGTGCCGCCTGGTATTCTTCTTTTACCAGGTCCGGATACTTTTCAAAAGGAAGACTGATACTGATAAGACCTAAAGCCCAGGAACCAATCGTATAAGGATTATAATAAATATTCAGACGGTCTGTCCCCAGACTCCAGGCAACAGCACCATTGTCCTGTGGTGTATTGATACATTCAAAAAATACATCTGCATCTTCCTCAGGAGTACTGTTCTCTACCAGACCTTCTTCGCTGGCATACTTGTCTTTTAGTTCCTGTACGATCCCGGATTTCACCTTATCTTCATCTGTGATCACATCATAAAAACCCCGCTTTTTCCCGGTTTTTGTATCAAAAGTAAGACCTGTATAGGAATTGTATCCATGGGCTCCGCCGTAATAGTCATAATAAAACAGCTCGTAGCTTACCACATTTTCATCTGCGCGAAGGATATCGGGTGTATACACAGCTGACAGCTGCATATTACTATCCTCCTGTACATATTCAACCATCTCCTCTGCCGATGTTTTCAGGTTTTCCAGATCTTCTTCTGCACTCTTTTTTAATGTGTCATACTCCAAAGCCAGCGCCTGATTCAGCTTCGGATAAGCAGCCGCTTCCTCATCGCTTAACACAAGTCCCCCTGTTTTCAGACTGTAACTTACCTGAACGCTGCCATCTGCACTGTCTGCATATCCATTTGCACTGTCTGTATGGATATAGGGATGTAACATCTGTGGCATACCGTCATTCGTTTTTTTTGACTCTGCATTTTCTTCCGTCTCTGGTCCGCTTTCTGACTCTTCTGCACCACTTTCACTTTCATTTACACTTTCTTTTGTTGCTGCATCCGCTTCCTGGCTTTCCTTTGACGTTGTCTCTGCTGGTTCTCCCTTTAAAATTTTCTGACATCCAGTTCCTGTAAACGCCATGATAACAGCAAGTCCTGCTGCCATAATTCTTTTCTTTTTCATCTTTCTCCTCTAAATTGTAATAAATTTTGAATGAACTTCTTTTTCAAATTGATACTTGAAGTTTTAGTGAAAATATAGTATTATACAAGAGATGCGTTTGTAGCTCAGTGGATAGAGCAGTGGCCTCCGGAGCCGCGTGCGGAGGTTCGATTCCTCTCAGACGCATTTTTTTATTACCCTTTTTCGGTCTTTCCCTTGACAAATCCTCCCCCATCCCTTATTCTGATTACATATATCTTCTATTATCTGTCAATCTGTAATCTCATCATAATTTCTATTCATTTTATTTTTTATAATTCTTATTTCTATTATTTTACTCCTTATTTTATATCCCGGCTACTTTATTTTTACAAATGATTTTGCTATGGATCTGCCTGGGCAGTTTTCATAAATATTATTTTTAGGAGGTATATCTTTTGGTATACGACACATTTCTCAACACAGTAAAAGAACAGATGGAACAGGCTTTAGGAGACGGATATTCCCTTACCTTGCGGAAAGTCCAGAAAAATAATGGTCTTATCCTGGACGGTCTGTGCATTGCAAAAGGTAACGGCACCATTGCTCCTTCCATTTATCTGAACTCCTGTTATGAACAGTATTTAAACGGAACTTCAATGGAGGAGATCATCCAGAAGCTGCTCACAGCTTACTACGAAAGCAGCTGGCCTCCCATTCTTAACAAGCTGGTCCTGTCTGACTATGACTCTCTCCGTTCCCACATTGCTTTCCGTCTGATCAACGCTTCTTCCAATCAATCCCTTTTAAAAACAATGCCTCATATTCCCTGGATGGATCTTGCCATTGTCTTTTATCTGTACATACAGGAAAATGAAAACGGCATCATGACCGCAGCTATTTCTGATCACCATATGAAAACCTGGGGTGTTACAGTCCATGATCTCTACCACGACTCTCTTTTAAACACTCCCAGGCTTTTTCCTCCTGTTATATCCAGCATGGCCTGTATCCTGGAGTCCCTTGATCCCAAACACCTGCAACATCAGCCAGCTTTCCCGGAAACTCCTTTTTATGTTCTCACCAACCAGAATGGGATCAATGGCGCTGCCTGCATCCTTTACAAAGATGTTATAAAAAATTTTGCTGAAGGGATGGACCGGGATATCCTGATCCTTCCCTCCAGCATTCATGAAGTTCTTCTGCTTCCTGATGATGACCCGCTATCTTATGATGAGCTGGGGCATCTGGTGACTCATATCAACCAGACAGAAGTAGTTGCCGAAGACCGTCTTTCCAATCAGGTCTATCTCTATTCCCGTAAAGAAGACAGGATCACCACTGTTTCTTTTGGTCCTTCTGCTGTCTGCTGATTCTTACTGTACCCAGGCACCGGAGCCATCTACATATCGTCCGTCAGGTGTCCAGGTATTTGCATACATAACACCATTGGAACCCATATAGTACCATCTGCCGCCTACTGCCTGCCAGCCGGTAGTCATCTCACCACTGCCATTCAGATAATACCACTCGGCCGCCTACTGGCTTGCCAGCCAGTCTTCCATGTCAACCCGTGATCCAGATAGTACCATTACCACCTACTGCCTGCCAGCCGGTCTGCATCTCACCGCTTCCGTTCAGATAATACCACTGGCCTCCTACAAGCTGCCAGCCGGTAGTCATTACACCATCACCATTTAAGTAATACCACTGTCTGTCTACTCTTGCCCAGCCAGTCTGACGATACCCGGATGTGTTAAAGTAGTACCATGCTCCATTGATCTGCTTCCAGCCATTGGATGGATAACCGCCGCTTGAATAGGAATACCACCAGCCAACATTATCCTGGACCCATCTGCCGGTTCCATTGTAAACGCCTGCCTCATCTTCATCTACATAATAGGAAGAAGAGTCATCAGACCACTCGCCTGCCTTATCATTATAACTTGCAATGGCTCTTACACGGAATGTATAATCTCCTTCCTTATTAAAATAGCCATTGAAATTGAAGGTCGTTCCTGTGGTGTTTACAGTGGTCACTGTCTTCTCATCTCTTAAAAGTTTACATCATAGCTTTTTGCACCGTCAATGGAGTCCCATTCTGCAATACCGTCATTCCATTCCAGTTTGGAAGTTCCTTCCAGTTTTCCACCTATGCGTTTTAACTGGGCTGTCACTTCAATGTAGTCGCCGCTGTCGTAGATCTTTGCTTTCTTAAATTCTGCATTACAGCCGGACAGTTTAAAATGGCTTTTACTGGTATACGAGAAGCGATAACCGTCCTTTGCGTAAAGTTCCACTTTTACTTCCGGTATGTCACCTACTGTCCAGGTATCCTGGTCATCTGCATTGGTATACTCAGCGGACTCTACATAATAGCTGGATGTATCACCGCTTACATGGATCGAACCAATAGAGTCTCCGCTGGCAGGTGCCGTGTCATAGGAAAAAGTCAGTTTCACAGTGTCAATTTTAGTATCTGCTGCAAATGCAGGCATCACGGACATAAAGGTCATTGCTGCAGCTAACGCGATACACCAGGCTTTTTTCATCTTCATATTCCATCCTCCTTCTTATCTATTCATTAGATAAATTATAACGTTTTTAACTTACTTTTATTATAATAAAGAGCATGGATCTATGCAATTTCAGAAACCTTAAAAAGAACTTACGATTTTTGCAAAATTTTACATGGTTACAAAATTATACACTCATTTTATCTATAAAGTGTATCTGTAAGACGCAGTTCATCGATCATGTCTGTAAACCAGCGGATCTGTGTCGTAAATTTTTCTCTCAGCCGGTCTGCATCTATACTGCCTTTGCCTGCTTCAAAAAAGTCGCAGTCACTTTCCACCGCAATATGAAGTTTTCCTTCTTTTAAAAAGCTCATGTACAGTTTTCCGCCGCTTATCTCCGCTGCTGAAAGGATATATTCTATCATATGGGGTGTTAAAATGTGAAAAACTTTCTCCCCATCATCAGAACGGACCGTAAAATGTTTATCAAAAACCTCATTGCCCGTTTTAATGGTATCTGTACGGATAAGACGCTGGAAACCAGTCCTTGGAAACAGACTGACCTGTGCTGACAGCTCCCTGCCAAGGTCACAGATCAGCCACTGCCCCTTAAAAACCTCCCGTTTTTTATTTTCCCAGACCTGCATTTCTTCATTATATATATTTTCGTCCTGACAAAGGATTATATCACTGAATTCCATATTCAAGTCTTTATAAACCGCTTTTATGTGATCATTTCCCTCTGCACAGTTATAGTCCAGAGGATCATCACACCGGAACCCTGGATCTGGGTGATCCCTATCTTTCCGAAAGGCTCATAGATCACATCTTCCAATACCTCCTGAAGGGCTTCTTTTACCAGATTTTCACCTATCTGCTTTTTTAGGACTGTATCCTTTTTATCTTTTACAGAACCAAGTACACAGGCAAGGATGATCAACAGAATGGCCAAAAGGATCTGGCCTGTTACCACGCATATAAATGCCAATACTGCCACGATTTTTCCTATGAGCCTGCATACAGCAGCCGTTGTCTTATTTCCTTTCAGTTCCCGGTTAAGCTCTTCCTCTGTTATTTTCTGCTGATCCATTTTGCACCTCCCTGCTGATCCTTTTTTCTTTTACTGTACCGTGCCGCCCATTAACTGGATCAGTGCAAGGTTTTCGTCACTGGTACCGCTGTAGTTTACAAATCCCAACAGTTCTGCACAGTATTTTCTGGTTTCAAAATCAGGAGAAATACCGCTGAGCATAAATGCGTCAATAACAGAATGGCCTTCATATCCCTCTAAGAAATCACTGAGATCAATGTCATCCGACTCCACATCTACGCTGTCTTCTGCTGTAAGATAGCTTGTAAGGATATCTAATGTGCTGTCTACATCTTCTGCTGCCGACTCATAAAGATAATAGGTGGTATCATCTTCCGTCAGCTCAAAGCAGTAGCTGTCACCTTCTTCTGACAGATCCCAGCCTAATTCATAGGATACGCCAGTTTCATCATCGATCAGGTTCAAATGGTCATAATCAAGACTCCATATGCCGGAAATAGACTGTGTCTGGATCTGGCCGTTATCATTGTAGAGAAGGTCAAAATATGCCTGATCATCTTCAAAATAGAAGATCATAGCTGTTTCATCACCGGAACCGATCCAGTAAGTTCCCTGAGCTACATATTCGATCACGCTGGCTGTCGTCATCATCTGGTCCAACGTAGTTCCAGGTTGCTTCCGTCTCCTTCGCTGGATAAGACAATATCATCTAACTGGATATATTCTCCGTTTTCTGTGTTGTACCAGTCAAAAGCAAATGTAGTTGGATCATCGGAATAGTCTTCATTGAGATACAGATAAAAGGTATCGGTATCTGCTTTCCAGTAACCATCCAGATCTGTCACCTCTCCATCTGTATCTAAAATTGCCAGATAGGCATCTTTCTCATCAAAGGCCGCCACCATGATCTCCTGGGTGCTGGAAATTCCCGCCCAGGTAGTTCCTGCCAGGATATCGGCCATTTCTGAGTCATTAACACCAGTAAGTTTCTCTGCTGTTGTTTCCGTTTCCGTTGTTTCTGCCACTGTTGTTTCTACTGCTTCTTTTTTATCAGCTACTACTTTTTTGGAAGAACCACCTCCGCAGCCAACAAGAGAAATACACATTGCTGCTGCAACTGCTACTGCCATTTCTTTTTTCATACGACTCATCCTCTTTCTCATTTTTTCTCCTTCATTTCCATTTCATTAAACCGCCTTAAACGTTCTCTGGCTGCTTCTAACTGCGCCTCTATATCTGTGGACGGCTCCTGTTTTTTCTCTTTTGCTGCCGGTTTCATGGTCTTATGCTCCGCTGCTTTTCCTGATATTTGGGGATGTTTTCCTGCAAGCGTTCCCAGCACACTTCCTGCAGCTGCGCCGATCACAGCTCCCGCAGCTGCGGCTCCAGCTGTTCCTATATATGAGCCAAAATCTGGATCCGAACCATTTTCTGTTCCCAATGCATCTGGAACTGGCTCCGTGGAAACAGGCTGGTCTGAAGACCCAATACTTCTGTGGAAGCTGTAACAGGCGGTCCGGCTGTTGTCTCTGACCTATTGGAAGAAGGCACACCTGCGGCTGTATTTCTTGCACGTTCACTTACCTGAGAGACTGTTGTACTGGTGCCTCTTTCTGTGTATACAGCGGGACGGACCCCTGCGTCTGCCGCCGCACCTGCCATCGCCCCGGCTCCTCCCGCAACTACCGTTACAACCACCGGATTTCCATAAAAATCCCTGTGGTGGGCGCGGAACTGATTGCTTCTTGTCACTGCTTTTTTCTGAGCTGTCCTGTATTTCGTCCCGGACTGCTCTAAAGCTTTTATCATTACAAGAAGAGTTCCCTGCCTTGTTTCCAGAGAAACAGCTAACTTTGTAAGAGAAGTGCGCACGCCCTCAAGCATGGCATCTGTCCCCAGGGAAGCATTTACTTTTTTGATCTGCTCCAAAGCACCATCCAGGCTTTTTATTGCTTTTTCATACTCCTTTTTCTGCTGCTCCAGGCATCCACCTTAACTTTTACGAAAGCCATAGGCGCCTCCTATTTCAGGTTGATCTTCAGTTTACCTGCAGAACTGGAGATCTTCTTCTCATTGGCACTGTATACATCTGCAGCTTCCGACAGGGTTAATGCATAAGTATTTACCACATTCAATACCTCTTCACATTTCCCGATAATGGCATCAAAACGGCTGTAAAACTCCGCAGAACCGCTGCCGGTCCAGTGGATCTTAAATTTTTTACTGCAGTCTTACTTTCTGAAAGATAGCTGTACATGTTTTTGTAGCCTGTTTTAATGTTGTTGGAATAGTTTTTTAACTGTTTGGGATCCACTTTAATATTTGCGTCTGCCATTTACGCTCACCTCCCTATTTACCCAGATATTTATGTACCAGATCCATGGCCTTGTTATCTGCCTGGGTGTAACTGTTGGAAAATTCTCCGAGAGCTGCTCCCATCTGCTGTAAGATCTGGGTCAGCTGGGCCAGATTTGCTTTGTCTGCCTGATATCGTTTTAAATACGAAGCACTTGCTTCCCCGCTCCATACAGAAGATACTTTTTGGATGTTTTCATCTAACTTATTCATCTCACTTTTCATTTTTGCTGCCAGATTGGTGAGATTAACTCCTGTGGATTTAAGTTTTGCCGCATTTACCTGCTGTGTTGCCATAATACACTCCCTCCTATCTCCTGCTTACCACTGCCTTTGCCTGCGCTTCTGCTTTTTCCATGGAAGAACATGCGTCCCGCAGGACTGCCGCGATCTCCCTTAAAGAAGCTGCACCAGACGCCAGGTCTGTATTCTGTTCCTGCATAAATTTCACAAAGATCTCTGCTGCTTTTCCTGACCAGGATGCAGCTACTGCTTCATTGGCGGCTGTGATCACTTTCACAGTCTGGTTCTGGATCTGATCGGCCGCCTCTTCCAACAACTTTGCCTGTTTTTTCACACTCTGAGAGTCAAAATGAATGGCTGCCATTTATCTCATCCCTCCAAACTTAAGCCTGCCTGCATTTCTGCTTACAGTTTTTTCTGTATCCTCGTATACACCAGCCAGTTCCTTAAGGACTCTTTCATAATTTCCCAGCATTGTGATGATCGCACCGGAACTTTTCCTTAACTGACCGGCCACTGCGTAAATATCATCTGCGCTCTCCCCTGCATAAGAGTCCTGCAGTTTGCGAAAGATCGCATAGGTCGCATCTGTATTCGCTGCAATGGATTTTTTGATAGAAGTGATTTCCTGCACTGCCCGCAAAAGTTCCTCTGTATTGATCCGACTGGTTCCATCTCCTGCCATATGCCACCTCCCTGTAAAGTCTGGTACAGCATCAGCTCTTTGCCGCTGCACGGATCTGGCTGCTGATCTCCTCTTCTGTCTGCTCTAATTCATCGGCGATCCCCAGGAGTCCTTCTGCCACTTCTGTGTACTGCTCTGCCATTTCCAAAAGAGCCGCCCGGTCCTTCTGGTAATTTTGCAAAAAACGGTCTTTTACTTCACTGCTCCAGGTGCTGCTTAAACCTTCGATCACAGATGTAAAACGCTTTAACTCTTTTCTTACATCCCCTGCAGAAGTTTCTACTTTTCTGGCAGTGGTCCGCAGCACTTCCGGATCCATTTCCATTTTATTTTCTGCCATGCTCTCCTCCTGTTCCTGTTGATGTACTCCCGAACTCTTTACCGCATCTGTTTTTGCAGTTGAGCTTCCATGAATACATTCTTTGCAACCACTGAACGTTTTTATACCATGACCACCCGACTGCCGTTTTTGATCCCTACTTCCCGGAAGGTTTCGTTATCCTGGATCAGACCTTCTAACTCCAAAGATCCGAAAACAATATTATCCAGTCCTGCAAACAGGTCGTGCCCCTCTAACTCTGCGATCTGCTTTTTGATCTGCTCCTTGGCAGTTCCTATTTTCATCCGGTCGTCTAACACAAATTCATAGGTTTTGGCATTTCCCGGTATCTCGATCTCCAAATGGATCTTACTCATGTTCTCCCTCCTTTACAAAAGGTGTCATAAAGAGGACTGCTCTTCCTTCCTGCCCCGTAAATGCGGCTCCGGCCGGATAAGTCCTGCTCCTCTCAGAAGGTGTGATCTCATAATCAAAAATACCCTGCTCATCAAAAGCTCCCCCAAGGTGGATTCCCTGCTTCCAGTCTCCAAACTGACGGATCGCCCTGTAACCGGCCAGTTCTTCATACTCTCTTGGAGACAGTGCCATAAAGAAATGCAGTCTGTGATCCATTCCTTTTTCAAATACAGTTTCAAGGACTTCACTTACATCAAAGTCTTCACTGTAACTGCTTCCATAAATTCCGATGCGCTGTTGATCAGAAGGACCATGCGCTTATAGTTCTTTAAAGCCTCTTTTACCGAAGTTTTCGCCTGTCTCGCTTCATACACAAGTTCATTGCGCTCTCCTAACTGGGGCAAAAGTTCATTTTCCATAAAATGATAAAGTTCTTCTTTATCTGTCATGTAGCCATCCAGATCATTGTTTCTGGAAAATTCTTCCAGTTCTCTTAAACACCCGTCAAAGACATAAACTTGGGCGCCCTTTTTCTTCATAAGCAGGGCCGTATATTTTAGAAAATTGGTCTTTCCTGTTTTTCCTGCACCACAGACGGTAAAACAAAGGGTCTTATCTAAATCTGTGGAAATAAGGGATCCATCCTCTGCTCCCATTACAAAGTTCTCTTCTGCCAGCCTTTAAGATGGATCATCTCCAAAAATGTATCTGCATTGATCTCATCTAACTGCACTCCCATGTTTCTCGCTCCCTGGTACCTTCTTCTGTTAAAGCCTTTAATTTTCCCGGATCGCCAGCATCATGCTTTCTCCCTGGAAGCTTTT
>ENA-OQIG01000400-OQIG01000400.1-human-gut-metagenome-genome-assembly--contig:-NODE-400-length-25238-cov-4.755525_pt1 | contig 25238 bp, 26 predicted proteins | sample MGYA00242576_ERZ504741 | MGnify/ENA primary metagenome ERZ504741 (study PRJEB26092, sample SAMD00036436) | human gut metagenome | host: Homo sapiens | study: EMG produced TPA metagenomics assembly of... | reverse complement strand
ATCCATTTCATGTTTTTATAATAGAACAGAACGCTGTAATTGTCAATAGTAATTTACCAATTCAGCGTTCTGCATATTCTTTTTGATATTTTATTGTGCATATATAACAAATCCCCGCTGCCAGCGGGGAAGTCATATCTTTTTACTAGTATCTTGTCAGTACATCATTCATGCTTCGGATAATATGAAATACCATCTTCTCCCCCGCCTGCTTCGGGTCCCCGCTTTCAAGGGCTGCCAGGATCTGTCGGTGCTCTTCCTGGGAATTTCTGGCGTATTCTTCTTCTGTGGACTTTAAGCCCATAGAAAGACCGTTCCACATTTCAGACAGCATTGTTTTTAACTTTTCATTTCCTGCTGCTGTCCAGATCTCATAGTGGAAGGACTGGTTATAGTTAGAATAACTGCTGGAATCTTTTTTCTCCAGTGCCCCATCTGCCATTTCCAGGCAGTTTCTTATAGCAGAAAGATCTGCTTTTCTCTGACAGCAGAGCACACAGGCCGCACTTTCAAGCGCCGCTCTTATTTCATAGTGCTCTCTTATGGTTGTTTCATTTAAACCAAGGACAGTTGCGCCCTTGTTCTGTTTTAAGTCAATGAGGCCATCTCTTGCCAGTATCTGAAATGCCTCACGCACCGGTGTAACGGATACACCTAACTGCTGGGCAGTTGCTTCCAGTGTAATAACTTCTCCTTCACCGATCTGCTTTGAGATAATGGCTTTTCGCAGTGCAGAAGCCACCCGTTCCCTTGCAGGCAGCAATTTAATTGGTTTTAATGTAACCATAACTCTTTAATCCCTCCCCTTATGGATAGCAGCCAGTTTCACTGCCATTTTTTCAAAATATTCCTCTAACTGTCCGGCTCCTTCTTCTGTTTTTCCAGCCTTCCAGTTTTCTATACTCTTACTTAATAAGATCTCTTCCTCTGTTTTCTCCCGGACATTTCCCCAGACACCTTCCGGGTTCCGTCTGGATATAACAAAATAAAGGTAGATCTCCGTTATCGTCTCCAGATTTTTTCTGGAAAGACTGTAAGGGTAGTTGCGCCAGATCTCCCTGTGAAAATTCAATTCCCTATCAGGAAGACTGCTTCGTTCTTCTTCCTCTAAATTCTGTAAAAATTCAAGTTCTAATCTACAGCCTGTTTTTAAAATATGGCGGAAGTAGTCTTCTGTGAGAGATGCCACCCGCACATGATTATTAGGCAGACGATCGATCAATCCCTGATACTCCAACAAGATCAGAGCTTCTCTTACCGGCATCCGGGATACTCCCAGACTTTCTGCCAGCTCATTCTGTGTCATCTCACTGCCATCAGGTATATTTCCCGCCAATATCTCATCCCGCAGAAGTTCCACAATACTGCCCTGCTTTTTCTTATTTCCAATATATTCCATTTAGTCTGTCCTCACTTTTCAAGTCTCCAAGATCCAGATCCACCAAAACCATATTCTGGCATAAACTGCTACTGTAATCTCTTCTTAAAATATCCTTCCGCACAGTAGATCGCACCGCATGGATTGTGTGCCAGCACACGGTCCTTTGCCACCAGTGTAGTCACCATTTGTTTGGAATATTTGTAAAACATAGAGTCATGTCCTACGCAAAGTCCCAGCGCAATGTTAAACTCTGTTTCCTGGGAATTTAAAAATTCGGCCTGGGCAATTGGGTTGCACATTGGTTCAAATGCATCTGCATTGACCTTCTTTTCTTTCGGAATTCCTACCGACTCCTTTGGAAAACCACCGGTCTTACAGATCACAGATACCACATCAAAGCCCTGGGCTGTAAAAAGATCTGCCACAACACGCGCCTCTTTTCGCAGTCCCCTGCAAAATGCCAGTCCTATTTTTTATAACCCATTTTTTTACAAAATTCCACTGTTTCTTTTAATCTCGGCCATTGGCAATAGCTTCCCCTTCGATCTCAGAACAACTTACATAAAATTCATGATTTTCCTCTAAGACATATTTCTCATAAGCCCCATCCATTTTTTCTTTTTCCCGCATAGGACAGTTTTTTGGCATTTTCTCTCTTACAGCCGGATCCTGCGATCCACATGCTAATACATTACATTTTGCACAAGTATACATAGTTTCTCCCCTGACTTTTATTTTTTTCTGATACCGGATTGTTCCGCGCTTTGCGCTCCCACAATCATATTTAATATTGTATCCATTTTTTGCATAAAAGTAAAGAGCAGACATAACCGTTGATCCGGTTTGTCTGCTCTATTGCTTTTATTTTTATTTAAAATGCAAAAAACTTATCATGAACTGCCTGAACAGCCCGGTCTGCATCCTTCTTATCTACCAATACAGAGATCTTGATCTCACTGGTAGAGATCATATTGATGTTAATGTGGGCATCATACAGTGCCTCAAACAGCTTTGCTGCAACACCCGGATTGTTGATCATACCGGAACCCACTACGGAAACCTTGGCAATATCTGCGTTTGTCTCCAGTCTTGCAAAACGCAGTTCAGCTTGTGGGACTCTAACAGCCCTGCTGCCTTCTTAAGATCTCCTTCTGCTACTGTGAAGCAGATATCCTTTCCTTCTTCATGGCCAATGCTGAAGGATAATATCTACATTAATGTGGTTCTGTGCCAGTAAAGAGAATACCTTGAAAGAAGTTCCTACTTCATTTGGCACTCCTACCAGTGCGATCCTTGCAATATCTTTATCTTTTGCTACGCTGCTGACTGCTGTCTTTTCCATGCGTTTTGCTACCCCTTTCACTTTTGTACCTGGATGACCGGTAAAGCTGGATAATACTTCCAGTTTTACATTATATTTCTTTGCCAGTTCTACAGAACGGTTGTGAAGCACCTGTGCTCCCAAAGTTGCCAGTTCCAGCATCTCATTATAAGTAACTTCATCCAGCTTTCTTGCGCCCTTTACATGTCTTGGGTCTGCTGTGTATACACCATCTACATCTGTATAGATCTGGCACAGGTCTGCTTCCAGTGCTGCTGCCAGTGCAACTGCAGAAGTATCAGAACCGCCTCTTCCCAGTGTAGTGATGTTCTGGTTTCTGTCTACTCCCTGGAAACCGGTAACGATCACAATCCGCTTCTGGTCCAGCTCTGCCTCCAGACGCTCTGTATCGATCTTTTTGATCCTTGCATTCTTTGCTGCCGTATCTGTAAGTATCCCTGCCTGCCAGCCGGTAAGAGAAACCACCGGATACCCCAATGCCTCAATAGCCATGGCACAAAGTGCAACGGAGATCTGTTCTCCTGTGGATAACAGCATATCCATCTCCCGGTTGGAACCTTCCGGATTAATTTCTTTTGCTTTTTCAATCAGATCATCTGTAGTGTCACCCTGAGCAGAAAGCACAACCACTACCTGATTTCCTGCTTTGTACGTATCAGTGATGATCCTTGCTACGTTGCGAAGACGCTCTGTATCTGCTACAGAGGTACCGCCAAATTTCTGTACGATCAACCCCATTTTCATTTTCCTTCCTGTATCTATTTCTGCTTAAAGCAGCTTCATTTTTCTAAAAAGTCAGTTCTTATTTTAGCCTTTTTTTGTCCGCTTGTCCAGTACATATAACATTATTTGTCTTTATACAAAACACTGCAGAAGTAATTTTTCTCCTGCAGTGTTTTGATCAACCTTTATTTACTTTTCCAGATTTTTCCATTTAAAGTTAGGTACAACATCGGACCACTTGTTGATACCGATCAGGGATTTTGCAAATTCACTTGCCTCTAAAGTAGAGTTCTTTTTGTCAATATCCCTGAATACCTGCCAGATCTTTCTCCTCTTTGTAGCTTCGATCAGATTTGGCTTGCTCATATCGCACTCCCACAGGCCTAATTTCAGTCCATCTTTTGCCTCTGAAGGAGCATCTACCTGACGGCTTAAGGTATAAGCATCAATATATGGGTTGCTGTCTACCAGATAATAGGAATAAGCAAAGGCTGCTGCCTGAAGCTCCGGAACATCTCCCCTGGTCGGACTGTAAGCTGTAAAGCCCTGTTCTGTAAGGATAATGTGGCGCACATGACCGGACGGTGTCTTTAATGCCTCCTGGCAGAAATAATCAGTCAGCACATTTAAGTTGGCAAAGTTGATGACCGGTGAATTAAAGTCATTTTTAACCAGTCCTGTTGCCTGGGCGTCATCCCAAAATACAGGATCGATCAGCGGACATGGATATGGATGATAAGCCAGTCCCCATTCCATCTGTCCCTGGTTATTGGCAATGGAGTTAAAACTGTCAATGATCTCTTTTCCGCCGTATTTTAACTGGCCATCCATTTCATTCATCCAGTTATAACTAAGGGAAAGATATACTCTGTCATTTGCATTGGTACTCTTAATTGCTGTGTAGCATACACGGAATGCCTTTTCGTAGGTCTTCACATAATTGGTCAGATCCATAGGCCCCATGTAGTTCCATTCCTGGTTTTCGATCTCATTTCCAATGATCCAGTTTGAAACTTTTCCGTAATTGGCATTCTTGCCGCTGTAATGATCTGCCAGGAATGCGGAAATTGCCTTTAACTGCTCAAAACCAGCCTCATTGGTGGCATTAAACATGTAATAATATGCATCGGAAGTTTTCTGTACCCCTGGAATAAACAGATTGGAGGTCGTATCGCTCCAGTCATTTAAGAGGATGGCATTTACAACCATTCCTTTTCCGGAATAAGCGCTGATGACCTTATCATAATCTTCTACAATGCCTTTGTTAAAATGATAAGTCTTGCCTCATACTGGAAATCAATACCGGATCCCATTAATCTGGAAACTGCGATATTGGTGGTCACATACTTTACACCCAGGTCAAAGGCATCATCCAACATGTTCAGCTCAATGTTTAAGCCCTTTTTTGTCAAAGGTTCCTTAAAAGCTTCTGTATTCTTTGCCACGATCTCAGGATTGGTAATATAATGAGGTTCGCTGACTGCCTTGTAAGTACCATCTTCCTTTACTGCCAGCACAAATTTGCTGTAAAGGCAGTCGGAACCATCTCCTTTGTTAAAAGGAACGGTAACGGTAGTGGCGCCGGATGCATTTGCCGAAGTAAGATAGTCGCTGCGGCTTCCCAGATCATCCTGGTAGGTAGGCTGCTCGAACACATACACCTTGCCATCGGTTCCTTCTGTACTGCCACTGCTGTTTAAAGCGATCTCAACGTTCTGTTTATCATCGGTTATCTTACAGGATGTGATCTGTCCGGAAACTTCTGCAGCCAGGGCATTAAATGCACTGTCCCCAGGGCAAGAACACCCGTTCCAAGAAACAGAGCCGCTGCACAAAAGAAACCTGCAGCTCCTGATCTTTTATAGTTTTTCATTCTTTCTGCCTCCCATATTCTGTCAGATTTTTTACAACCTACATCATACATAATCTAACTTATATTTTCAATTACGTTTTTATTACATTATCTTAATTTAAAAGGTTACTGTTCAGTCATAGGCTGGTTTTGCTCTTGACATTTTTTTCTCTCCGTTTATAATGTTTTTAGACCTTTTGTATCTGCTTTCGGGCTGAGACGGTGTGAGGGGGAGCGCCCTGACACTGCGTACAAAAGAGAAGCGATGGGACTCCGTGTTTCGGATTGAGAGGATGCTAGTGAGCATCGACCGCCAATTACAGCTGTAAAACGGCGCCATCGCTATGTCTATTTTTTAACAGAGATTTGCCAAACGCGCCGTGTGGATGCGTTTTTTTATTGCCATTTTCATAAGGCCTTTATTAAAAAACACCCCATTCCACATACAGCCAGAATGAGGAGAGGTAAACGATATGAAAAATTCAAAAACACATGTAACGAAACTTGTCTTTCTTGCCATGATGGTAGCTCTGGGAGTCGTGATCTCCCGATCCTTCGTGTAGAGGGAATGTGTCCTATGGCCCATTTTATTAATGTAACCTGTGCGGTTATGCTTGGTCCCTGGTATGCTTTCGTGTGCGCTCTGGCTATTGGCATCATCCGTATGGTATGTATGGGTATCCCGCCTCTGGCTCTGACCGGTGCAGTATTTGGCGCTTTTCTTTCCGGTATGCTCTACCGCCTTTCCAAAGGCAAACTGGTATGTGCGTTCATCGGTGAAGTCATTGGAACCGGCATCATCGGCGCTATTGTTTCTTATCCTGTTATGACACTGATCTGGGGACGTACAGGTCTTACCTGGTTCTTCTATGTGCCATCCTTTATTGCAGGTACACTGATCGGAGGCAGCCTTGCTTTCATTTTCTTAAAGCATTTACAGAAAGCCCATATGTTATCCACATTCCAGACTGCTTTAGGCTCTCAGGTCTACAATAATACAGATACGGTTGTGAATGACTCTCTGGGAATTGCATTTTTAGGCTTTATCGGTTATCTTGCTTCCACAGTTGCCGTAAAACAGTTCGTTGCTGAACCTGGACCGGTTGCAGGAAGCATCAAATATATTGTTCTCCTTGCCTTTGTTGCAATGGCAGTGGTATACTGGAATACAAACAAGAAACATGCCTGATGTGCATACATGTGCAAAAAATATCCATTGCAAAATAAACGCTGTAACAGGCCTGCATGGTTCTGCTGCAGCGTTTTTATTATAAGGAGATCATCTCATGGACAATCGGAATGGTAATATAAATAAAGCTCAGCTCCTTTCCTGCTTAAAACAGGTTCGTGACCAACTTCATGACCAGGCACCGCTGATCCACTGCATCACACATCCCATTGTGGTCAACGACTGTGCCAACGCAGTTCTGGCCCTTGGAGGACGCCCTATTATGCAGAACATCCTGCAGAAGTGGCGGACATTTCTGCCAGCGCAGCTGCCTTACCGTCAGCCTTGGAAATATTACAGATGCAAGGCTGAGTCCATGCTTCTGGCAGGAAAAGCCATCAAAAGAATGAAAGATGCTGAAAATGCAAAAAGAGCCTCTGTGATCGACCTGGTAGGGATCACATGCAGCCCTTTCCGCATGGAACTTGCAAAACGTTTTATTAAAGAATGTAAGCCAGCTGTGATCAAAGGCAATGGCTCTGAGATACGTGCAATCGCAGGCGCAGCCTTTCATGGCACTGGCGTAGATGTAAGTGCAGCTGACGCTGTAACTGCCAAAGATCCGGATACCGTACATTCTATGGCCCATATTGCCAGAAAGCTGGCAGAAGAGACAGGCGCTGTGATCCTTGTTACCGGTGAAGTAGATATCATTGCTTCCCCAAATAAAGATACCACATACGGCATCTACAATGGTTCTCCCAATATGGCAAAAGTCACCGGCACCGGCTGCATGCTCACCTGCATCACAGGTACTTATCTGGCTGTGACAGATGCTCTCACTGCCTGCATCCTCTCTGCGATCACATTAGACTGTGCCGGTGAATGTGCCAATGCTGCAAAAGGTCTTGGTACTTATCATATAGAACTGATCAACCAGCTGTCCGTCATGACCGAAGATCAGATCACACAGTTATCCAACATACAGCGATTACTATAAATCAGGCAGCTCTTAATTTCGTTGCAAAAACAACGTTTTATTTTTCCTTCAACTGCATAAATCCAGACATCATACAACCACCTGCTGCCCCGGTCCCAAGGATCTGGGGCATTTTTTCTGCTGTGATCCCGCCGATGGCATATACCGGAATATCCACTTCTTTACATACATTTTCAAGAAATTCCAGACCTCTTCCCGGAAGTCCTTTCTTGCAGTCTGTCTCAAAGATATTTCCTGCAAATACATAGTCTGCACCTAAACGTTCTGCTTCTTTCGCATCTTCTACAGAATGGATCGAAGTACCAAGAAGTGTAAGTCCTTCCGGCCGTCCTATAGTTTTAAGCATTTCCAAAGGCAGATGCAGCTTATCATATCCCAAATGATGTACCACCTCTGGAAAACGGTGCAAAATAAGGGTAGTTCCCGCCTTCTCACACAGCTTAATAACCACCTTTGCCAGTTCTTCGTACTTTTCTTCTGTCAGATCCTTTTCCCGCAGTACCATGGCTTTTGGATGAAGAGAGGCAACATAGGTAAGCTGTTTTAAATATGCCCCATCTGTATCATTTTCCAACACCAGATGCCGGTTGGTCACTGCTATCATCTTTTCATACATATTTTCGTACATACGATCCCTTCCACCTTTCCCATTATCCCCAATCATTCATATATTTTTCCCATCCGAAGGTAGGAAACAAACTACACCAGCGCATCTTCCATATGCAACATGCAAAAAAGCTCCCGGAAGTAATTCCGGGAGCTGAATCGTTTGAGCATAATGTCCATTCAGACATGTTGTATTACTTATATATAAAATCTGTAAAATTATTCGATGATAGATACAACTCTACCAGAACCTACAGTACGTCCGCCTTCACGGATAGCGAAACGAAGTCCCTGCTCCATAGCTACTGGATGGATCAGTTCAACAGTCATTTCTACGTTATCGCCAGGCATACACATTTCAGTACCAGCTGGTAACTCGCAAACGCCAGTTACGTCAGTTGTTCTGAAGTAGAACTGTGGACGATAGTTGTTGAAGAAAGGTGTATGACGGCCGCCCTCGTCCTTGGTCAGAACGTAAACCTGAGCGGTAAATTTGTGATGGCAATGTACAGAACCTGGCTTGCACAGACACTGTCCACGCTCGATCTCAGTTCTCTGAACACCACGCAGCAGAGCACCGATGTTATCACCAGCCTCAGCGCTGTCAAGGAGCTTACGGAACATTTCGATACCGGTTACAACAGTCTTACGGGTATCTTCATGAATACCAACGATCTCAACTTCGTCGTTCAGGTTCAGAGTACCACGCTCTACTCTACCAGTAGCAACAGTACCACGACCAGTAATGGTGAATACGTCCTCTACAGGCATCAGGAAAGGCTTATCTGTTTCACGAACAGGATCTGGAATCCAGGTATCAACTGCATCCATCAGTTCCATGATCTTATCGCCCCATGGTCCCATTGGATCTTCCAGAGCCTTCAGAGCGGAACCCTGGATGATAGGAGTATCATCGCCTGGGAACTCGTACTCGTTCAGCAGTTCACGGATTTCCATGTCTACTAATTCAAGTAACTCAGGATCGTCTACCATATCGCACTTGTTCATGAATACTACGATGTAAGGTACACCTACCTGACGGGACAGAAGGATGTGCTCTCTAGTCTGAGCCATAACACCATCAGTTGCAGCTACAACCAGGATAGCGCCGTCCATCTGAGCAGCACCAGTGATCATGTTCTTAACGTAGTCAGCATGTCCTGGGCAGTCAACGTGTGCATAGTGTCTCTTCTCGGTCTGATACTCAACGTGTGCAGTAGAGATGGTGATACCACGCTCTCTCTCTTCTGGAGCCTTATCGATGTTCTCGAAGTCTACCTTTGCGTTTCCAGCAACTCTTTCTGCCAGAACCTTGGTAATAGCAGCGGTCAGAGTAGTTTTACCATGGTCAACGTGTCCAATGGTACCAATGTTACAATGGGTTTTAGTTCTTTCAAACTTAGCTTTAGCCATTTTATAACGTCCTCCTTAATTTGCGCCCCTGTATATGTGTGGGGCTAATATAGTTAATGTCAGGCTATCAATCATTATATGATATTTCACCTTGATTTACAAGCCTTTTTTAGATTTTATCATTTCTTATGATCAGCAAGAACTTTCTCCTGAACGTTCTTTGGAACCTGCTCATATTTCTCGAAGAACATAGAGTAGTTACCACGGCCCTGAGTTCTGGAACGCAGGTCTGTGGAGTAACCGAACATCTCAGACAGCGGAACATATGCCTTAACCATCTTGCCACCGCCGATGTCTTCCATACCTTCGATACGGCCACGACGGGAGTTGATATCACCGATTACATCACCCATATATTCTTCTGGCATGGTAACTTCAACCTTCATGATAGGCTCAAGAAGAACTGGGTTACCCTTTGCCATAGCATCCTTGAATGCCATAGATCCGGCAATGTGGAATGCCATTTCAGAAGAGTCGACTTCATGGTAAGAACCATCGTATACATCAGCGCTTACACCCAGAACTGGGAATCCGCCAAGTACACCGGTCTTGGAAGCCTCTTCAATACCTTCGCCAACTGCTGGGATATATTCCTTAGGAATAGCACCACCAACAACGGAAGAAGTGAACTTGAAGGTTTCTTCTGCGTTGGATCCATTGGTGTGAAGTGAACTTTACAATGTCCGTACTGTCCACGACCACCGGACTGCTTAGCATACTTGCTGTCTACATCAACAGCCTTAGTAAAGGTTTCCTTATAAGCAACCTGAGGAGCACCTACGTTAGCCTCTACGTTAAATTCACGCAGCAGACGGTCTACGATGATGTCCAAATGCAGCTCGCCCATACCGGAGATGATGGTCTGACCAGTCTCTTCGTCGGTACGAACACGGAAAGTAGGATCTTCTTCTGCCAGCTTTACAAGAGCGTCGCCCATCTTATCCTGGCTTGCTTTTGTCTTAGGCTCGATAGCGATATCGATAACTGGCTCTGGGAATTCCATAGACTCCAGGATTACCGGATGCTGTTCATCACAGATGGTATCACCAGTTGTGGTATTCTTGAAACCAACGGCTGCAGCAATATCACCAGAGTATACACGATCAAGTTCGTGTCTCTTGTTTGCATGCATCTGAAGGATACGTCCTACACGCTCCTTCTTATCCTTTGTAGCATTCAGTACATAAGAACCGGATGCTAAGGAACCGGAATAAACACGGAAGTAAGCTAACTTACCAACGAATGGGTCAGTCATGATCTTGAATGCAAGAGCAGCGAATGGCTCTTCATCAGAAGAATGACGTACTACTTCGTTGCCGTCCAGGTCAACACCCTTAATAGATGGGATGTCTAATGGAGATGGCATATATTCAATGATAGCATCCAGAAGCTTCTGAACACCTTTGTTTCTGTAAGCAGTACCGCAGCATACAGGAACAGCTGCACACTCGCAGGTAGCTTTTCTTAATACCTTCTTCAGTTCATCATTAGTTGGCTCTTCGCCTTCCAGGTACTTCATCATAAGGTCATCATCCAACTCGCAGATCTTCTCTACCAGCTCGGTATGATATAATTCTGCATCATCCTTCATATCTTCTGGGATGTCTACGATAGAGATGTCATCGCCCTTATCATCGTTGTAGATGTAAGCCTGCATCTCGAACAGGTCAACGATTCCTTTGAACTCATCTTCCTTGCCGATTGGCAGCTGAATGCAGATAGCATTCTTACCTAAACGGGTCTTGATCTGCTCTACTGCGCCGTAGAAGTTTGCACCAAGGATGTCCATCTTGTTGATGAATGCCATACGAGGTACATTGTAGGTATCAGCCTGGCGCCATACGTTCTCAGACTGAGGCTCAACGCCGCCCTTTGCACAGAACACGCCAACAGCGCCATCCAGTACTCGCAGGGAACGCTCAACCTCAACGGTGAAGTCAACGTGTCCTGGGGTATCGATGATGTTGATACGATGCTCTAATGCTCCAGCCTTTGGCTTGCAGTGATCCTGCAGGGTCCAGTGGCAGGTAGTAGCAGCGGAAGTGATGGTGATACCTCTCTCCTGCTCCTGAGCCATCCAGTCCATGGTAGCAGTACCTTCATGAGTATCACCGATCTTATAGTTTACACCAGTGTAATACAGAATACGCTCAGTTGTGGTGGTCTTACCAGCATCGATATGAGCCATAATTCCGATATTTCTGGTTCTCTCCAATGGATATTCTCTTCCAGCCAAGGGATTTTCCTCCTTAAAATTGTGAAAAAGGGAAATCTGCAATTAGAAACGGTAGTGAGCAAATGCCTTATTTGCTTCTGCCATCTTATGCATATCTTCTTTCTTCTTTACAGATGCGCCAGTGTTGTTAGCTGCATCCATGATCTCGTTTGCCAGTCTCTCTTCCTGAGTCTTCTCGCCTCTCTTACGGGAGTACAGAGTGATCCAGCGAAGTCCAAGAGCCTGTCTTCTTTCTGGCTTAACTTCGATCGGCACCTGATAGGTAGCACCACCGATACGTTTTGCCTTAACTTCCAGAACTGGCATGATGTTGTTCATTGCTTCTTCAAATACTTCGATAGCGTCTTTTCCGGTTGTCTCAGCAACACGATTGAAAGCGCCGTATACAATTTTCTGTGCAACACCCTTCTTGCCGTCTAACATGATGTTATTGATCAGCTTGGTTACAACCTTATTGTTGTAGATTGGGTCTGCCAGAACGTCTCTCTTCTGAGTATGTCCTTTACGTGGCACGTTACTTCCCTCCTTAATATGCTGCTTTGGAATGATCTCCTCAGCAGGTTTACATTAACTCGTCGGTACTCACATGTTTCCATAAAATGTGTTCGTGCGCGGTCTATATATTTCCTGCAACCACAGGTTCAATATCACAATCCGGCACAACAAAGCAGTCCAGTATTAACTGACTGCAGTCACTTTACTGCTGTTAGTGATTCCAGTTTTAAATTTTAATTACTTTTTGTCTTTTGGTCTCTTAGCGCCGTACTTGGAGCGAGCCTGTTTTCTGTTAGCAACACCTGCTGTATCCAGTGTACCTCTAACGATATGATATCTGGTACCTGGCAGGTCCTTTACTCTTCCTCCACGGATCAGAACAACGCTGTGCTCCTGAAGGTTATGACCTTCTCCTGGGATGTAGCTTGTTACTTCGATACCATTGGAAAGACGTACTCTGGCGATCTTTCTAAGTGCAGAGTTAGGTTTCTTAGGGGTAGCAGTCTTAACAGCGGTACAAACGCCACGCTTCTGTGGTGCAGATACGTTTGTTGCCTTCTTCTGTAAAGAGTTATAACCCTTCTGCAGAGCTGGTGCGGTAGACTTCTTTGCGCTGGTCTGTCTTCCCTTTCTTACTAACTGGTTAAATGTTGGCATCCTTTTCACCTCCTGTGATATTGACTGTTGGTTGCTGTGTCTTTCAGCTTGTTGTTATGCAAAGAGCAAAGCGCTTTGCACACACTTTTTTATTATAGCATGGTGAAAAAATCTGTCAAGTGGATTTTTTCAAATATTTTTGAGCTTTTCCAAATATTTTCAACTTTATTTTTCCCATGTTTTTAAAGGCCTATTCATTTATGCATTCAGGTAATCCAGGGCAAACTGTACATAGATACCGGTGCCATGATATAACACATCTTCATCTACATCAAAAGCAGGATGGTGATGGGCAGCGATAATGCCTTTTTCTTCGTTGCGGCAGCCAAGATAACCGAAGACGCCTGGTACGGTTTCCATATACACGCTGAAATCTTCTGCTCCTGTCATCTTCTTTAACGGGATCAGGGCATCTTCTCCCATTTCTTTTGATGCGGCTCCTCTTGCGATCTGTACCAGATCTTCATGGTCATTGATCAGTGGGCTTGGACCAAAGTAATAATCTACTTCTGCGCTGCAGCCATATCCCTTTACTACCGGCTCTACTACACTTTTAATCACTTCCGGCATGCTGTTTCTGAATTCTCTGTTAAATGCACGAACCGTTCCTGTCAGTTCTGCCTGGTCTGCAATGATATTTTCCTTGGTTCCGCCATTGAAGATACCTACTGTAACCACCAGTGCATTAAACGGATTGTTGATACGGCTTGGAATGGTCTGTAATGCCTGGATAGCTGCTGCTCCTGCGATAATAGCATCTTTTCCTTCATGAGGAGCACTTCCGTGACTGGATTTTCCATGGATTTTAATGGTAAAACGGTCGCTGCAGGCCATACGCTCGCCGGACTCAAAATTTACCTTTCCGGCAGGAACTGCAGACCAGATATGCATACCGAAAATGGCATCTACTCCTTCAAGGGCACCTCTCTTTACATATTCTTCGGACTTTCTTCCTATTTCTTCTGCCATCTGGAAGATCAGCTTTACAGTACCATGGATCTCATCTCTGTGAGCGCTTAAGATCTTTGCTGCTCCTAATAACATAGAAGTATGGCAGTCATGTCCGCAGGCATGCATTACTCCCGGATTTAAACTGCAGTAGCTTTTTCCCGGGTTCTCTGTAATAGGAAGGGCATCAATATCTGCACGCAACATTACCGTCTTTCCAGGCTTGTCTCCCTTAATGGTTCCTACACAGCCTGTGATCCCTTCAAATTCCTGTACTTCCACGCCCATTTTTCCAGTTCTTCTTTAATAAAACGGGTAGTATTTACTTCCTTTGTACTCAGCTCCGGATGGGAATGAAGATAATGTCTGCACTGGATCACGTAGCTTTCCTGTTCTTTTGCAAGTTCTTTTACGTTCATTTTCATTCTCCCTTCGCCATTTTTTCCAGATAATCTGCAGCAAACTGTGCATATTCTGCAGAACCTCTGTGAAGAATATCTTCATCGATCTTAAATTTCTCGTTGTGGACCGGATAAACACAGCCCTTTTCTTCGTCGTAGCAGCCTAAGAATAAGAATACAGAAGATGGGATCTTATCCATAATATAGGAAAAGTCTTCGCTTCCTGTTGCTTTCTTTGCCTCTTCTATGCCATCTTCTCCATACAGTTTTACAGCTGCTTTTCTTGCAATGTCTGTAAGCATTGGATCTGCGTTTACAAGAGAAGGTTCAATATAGAAATACTCCAGTTCGGCAGTGCAGCTTCTGCAGCAGCTGTGCATTCAACGATACGGCGCATGTTTTCTTCTACCATGGCACGGCACTCTTTTGAATAGCAGCGGACCGTTCCCTCCATCACTGCCTTATCTGTAATAATGTTAAACTGGGTTCCTGCCTGGATCTTTCCAACCGTTACTACCAGGGAATTGGATGGATCATTGATGCGGCTTACAATGTGCTGTAAGTTCATAAGGATGGAACTTGCTGCCACAATGGCATCTTTTCCATGCTGAGGTTCAGAGCCATGGGAGGAAACGCCGTGGACTGTAATGATGAAGTTATCACAGCTTGCCATCAGTTCCCCGTCCTTTACAAGAACTTTTCCGCTTGGTCCTGTTGGCCATACATGCATGCCCATAGCAGCATCTACATCATCTAAGTAGCCCTTATCTACATAGTAGCGGCTCCATAGAATGCTTCTTCTGCAGCCTGGAATAATAACTTTACAGTTCCAGGAAGATTTTCTCTTTCCTCCCATAACAGTCTGGCTGCTCCTAATAACATGGAAGTGTGGCAGTCATGTCCGCAGGCATGCATCACTCCCTCATTCTCACTTTCAAATTCTACACCGCTGTTTTCTTTAATAGGAAGGGCATCAATATCGCCTCTTAATAATACGGTATGTTTTCCAGGCTTACCGCCTTTAATAGTAGCAATACAGCCAGTGTAATCCTCAAATGTCTGTACCGGGATCCCCAGCTCTTTTAAACTGGCTACCAGGTATGCTGTAGTATTTTTCTCTTTATAAGAAAGTTCCGGATGCTGGTGCAGATAGCGGCGGTCTTTTATGATCTGGTCGCTTAATTCTTCTGCTCTTTTTGCAAAGTTCATATTTTTAACTCCTCTCCAACTTTATTTTTTAAACATATACCTGCATACCGCACCGGCAATACAGGCTTTTTGTTCTTTTACAGTACAAAAAGACTGCTGCAAAATACAAATATTTCCATTTTGCAACAGTCCCATTTTACATCAACAATATGCGTCTGTCACGCATATGCTGAATTTTTCATTTTAGAGATAGATACCGCCGCCAGGTCCTAATGGCAGGTTAAGTGCTACCCAGATGATAACCTGAATGATCCATACAATTGCAAATGTTACAGAGAATGGAAGCATATTTGCAATAATAGTTCCAAGACCTACATTCTTATCATACTTATGGGCAAATCCTAAAATAACCGGAATGTAAGTAAATAATGGAGATAATGGATTGGTAATGGAATCACCAATTCTGTATACAACCTGGGTGATCGCCGGGTCAAAGCCCATTAACATCATCATTGGTACAAATACAGGAGCTAAGATCGCCCACTTTGCAGATGCAGATCCAATGAACATATTTACAATACAGGATAAAAGGATCAGACCAATTAACAGCGGGATACCTGTAAATCCAACATTACTTAACAGCTCTGCACCTCTAATGGCAAGTACGGTTCCTAACTTGGATACAGAGAAGAAGTTAGTGAAAATGGAAATGAAGAAACACATAAATACGTAGTTGCCCATTTCAGCAAAGCCCTGGCTGATATCAGCCCATAAGTCTTTGTCATTTTTGTATCTTCCAATAACAACACCATAAACAATACCAGGGATCATTAAGAACATGGTAACTGTAAATACGATACCTTTGGAGAATGCAGAACCACCACTGGTGATGGAACCATTTTCATCTGCCAGGATCGCTCTGTCACCGAAGACCGGTACGCACATAAGAACGATCACAATAATGTAGATCAGGATAGAAAGACCAGCTGCTTTGATACCCTTTTTCTGAACATCTGTCAGGTTAGATGCAGATTCATCAAAGTCATACTTTGCAAGTTCTTCTTTATTAATTGGGAAACGATGTAACAGTACTTTCTCTACCAGGACGGTTCCTACTACAGTCAGTACTACGCAGGAAACAATGAGGAAATACCAGTTAATAGCGATGGATGCTTCATAGTTTGGATCGATCATTCTTGCTGCCTGCTCGGTAAAGCCATATGCAAGTGCATCAGAAAGGCCTAACAGAACGTTTGCACAGAAGCCGCCTGCAACTGCTGCGAATGCAGTGTACATACCAAGAAGTGGATGACGTCCAATGGACATATACAGGATAGCTGCCAGAGGAGGCAGTACGATAAATCCTGCGTCACCAGCTACGTTTAAGTTAACTCCTAAGAACATGATGACTGCAGTTACGATCCAGCCTCTTGCTTTTCCAAGGAAATTAACCATAACAGATACCAGAAATCCGCTCTTTTCTGCAACAGAGGAACCGATCACTGCTACCAGTACCATTCCAAGAGGTGCGAAACCAGCAAAGTTGGTGATAACATTGGTCCACAGATAACGGATACCGTCAAAGGACAGAAGATTGAAGATCTCAATGGTAGATCCATCTGCCGGGTTTACTGCGTTAATTCCTGCTGCGCTGCAGATTGCTGAAATAACAGCAACGATGATCGCCAGTCCTAAGAACATAGTGATCGGATCGGGCAGTCTGTTACCGGCGCGCTCGATGGAATCAAGCATGCGGTCCAGCAGTCCTTTTCTTTTCTATTTTCTCATTCATAATTGTGTCTCCCTCCTACTGTAAAAAAACAGTTAAAAAAGTTTGGTATTATTTTATAAAAGTTTTATTAAAATATCAATTAAAAATTTAAGTTTAAGTCCCGACTTATTTGTAAATTTACTGTATATTACTTAATTTTATTAAGTTGTAACTTTAATTTATTTTTTGTCAATCTCACATCTTTCGATGATTGTTTTTTTATAAATACAAAAGCACAGGGGTCACGACTGCTTCAGCCGGACCCTGTGTCCTGTATTTGATCCCATTTTGGATCGATATTTGATTAACCTTGATTATTCTTCGGTCTCGTCATCATCCTCAGATGCATCTTCTGCATCCTCAGTTTCATCCATGCCCAGAACTTCTTCTGCTACATTATCCTCAGAAATCTCATCATCTTCTGCTCCGCTTAATGCGATCTCATCATCTTCTGACATAGAGATCTCATCGTCTTCTGCAAGAAGTCTGTCATCTGTATCCAGTTTTACGTTGCGGTAACGCTTCATACCTGTACCAGCAGGAATTGGCTTACCGATGATTACGTTCTCCTTGATACCGATCAGATGGTCAACCTTACCGTTGATAGCAGCCTCGGTCAGAACCTTGGTGGTCTCCTGGAAGGATGCTGCGGATAAGAAGGAATCAGTTGCAAGAGATGCCTTGGTGATACCAAGCATTACCTGCTTGCCTTCTGCAGGCTGTTTGCCCTGTGCAATCAGTTCTTCGTTCATCTCGTTGAAGTCAAGAACATCCATGGATACACCTGGGAGAACATTGCTGTCGCCGCTCTCTTCGATACGGATCTTCTTTAACATCTGGTGTACGATCATTTCGATATGCTTATCGTTGATCTCAACACCCTGGAGACGGTATACACGCTGAACTTCCTGGATCATGTAATCCTGTACAGCACGAACGCCCTTGATCTTTAAGATATCATGTGGGTTTACGCTACCTTCAGTCAGCTCATCACCGGCTTCAAGGATCTGGCCTTCCATAACTTTAATTCTGGATCCGTAAGGGATCAGATAGGTCTTGGAATTGCCGCTTTCCATATCAGTAACAGTAATTTCACGTTTCTTCTTAGTATCCTTAATGTCTACTACACCGCCGAATTCAGTATGATAGCAAGACCCTTTGGCTTACGTGCCTCAAAAAGCTCCTCAACTCGAGGAAGACCCTGTGTGATATCGCCGCCGGCAACACCACCGGTATGGAATGTACGCATGGTCAGCTGTGTACCAGGCTCACCGATAGACTGAGCTGCGATGATACCAACTGCTTCACCAACCTGTACAGGCTGTCCGGTTGCCATGTTTGCGCCGTAGCACTTAGCACACACACCAATGTGGGACTTACAGCTTAATACGGTACGGATCTTAACAGACTTACGTCCCATCTTGTTCAGAACCTTCATAACCGCTGCTGCACGCTTTGGTGTACACATATGGTTAGCCTTGATCACTACTTCGCCTGTATCCGGATCAGTAATGGTCTCAGCAATATAACGTCCTGTAATTCTCTCTTCCAGGTCCTCGATCACTTCGTTGCCGTCCATGAAAGCCTTGATCTCCATGTAAGGGATCTCTTTGCCTTCGCAGCAGTCAACTTCACGGATGATCAGATCCTGGGATACGTCTACCAGACGTCTGGTCAGGTAACCAGAGTCAGCGGTACGAAGAGCGGTATCGGACAGACCTTTACGAGCACCATGAGCGGAGATGAAGTACTCCAGTACGTCAAGACCTTCACGGAAGTTAGACTTGATAGGAAGTTCGATGGTGTGACCGGTTGTATCTGCCATCAGTCCTCGCATACCAGCTAACTGCTTGATCTGCTTATCAGATCCTCGCGCACCAGAGTCAGCCATCATGAAGATGTTGTTGTACTTATCCAGTCCTGTTAACAGGTCATGGGTCAGCTGATCATCGGTGGTCTTCCAGGTTTCGATAACTTCTTTATAACGCTCCTCCTCGGTAATAAGACCGCGGCGGTAGTTCTTTGCGATATGGTCTACAGTTGCCTGAGCGTCAGCGATCAACTTCGGCTTGCTTGCAGGTACGGTCATATCGGAAATAGATACGGTCATAGCTGCTCTTGTAGAGAACTTGTAACCAATTGCCTTAATATCATCCAGTGTAACAGCAGTCTGGGTAGCGCCATGAACATTGATAACTTTTTCAAGGATCTGCTTTAACTGCTTCTTAGCTACGTGGAAGTCAACTTCCAGCTTTAATTCATTTTCAGGAATGCTTCTGTCTACAAAGCCTAAGTCCTGAGGAATGATCTCATTGAAGATAAAACGTCCGATGGTAGACTCGATCACACCAGTCTTAACAGTGCCGTCTGGCATTGTCTTATTGACTCTTACTTTAACTCTGGAATGAAGAGTTGCCTCCTGGTTCTCATATGCCAGGATTGCTTCGTTTACACTCTTGAAGATCATGCCTTCGCCCTTAGCGCCAGGACGTTCCTGGGTCAGATAGTAGATACCAAGTACCATATCCTGTGAAGGAACGGCTACAGGACCACCATCAGATGGCTTTAACAGGTTGTTCGGGCTTAACAGCAGGAAACGGCACTCTGCCTGTGCTTCTACGGACAGAGGAAGATGAACTGCCATCTGGTCACCGTCGAAGTCGGCGTTGAACGCTGTACAAACAAGTGGATGCAGCTTAATAGCTTTACCTTCTACCAGAATCGGTTCGAATGCCTGGATACCAAGTCTGTGCAGTGTAGGAGCACGGTTTAACATAACCGGATGCTCTTTGATAACATCTTCCAGAACATCCCAAACTTCTGTCTGAAGCTTTTCAACCATCTTCTTTGCATTCTTAATATTGTGAGCAGTACCGTTTGCTACTAACTCTTTCATTACGAATGGCTTGAACAGCTCGATCGCCATTTCCTTTGGCAGACCGCACTGATAGATCTTTAATTCAGGACCAACGACGATAACGGAACGTCCGGAATAGTCAACTCGCTTACCTAACAGGTTCTGACGGAAACGTCCCTGCTTACCCTTTAACATATCGGAAAGGGACTTAAGAGCACGGTTTCCAGGTCCTGTTACAGGACGGCCACGGCGGCCATTATCGATCAGGGCATCAACTGCTTCCTGAAGCATACGTTTCTCGTTACGAACGATGATATCAGGAGCACCAAGCTCTAACAGTCTTGCCAGACGGTTGTTACGGTTGATAATTCTTCTATATAAGTCGTTTAAGTCACTGGTTGCAAAACGTCCACCATCCAGCTGTACCATAGGACGGATATCCGGTGGGATAACCGGGATAACATCCATGATCATCCACTCAGGACGGTTTCCGGAGCTTAAGAATGCCTCTACAACTTCCAGACGCTTGATAATTCTTGCACGCTTCTGGCCGCTTGCATCGATCAGCTGCTTTCTTAACTCTGCGGAATCTTTTTCCAAGTCGATGGCCTTTAACAGCTCCTGGATCGCCTCAGCACCCATTCCTACACGGAATGCAGTGCTGCTGCCGTATTTCTCTACTTCTTCACGGTATTCCTTCTCAGATAATACCTGCTTGTACTGAAGGCTTGTTACACCTGGATCCAGTACAACATAGGAAGCGAAATACAGAACTTTCTCCAGAGTTCTTGGAGAAATGTCAAGGATCAGACCCATACGGCTTGGGATGCCCTTGAAGTACCAGATATGGGAAACAGGAGCAGCAAGCTCGATACGTCCCATACGCTCTCTTCTGACGCTGGACTTGGTAACTTCAACGCCGCAGCGGTCACAGATCACGCCTTTGTAACGGATCTTCTTATACTTTCCACAGTGGCACTCCCAGTCCTTGCTCGGTCCGAAGATCCTTTCGCAGAAAAGTCCGTCTTTTTCTGGTTTTAAGGTTCTATAGTTAATGGTCTCCGGCTTCTTTACAACGCCGTGATCCCACCAGTCTTTCCACTCCTTGGAAGGAGCGCCTGAAGGCTCAGGCATACGGTTGCGTACTGCACCCTGCTCCCACCAGTCTTTCCACTGCTTGCTTGGCTTATCTGCAGGCTCCGGAGTTCTGTGTGTCCAGGAGCGGATCTTTTCAGGGGAAGCCAGACCTATTTTAATGGCATCAAACGCCATTGGATGATAAGTTTCATTTGTTGTTTCCGGCATGAGCTTATACTCCCTTCTATTATTCGTTCTCACTGTCATCTGTATATGCGTCATACAGGTCGTCTGTATAATCGTCGTTAGTTTCCTTGGAATCGGATTCTACATTCACAAGCTCATTGTTCTTGAATTCCTGCTCCTGATATCCGTAATTGGAGTAAGACTCTCTGTCATTGTAATGACGGTCGCCTTCCAGCATAGCACGCAGTTCTGTATCACCATAGTCGATGCTCTCTGTCATCTCTACTTCGGTACCATCTTCTCTCTGAACCTGAACATCCAGACCCAGGGACTGCATTTCCTTAAGAAGTACCTTGAAGGATTCCGGAACACCTGGCTCAGGGATATTTTCGCCCTTGATGATAGCTTCGTATGTCTTAACACGGCCAACTACGTCGTCAGACTTAACAGTCATGATCTCCTGCAGGGTGTAGGAAGCACCATATGCCTCCAGAGCCCAAACCTCCATCTCTCCGAAACGCTGTCCGCCGAACTGAGCTTTACCACCCAGAGGCTGCTGTGTAACCAGGGAGTAAGGACCGGTAGAACGTGCATGGATCTTATCGTCTACCAGATGATGCAGTTTCAGGTAATGCATGTGTCCGATGGTTACTGCGCCATCGAAGTACTCGCCGGTACGTCCATCACGGAGACGTACTTTACCGTCACGGCTGATCGGTACGCCTTCCCACAGCTTTCTGTGCTCTAAGTGGGAACCAAGGTAATCCATTACCTCAGGTCTTAAGGTATCTTTATATTTAGCTTCAAACTCTTCCCATGGAGTATTTACATAGTCGTTTGCAAGCTCCAGAGTATCCTGGATATCATTCTCGTTTGCGCCATCGAAGATAGGAGTGGAAACGTTAAATCCAAGTGCCTTAGCTGCAAGGCTTAAGTGGATTTCCAGCACCTGTCCGATGTTCATACGGGAAGGTACGCCCAGTGGGTTAAGCACGATGTCCAGAGGACGGCCGTTTGGAAGGAATGGCATATCTTCTACAGGAAGTACACGGGAAACGACACCCTTGTTACCATGACGTCCAGCCATCTTATCACCAACAGAGATCTTACGTTTCTGAGCGATGTAGATACGAACGGTCTGATTTACGCCCGGTGCAAGTTCGTCACCATTTTCTCTTGTAAATACCTTAGCGTCTACGATGATACCATATGCACCATGAGGTACCTTTAAGGAGGTATCACGTACTTCTCTTGCCTTCTCACCGAAGATGGCTCTTAACAGTCTCTCTTCAGCTGTCAGCTCGGTCTCTCCCTTTGGAGTAACCTTACCTACCAGAATATCTCCGGCACGGACCTCAGCACCGATACGGATGATACCGCGCTCGTCCAGATCCTTTAATGCATCTTCACCAACACCAGGTACGTCACGGGTGATCTCTTCCGGTCCTAACTTGGTATCACGTGCTTCTGCCTCGTATTCTTCAATATGAACAGATGTATAAACATCATCACGTACCAGACGCTCAGAAAGAAGAACCGCATCCTCGTAGTTGTAACCTTCCCAGGTCATAAAGCCGATCAGAGGGTTCTTACCAAGAGCGATCTCACCGTTGCAGGTAGAAGGACCATCTGCGATTACTTCACCGGCTTCTACGTGATCATTCTTATAAACGATTGGTTTCTGGTTGTAGCAGTTGCTCTGGTTGCTTCTCTTAAACTTGGTTAAGTGATATATATCACGGTTTCCATCGGAGTCTCTCTTGATGATGATCTCGTTGGAAGCGGAACGCTCAACCACACCTGCATTCTTTGCAACAACGCAGACACCGGAGTCAACGGCAGCTTTGCCTTCAATACCGGTACCAACTGCAGGAGCTTCTGTACTTAACAGCGGCACAGCCTGACGCTGCATGTTGGATCCCATCAGCGCACGGTTCGCATCGTCGTTCTGAAGGAATGGGATCATGGCTGTAGCAACAGAGAATACCATCTTAGGAGAAACGTCCATTAAGTCGATGGTGCTCTTTCTGAACTCGGAAGTTTCTGTACGGAACGTCCGGATACGTTGTTGTGGATGAAGTGTCCTTCTTCATCTAACGGCTCATTCGCCTGTGCTACGATGAAGTTGTCCTCTTCGTCTGCAGTCAAATATACGACTTCGTCAGTAACCCTTGGATTCGCTGCGTCAGTCTTATCTACCACACGGTAAGGTGCTTCAATAAAGCCGTACTGATTTACTCTTGCGTAGCTTGCAAGGGAGTTGATCAGACCGATGTTAGGACCTTCAGGAGTCTCGATCGGCACATACGACCATAGTGTGTATAGTGTACATCTCGTACCTCGAATCCGGCACGGTCTCTTGACAGACCGCCAGGACCTAAGGCAGATAAACGTCTCTTATGTGTAAGCTCTGACAGAGGGTTGTTCTGATCCATGAACTGGGACAGCTGGGAACTTCCGAAGAATTCCTTTACAGCAGCTGTAACAGGCTTGATGTTGATCAGGGACTGTGGTGTGATACCATCTACGTCCTGGGTTGTCATACGCTCTCTTACAACACGCTCCATACGGGATAAACCGATACGGTACTGGTTCTGTAATAACTCACCTACGGCACGGATACGACGGTTGCCTAAGTGGTCGATATCATCAGAAGTACCAACCTGCTCTTCCAGATGCATGTTGTAGTTGATGGAAGCTAAGATATCTTCCTTTGTGATATGCTTCGGGATCAGATCATGGATATTTCTTCTGATCTCTTCCTTTAACATCTCTTCATCATCACCTGCTTTTTCCAGGATCGGAGCAAGTGCTGGATAATATACTAATTCGGAAACACCAACTTCTTCCGGATCAAAGGAAACATAAGCGCCAAGCTCAACCATCATATTGGAAAGAACTTTCTGCTTTCTGTTGATGCCTTCTACCCATACGAAAGGAACAGCGGAGTTCTGAACCTTCATAGCAGACTCTTTGTCTAACTTTGTACCAGCTTCTGCAATGATCTCACCTGTAGTGGTATCAACTACATCTTCTGCCAGTACCTGTCCATTCAGACGGAACTTAAAGGACAGCTTCTTGTTGAATTTATAACGTCCAACTTTTGCCAGGTCATATCTTCTGGGATCGAAGAACATGCTGTTAAGCAGGCTCTCTGCACTGTCTACAGACAGCGGCTCGCCTGGACGGATCTTCTTGTACAGCTCTAACAGACCATCCTGATAGTTATCAGATGTATCCTTTCCAAAGCTTGCAAGGAGCTTTGGCTCTTCGCCGAACAGATCTAAGATCTCTGCGTTGGTTCCGTAGCCTAAGGCACGGATCAGTACAGTAACCGGTACTTTACGGGTTCTGTCTACACGAACATAAAATACATCGTTGGAATCGGTTTCATATTCCAGCCATGCACCACGGTTCGGGATAACCGTACATGTAAACAGTTCCTTACCTACCTTGTCATGTCCGATCCCGTAGTAAATACCAGGGGAACGTACAAGCTGGCTGACGATAACACGTTCTGCACCGTTAATTACAAATGAACCGGTATCTGTCATCAGAGGCAGATCACCCATAAATATCTCATGTTCATTCATTCATCTTTATCTTTATTGTACAGTCTGACCTTTACCTTAAGCGGTGCGGCGTAAGTAGCATCCCGTTCTTTACACTCTTCGATGGTATACTTGATATCATCTCTGCACAATGTAAAGTCAACGAATTCCAGACTTAAATGTCCTGCAAAATCCGCGATAGGAGAGATATCAGCAAACGCTTCCTTCAGTCCTTCATCTAAGAACCACTGGTAGGAGTCTTTCTGAATCTCGATCAGGTTAGGCATCTGAAGGACTTCCTTCTGCCTTGAATAGCTCATTCTTACGCTTTTCCCGGCCGTACCGGACGTATTCTGCTTTTCTCCATTGACGTTTCACCCCTGTTTTCTTATTTGGTTGCAGCGGCTTTTTCAGGGATTTTTCTT
>ENA-OQIG01000399-OQIG01000399.1-human-gut-metagenome-genome-assembly--contig:-NODE-399-length-25419-cov-1.989641_pt1 | contig 25419 bp, 22 predicted proteins | sample MGYA00242576_ERZ504741 | MGnify/ENA primary metagenome ERZ504741 (study PRJEB26092, sample SAMD00036436) | human gut metagenome | host: Homo sapiens | study: EMG produced TPA metagenomics assembly of... | reverse complement strand
TGCGGAAAAGGATTGCGCATTTTGTTAGATGGTAAGGAAGTAGGGCAGGCGAATACATTGATCAAAAATCGTTTGTGAAAATTGCAACTTAAATGATAATTTTGCGGAGTGCCCTGAAAGGGCTTAATTATATAGCGTAGGGCAACGCCCTACGTAAAAACAGCAATCTGAATTTGCGCCCTGAAAGGCATAATTGTATACGGTTCCGCCCTTTCAGGGCTTGTGGCCGATGTGTCTTTTTCGTAGGGCGTTGCCCTACGCTATATAATTAAGCCCTTTCAGGGCACTCCGCAAAATTATCATTTAAGTGCATTTTCACAAACGATTTTTGTCAATGTATTCGCCTGCCCTACTTCCTTACCATCTACAAAAATGCGCAATCCTTTTCCGCAATGATAGCGATCACCATTCTTATCCCAAAGAATCGTCAGATTATGACCATGATATAATACATTATCCAGGCAGAACCAATCCCACTTGTCAGTAGGAATTAAGGGGTTCACTTCAATCGTATTATCCAAACGTGGACGAAGTCCGATCAATCCTGTAATTATCAGGTCGTTGAAAGTGGAATGGTTATAATAACGGCTACGTTCCTGATCTCCTTTCAGCCAATAACCGGTCACCTCATCCAAATATTCACCAATATAGGGACGACCACGATGATACTGTGATTCCACATACAATTCCATCTGACGGAAATATACACTGTCAGACAATACAGTCTGCGGATAATTATTCATAAAGTTAGCCATTGCTGTCAATGTCTGTGCGGAAGCAAACGGCCAGATAGCACCGTCCCACTCACACTTGCCTACTCCACGTGTACGGAACTCCGGATGACGACGTTCTGCAGTTGTCAATCCATAAGGAGCAGAAAAGCCTTTTTCATCCATAATTTCTTTCCAGGCAATTTCATACTTTTGGGTGGTATCCGGCAGGTTGAAATACCAGGGAATATATCCGATTGCTTCACGCACATTTGCAGAAGAGTCCGTACGCATCGTTTCAAAAAACTGATGACGTGTATTCCACAATTCATTTTCTACCAGATTTTTCAAAGTATCCGCTCTCATGCCATATTTCATAGCCATCCCCTCATCACCGGAAAGAATTCCTATACATGAAAGTGCTTTGGCATTGCCATACATATAGCTATTGATTGTCGGCCGGGCATATTTCTTCCTCCGTCCGCCACTGATTGATTCTTCCATACCATCCTGTACGTCACCCTGCCAATACAATCCGTTCTTCAAACGTTCGTACGTTCCCAACGCTGGTATTCGGTTTCCAGATCTTTCTTCATATCCAGCAGATAGTCCTTATCACCATCTACCATGTAACGAGCCAAAACAGCATCTGCGTTCCATGAGCTGAACTTATCCATTTTCTTCATCGGACCGCCATCATTGCCACGATACCATGTATGAATAATCTGATCCAAATATTTCGGATCACGCAACCAACGGCTTTCATAAATGTGATGTCCAATAGCACAAGCAATCAAATTATATTTATCTGAATAAGAACGCTGAACGAGAAACTCGGTCATGCCATAGCCAACAGGAGTCTCCTTGATATGCTTACGCAATGACCACCAACGATAATAATACATTTCTTCAAAGTTATGTTGCGGACACTCGAACAAAGGAATATTTTCCTCCATCCATTCTGAAGCCTTTTCATTGGGAATTGCCTGAACAATATTTTCGTCTTCCATACCGTTGAAATAGTCTGCATAATGACTGAAGTCAGCATACTTTAAAAAAGCAGAAGACGCATCCTTATCTGTAGAAGATGTTTTTACATTGGCAATGCCATATTCAGCCAATGGATCTTGCGCACCTGCATTCGGCAGATCATAAGTCTGGTCGGCAGGAGTATCTACGGTTGGGAATGTACGAGGTACGCCAGTACGGAATACAATTCGTTCCACAGCAGCCACGGGCGCATAGAACATACGCAACCCTACTCTCTTACCATCTACATACACTTGAATATTACGATCAACAGTAGAAAGGACTGCTTCTACATGATAAATCTTTCCTGCTTCATATTTCATCATATTTGCAAACCGGGAGCCGCCTTTCAATCGAAAAATGCCATCATCAGTAAGTTCTATACGGGAACAGGCTATTCCATTCTCATCCAGAAATTCAATGTGGAGTGTACCTTTATTATTCTGGCCGGCTTTCAAATCAAATGATACTTTTAATTCTTTAGAGGCCGGAATTTTACGTTCCACTTTGGCATAATCAAACGGATCTTTATCCTGCAACTTCAACCATTGATCCTCCAAAGAAACAGGGGCCCAAACCGGAGAATAAATATTCCATCAGTCAGTTCCGCAATTTGATTTATTTTTAGAGAAATCATCATCGCATGTGCTGAAGCATTTATTTCCACCGGGACAGGAATACGGGAAATCCACATATCTTCCTTGTTCACACTGTAAGAAACCCACAAATCACCATCGGCAGGTACTCCATTACCTTCCTGAATACCACGCGGATATTGAGGACCGTATGATTTATAATTTCCTCCATAACGCATAGGAGTGATTTCACCATGCACCAAATTCAATGTTGTATATTCCAATCCATCTTTACTCAAAGATATAGCCAGCGGCCAACGAAATTCCGACGGATTATATACAGTAGCGTATGTACCATCACTTAAACGCTGTCCCCAAATTTTCGCGTTGCTGTTGACGAAACCTTTTGCACGAAGCACAGGCTCTGCCCAAGTATGTCCGCCATCCTCACTGATAGAGGTAAGCGCATGTTTCCAAAGACTGGCAATACGTCCATCCGGCAATGTATAACAATTGAATGCTTTGTATCCTTTCTTTAGCGGGAGAATAGGATCTTCACGGTCGGCTTCTTCCACCCACTGCATCATATACAGCGGATTGTCGAGAATTTCCTGGCAAGCCTTCACAAACTCACGATCCTTGCTTTTCTTAAAATACGGATAATCAGTGTTCTTTTCATTAAATCCATGATTATAATAAATGAAATAGATCGGTCCGTAAGAACCGTCTTTCTTTATTTCACGAACCACCCGGCCAATACCGTTTCCATCATTGGGATCATCTTTTTTATCCAAAGCAACTCCGTAATTTCCCATTGTAATCAGCTTGCCGGATTTAGAAACATAGAATCCGACACGCTGATGCATAATGGCAATCAGATCTTTGGCCTGCACACCCGGACGAGACTCTTTAGTGTATCCATCAGGAACTTGATAAGGAGGAAACACAATTTCCGGATTTGTCCAGCGATATCCATCTTTCGACGTCATCAGAAAAGTCTGTGAAGGCGGTACGTGTTCGTCAGAAGGATCTGCCAGGTATTGATAGAAAAACTGTCCATTCCAATAAGCCAGCATCGGCTGATGATTATACGTCCATCCATTGCCGTTCGAAGCATCGGGATGTTCACGATTGGCACGCACCAACTGAATGTTATGTACTCCGACTACCGGAGACAGTTGTCCGTCGTGACAAGCAGGGTTCGATAATTCTTTTCCTGTATAATGAATTCTATCTTGTGCAAAGGCTGTAGTAGTCAACCAACCGGCAGCCAGTACAAAAAGAATTTTAGCAGAGTTGTTCATGATTTATTCTGATTTAAAATTGTTTCCGGATTTATTTCTTTTCTTCCAATAATGCTTTTACGACTGATTCCGGAGCCGTAAATATGGTTCCATGCTTATGCCCCACAGGGATGCTTATCTCTTCTGTTACATCTGTAAAGTTCCGGAAATCCTTCGTACGCATAGCACCATATATTTTTTTCTTATATACATCAAAATAGATTAGATAATCGTCTCCCACTTTCTCTACAGATGGTCCTTCTACAAAGGATTCTGTGAAAGGCTGGGATGCGGGTGAATAAGGTCCGGTCATAGAATCGGAAAAAGCGATTTTCAGATTACGTTCCGGACGGGTGTTATCCTTGAGTACCATTACATAGTCATTCTTTGCCCGTTTCACGATAACGGCATCAATGGTACTGAATCCCGGATCGTACAAAAGTTTTGCTTTCGAAACGGTTTTAAAATCTTTTGTAGTGATATAGTATAAACGATGATTATTATTCTCTTCTTCTATCCCTTTTCGAAACGTCCGGGGACACAGGAAGCCCATACGACCATGAACTGATCGTTCTCGTCGTCATAGAATATTTCCGGAGCCCATACATTAATAGTAGTCGGTTCGTCTGCCATTACAGGAATCATCTGTTGTTCCGACCAATGGATCAAATCTTTAGAATGTGCGTAGCCAAATCCTAAATCACCTTTCCAACTTGTAGTCCAGACCAATGGTAGGTCCATCCGGAGTACGTACCATCGAGGGATCCCGCATGAGCTGGTGCTGTCCCAGTTCCGGCTTTAGCCAAACTCCCGGAATACTGTCCCAGTGAATTCCGTCCTCACTATATAAGTATCTCAACCCCTCATCAGCCGGTTCATGAAACGAAGTGAACATATAGTAGTCTTTGTTCCCCCCACAAGAAGCCAGAAACAGAAGACTTATTGCGGCTAATGTATTTCTTAACTTTTTCATTTCTATGTTCTATATTTGTATCTTTTATACAGAGGAGACGATAGAAAGCGTCATTTGTACTCAAATATACTAGAAGAATCAATAGATTCAAAATTTATATACGATAAAAGGGGCGACTCTCCGAGCCACCCTTTTCCACCATCAAACAAACTAACCATTTACAATGGGAAAGAATTTCACTTCTTTTTATAGTATCTTATTTTTTAATTATATAGAACCTCCACGGGCCTTTATACGTTTATACCATTCCTCTCGTTCTTTCTTCAGGTCATATCCACGTTTAGCCAGATAGTTGTTGATACGTCCTTTGTATTTTCCGAAAGCAGCGTGTTTCTTATTCGAATTTTCTGCATCCAACGCAAATTCACGAGCCTCTATCAACCAAGCATAGATTTGAGCTTTTTCTTCTTCTTTCAAAGTAGGAATCATGTCCAGATGTGAGTCATAAGTCACTTTTACTACTCCATAAGTCATGCCATCTTTAACAGCTTCTATTTGCTTTTCATCAAGAAAGAGAGATAAATTGGCAGGAAAAGCAAAATGTGAACGATATAGCGCCGCATCTTTTTCATCTTCCGCAGCTTTCAAAGCTTCATTTTTAGCCTCACCAGTCAACCCGGATTCTTTTACTTTCTTGACTTTCGCATCCCGCACCTCATAAATATCATTTAATTCGAAGTAACGATTGGCTATGACATTGCGAACATCTTCGGCTGTTTTCGCATCTGTGAGTCCGAGTTTATCAACGATCTTTTGTGACCGGCTGACAATAGATTTTACATATTCAGGATCACGATTCTCTTTATTTAAGTCGACTGCCTGCGCAGACATCCAACCGGAAATAAAAAGCAATGATAGTATCAGTATCTTTTTCATAATTACATTAATTTTCCTTTTTCAGCTAATGTATCGTAGTTGTTCTTCATATCTCTCCAATCTACTTTATGCTTTGTACTGATACCGTTGATATATTTTTCAATATTCGTATATCCGTCACCAGTACAGTCTTTATTGGCATCACTCGGGTCATTCGGATTTAATCCGTTAGCAATTTCCCATTCGTCCGGCATACCATCTTTGTCTGTATCAACATAAGGAGTACCTTTGTATTCAGGATAACCACCCATCTGGCGAATATCAGTAATAATACCCTGCTTATAAGAATCTTTCGGCAAACGACGATACTTGAACTGTCCGTCTTCTCCCATTGACTTAGGAGACAAACCTGTCAAGTCACCATAAGCGTCTTTAGGAAGTTTCTTTTCATAATAAGGAATACCTGTTCTTACTTCTTCAATCACGCGTTCGTCAACAATATCACGACAAGGAATATTCGCACCTACATGTTTCAATACATAGTCATAAGCATCTTTAGCTCCCATGATATTGATATACGGCATTTCGAACGGCTGGTAGCTACGCATGTATTCAGTATATCCGTCAGTGTTCGGTTGAGTTTCAATCTGAATACCGCCATTCCAGTTGTCTTTAGTTATTTCAGGATAGCCTTCCATTATATTTCCGTCGGCATATACTCGCCATATTCTTTATGATCCAGCTTACTACGTCCTGCTTCCGGTTTCAAGATACGATGTCCTACATTGGAATCCTTAGGAGTAGCAGGTCCCGGTTTGTAGTAGTTGTTAATCATATTGAACATCGCGGTATAATCACCACCATCGGAAGAACGGTGCACCCAATTGAATACTACATTATTAACGAAATTGAATATACCATTCCAGCCGATAGAAGGATTACGTCCGGAGTTACTAGCCCAAAGGTTACGGGCAAATGCACAGTTCTCACCACCTAACGTGCTACCAAACGCATGATTGTATGTATCCAACGCTTTTGCCGAGATAGTATTTTGAATAGTTACGTTTACAGTAGGAAGTTTCAAGTCTTTGCTTTCATATTGTCCTTCACTCGGGTCGTACATGTGGCGATAGAAAGAAATGTTCTCATCCAATCCCCATGTACAGGAGCAGTGGTCGATCATTATATTACCAACAGGATTACCTCCGAAAGAGTCATCGCGATGCCATACTTTCGTTTCTCCACGACGGAAACGCATATGACGTACAACAACATCATGTGTATCTACCCAAAATGACTCGCCGGCAATACAAACACCGTCTCCCGGAGCTGTTTGCCCTGCAATGGTTACATAGGGAGCACGGACGATAATCGGAGATTCCAGACGGATGATACCGGCAACATTGAACACAATAATACGTGCACCGCCAGTTTCACATGCCTCACGGAAAGAGCCCGGTCCACGATCATTCAGATTTGTAACAGTTATCACTTTGCCGCCACGGCCACCGAAACTATACATACCACCACCTTCGGCACCTGGGAATGAAGGGATATCAGCCTGCGGCAAATCGTACGGACGACCAGCCCAAGGAATATATGGACGTCCTTCCTTCGCTTCTTTCTGCACTATTGGAAGTGCCTTCGCCCATGCTTCATCAGAGCGCTTCCGCTCTTCAGTCATCATCTTTGTATAATTTTCTTTGGCTTCGCCGGTTATTTGTGGGTATTGTGCCCGCACAACAGTCGGAGTCAACATTGTTGCAGCAAAAACTGCTAAAAGTACCTGTTTCTTCTTCATTTTTATTTGGTTTTGTGAAGTTGTTAATTCAAAAATACAATAATAAGACGAAAGAGAAAAAGATTTGTAATCAGTAGAGATAGAATTATTGTTCTAAATATGTTTTTTTCCACAGAACCCAAACCCCGGCAAAAAAATAACGTCTCCAATCCTCTCATTCAAGAGATATTAGAGACGTTATCAAGATAAATCAGATATTATAAATTTATTCTGCTAATGGATCGAAAGTACCGTTAGCACCACCATTATTATAATCTGCCCAACCAATAGTCTGTGGCAATGTCTGATTAGCCTTTTGAGCTCCTTCCGCAAAACCTAGGAAATAATATCTAGGAAGAAAATTCATATATTTAGGTGTATGATCAGTAGTATATGCATCACCTTTCTTCATTTTACGCGTCAAATAAGTATTATAAAACTCAACTAACTTATTCTGTTGACTGGAAATATCCGCTTGTCTCAAATCTAATGCATCCGGACGTGTTACATCTTTTAGAGGATCTGGATTTACTCCATTTATTTCCCACGATGTACCACCAAGCCCTTTACTCTCATGAGTACTACTAACACGGAATTCAAGATTATCACGGCGTTGCCCATTGAGTTGTTTAAAACCTAAATAAGTGCAAGTGTTTCCATTCCAACCAGACGGAACCCATGTATCAGGAGCACCTTCTGCTCTTTCTGCACCACCATCAAACAACATCCAACGGCGTAAGTCATCAAAACGTTTTCCTTCATAAGCCAATTCAATCTGACGTTCGTACAAGATGGCAGCAAAACATGCAGCTTGGTCACCTGACAAGTTGGTCTGTAAACCGAAATTATTTGCAGATGTATATCCTACACGAGTACGTATCTTCTTCAATTGTTCAACAGCTACTCCCATTTCACCAGCACCACATGCTGCTTCTGCATAATTCAACAACACTTCAGCATAACGAATCTCCAAATATGGGCTGCCACTAAATTTAAAACCATTTGCTTGACTAAATTTATATCTGGCATTCGAATTCACATCTAAATCATCCGAACGTTTACGTATATAGAAACCTTTAGCATTTGTCAACAAGTTATCCGCACCATAAGTATTAGAGCTACTAGCCTCTTCATTATCTCTATCACTCTCATTAGCATACCAAACATAATTCCACAAATTATACTTATCCCCTGTATAAGGATTATTATTGCTTGCGTTCTTAGGATCACCACTGAAAGCCCAACGTACTCCAGGGAAAGCAAACGTCCGATAAAAACGAGGATCACGATTGGCAAATGGAACATTTTTATCATAAGCAACAGAAGATTGCTCTAGTGTAGTATAAGTATTGCACGTAGAAGGTCTTTTTCCATCAGCCATAGGAAACATATCAACCATCATAGCAGAAGGAGTTTTGCCACCACCTCCCATGGCATTTGATGGCCGAATGCCATGTTCCCATGAGTTGTTTTTACTAAAATCAGGTACTCCACCAGTGGCTATATCATTATATAGCGTTACGAATACAGCTTCTGTATTGCCATCAACCATTGAAAAAACATTCGCCCAACCTGAAGCATTAGCTCCGGCATTACTTTCATTAGCTAAACCATATCCACAAGCATTTATTCTGGGTAAATCAGCAGTGATTTCATTATAAGCCTTCCTCCAACGTTCTACATCATTTTTACGGTTAAACAACGGACTTGCATATAACAAAAGAGTCCGTCCTTTCAATGCCAGTGCTGTACCGGAAGTAACACGTCCAAAATCACTTGAAGGCCATCCTCCATTTTCGGTAAACGGAGCAAGTAACTGCGCTGAACGCTCTAAATCCTCACAAATAAAATCAACACACGCTTTTGTTGTAGAACGAGGAGTGATAGCCCCTGCCACTGGTTCCTGTACTTCCGTAATTATAGGCACTCCACCATACCATTTCACTAAGTTGTAGTAACACCATGCACGAAAGAAATAAACCTGTCCGAGTAACTCATTCTTTTCTTCTTCTGAAAGAGTACTATTCTCTATACCGTAAATAACATCATTGCAATTACGAATACGTCCCCAAACACTTGCCTGAATATTATTACCACTATTATGAAAATAATCAGGAACCGTATTGTTTCCACTCTGACTGGTCATCGGAGCGTCAGGATCTACGAATGATCCGAATCCACTATACTCTTCTGTAGACTTAGACTGTAAATCGGCTGCTCCGGTACTATTGTATTTCCAACTTGGTTCGGAACTCGTATTAGGCAAGCACCAAGCATATATATCATCTACACGTGCTTTTGCGCCACTGAATGTATTATATGTACTTGCGTCAACATAGTCGTAATTTTTTTTATCTTGCAGAAACTCGTCACTACATGAAGTGAAAGCACCTATCGCCATTAAAGCAACACTGAAAGCTATTATATTTTTTCTTTTTCATCGTTTATTTCTTTTTAGAATGTCATCATTTTACACCAATAGTAAACTTACGCAAAGTAGGATAACTACCATAAGAAGTCATAGGATCTATAAAATTATCAGGATAAGGATTATAGAAACTAAATAAGTTTTGTCCTGTTACATTAAAACGACAACTTTCGATACCTATCAATCTTGTAAACTTCGATGGTATGGCATATGCTAATGTTAAGCGATTCATGCTAACGCGAGTTCCACTCACTCTCCAAAATGTTGAATTCACACTATTAACACTACCCCATCTTAAGTTAGGATATTTTGCATTGCGATTAGCTTTACAACCACATTACCTGACGCATCAACTACATCATTATAAACAAACATATTATCTGTATTCCAGAAGGATGGCATATTGGTATATTCCAAGTCTGTATACGAACCCGATCCTGAACCAACCATATTACCGATCTTAAGTGCCGATGTTGGGACAAAACTATATCCTCCCCAACTTGCGCTTATCTGTGCAGACAAAGAAATACCTTTCCATTCTGCACTCAAATTTGTAGTGAAACCATAAGGATTACTTCGGTTTGACAAACGGACTTGATCATTTTCATAACTTACAACTCCATCTGGTCCAGCATAGGTTCCGTCGGTCTGTTCTGCACCACGAATATCTTTATATATTAACATACCAGGTTTTACATTATCCTTAGTCATACCCATATATGATGTAATATTATATTTGGTGAAATATTCATCTATATCTTGATAACTACGGAACATACCAAGACACTGCATTCCCCATGTTCCCATATCGGTACGACTGCCTCATGAATCTTCATATAACGCTGGTTGGTTTCCCAGTCCATCATGAGCACCTTATTATCCGTATATCCGGTATTCACAGACACTTTATATTTAAAATCTTTTCCTATTTTATCTCTCCAAGTCACAGATAACTCCATGCCATATGTGTCCAACTCTCCATAATTAAAATTCGCAGACTGTGTTCCTACTGTACCTGGAATAGAAGCTGAATATGGAGTAACATTTCGCGATTCCACTCATAATAACCATCAATATTGAATGATAAACGGTTATTCAACACATTGAAATCCAAACCAAAGTTTGCTTTATATGACTTATCCCAGTGTGCATCACGGTTTACAGCGGATATTTCTTTATTAATAGTTATATGATTACCAGCGTTTGTTGATGTATTAACACCAAATATAGGTCCTTTATCTTTATCAACCGCATAGTTCTGCATCCATTGCCATGCTTTCGTATTATCCCGACCTGTTAAACCAAATGAAGCTCGTACTTTCAAATAATCAACCCATTTCACACTCTTTTTAAACCATTCTTCTTGTGATATAATCCAACCAGCAGAAACTGAAGGAAAAACTCCCCAATAATTTTCAGGAGCAAACTTGGTTGATGCATCCGAGCGAAGCAGGAACTCAAACAAGTACTTATCAGCATATGCATAGTTCACACGACCAATATATGATAATGTACCAGACTCTGCACGTTTAAATTCTGTAGTAGATGCACTATTATATTGAACTAGATTCGATTGTCCATTGGTAAATTCATAAGGATTAGTAACCTGTCCCACTAAATATTCACTTTCAGCCTCTGATTTTTCAATAGAAAACAAAGCACCTATATGATGACTACCAAAATCACGGTTATAAGTTGCAGTGAAGTTCATCTGATAATTATCAGCACGGCTCATTGTACGAGACAAATAAGGATCCCCACTGGCATTGTTTATAGCAGAACCATTATTAGCTAGTAAGAAATTGTTTTCTGCCAGCAACTCTTCATAAAGAGATTCCTGCCCTTGGATAGGTGTATACAAGTGATTTCCACTTCCAGCACGTTTGGACATATAATAAAGCTCATATGACGAACCATATTGATTGTTTTTTGTAGAATTGATACTCTTTGAATAAGAGAATTTTAGTTTTAACCCTTTCAACCATTTATTCCATCCAAAATCATATTCCAGCCCCGCATTAATGTTCATATTCGATGTTTCTGTTCTATTATAATCCCCTGCGTTTTGAAGCAGAGAAAATGAATAGTTTTGCGAAGAACTTACCTGTGAATTGCTAATACCATAAGGCACGATTGGAATACCATTCACTTCTTCAGGAATATAATATGGACGAACTAACAGAAGATTATAGTCTTTCTCGTCATTACTACCTCCAACCTTCACATTCGGTTTGTTTTTCTTTCCATAGTCACCTGAAACCTGAAGACTTGCTTTTAACCATTTACTAATCTTCACATCAACACCAGCACGATAGTTCCAACGGTTATAATCCAGATTACCAAGATTACCATCTTGATCAAAATAAGATATTCCTCCAAAATAATTAGCTCTTTCTGAACCACCGGTCATATTGATACTATGTTTTTGTGTCAATGCCGCTTTCCAGTATTTGTCCAACAAGTCATAATTCAAACCTTTCATTGCATTCAACTCGTCTGCCTGAAACAAATCATTTTGTAAATTAATAGATACGTCAGTCGGATCAGCCGCACGTACAGCATTCCAAAGTTGACCATATTGGTAAGCATTCAACATCTTAGCACGCGAAACCTCATCCACAACGCCAAAAGTTCCACTATATGAGATTTTAGGTGCACCTTGTTTACCTCTCTTAGTAGTAACCAATATAACACCATTGGCAGCACGAGCACCGTATACAGCAGCCGCAGCATCTTTCAAAACCGAAATACTTTCAATTACAGACGGATCCAAATTATTAAATGCTGTTGCTCCTAAGTTTTCTGTAACATCACCAATTTTCACTTCTACAGGATAAATATATCCATCAATAACATATAATGGTTCTGAAGCAGTACCACCAATATCTGATAAAACATCATTTTGACGAATATTAATCCGAGCATTCTCACCAGGTCGCGCATCTCCACCACTAACGCTAAGTCCATTTACCATACCACTCAACGTACTTGCCAAGTTACCGGAAGCAAGATCCTGAATATCATCCATAGGTACAGTAGCAATAGCTCCTGTTAGATGCGCTTTTTTCTGCGTACCATAACCTACCACTACAACCTCATCTAACTGCTGCGTATCTTCTTTCAGTTCAATCTTAGTCTGCTTAAAATCTGATAATACCTGCGTTATATATCCTATATAAGATATTTCAACCTGTTTTCCGGATGGAACAACAACCATAAATTTACCATCCAAATCAGTTATAGTTCCAGTAGTTGTACCTACCACCTTCACAGAAGCACCAATAATAGGTTCCTCCGTCGTATCTACCACTACACCTTTGAATGTCTGTGTTTTCTGGGCAATAGCAGGCAAAGCCATTGTGAAAGCCAGAAATATGCCAAGGCACATTTTGATTATATTATTTTTATGTTTCATCTTTATTGTATTATATATTACATTTAATATTACTCATACCAACGAGGGTCGCCTGCTTTTTTTTCTGTAGCTAAACTAGCATTAGGCTTGAAATCAACTCCACCTTTAGCTTGTGTAAGGTCAAAGCTAAGATCAATAGGTCCTTTAAAGTTAGGGTCCTCAAGTGTTGCATAAGGTTTGCCATTTGAATCCGTTCTTCCTCCAGTGTCATTATTTTCAGAAGCCCTTGTTATTCCCCAAATAGTATTACCATCTGTATATCTTTTAGCTTGTGACTGTATCGCTTGATATAAACGCCAGCAATCATAAAAAATATTATACTGTATAGTAGTGGTTAAAGTATTTGTATTAGGTAATTGATTCGCAAAATCTTTATTTGCCATTGTTTTACAGAAAGTATTATAGGTAATTGTTATACTACCGGTATTATCTGTATTTCCCCATGTTTTTTTAGGTTGAGCATTACTAGAACTACTATAGCGTACAAAATAACCACTACATGTAGTATTCAAATTATAAAATGTACTATTTTCAACTCGCAAGTCTTTAATCCACCCACCACCATTAAAGTCGATAACAGAATATGAACCCTCGTTTTTCAATTGTACAATTACAATTTGCAATACGGAAATCTTTCACACCATAGTTCTTTTTATTACCATAAATCAAACTATTAGGAATATTTCTAAAATTACATTCTTGAAATATAATAGGACTGTTAATCACATAAAATCCTGAATTAGCTCCATCATTTGTATACCCTAAAGCATCAGTCGTAATAGAAGCATCCGGATTTTCGCTTAAACAAAGAATCCCTTTTTGTGAGGACATATCTGTGCACTCAAAATTAATATACTTAATCTTTAAACCTCCCTGTGTCACAAGTCCACCATTGGCACCAACTTTTATAGTCGGACGATTGTCTTTGTCTCCGCGGAATGTCACCGTATTCAACTTAAAATCAGCTATATCATCTAATGTATAAACTCCTCCTGGCTCCAATACAAAACACTGCTCCTGATCTTGGCTAAAATCTTGAATATTAGCATTAACATAAGCTGCAATTTCATTGTTTTTATGAATAGTTGCAACTGCCGCAAATGCTTTGTAATCTTGAATAGTAGCTGTTTGAGCATCCTTATTATTTAATTTTTCATTACCCATTGTTTGTACAGTGACCTGATAATTAGTATCTTCTAATTTCGGGAATACCATTGAACTCCCGTCTACTATACTATCTGCTATTACTGCAACTGGATTAACTGGATCGTTCATATTATAAACATTTACCTTAAAACCACCAGCTCCCATAACAACAGGCCATGTTAGCTTCAAACTCTCTGACCCATCAGCATTAGTTAAGGTAGAGAAACTTATATTTTCAGGAGATTCCAACTGTGCATTTGTCACACCTCCAGAAAAGGTTTCATTATCATCAAAACCTTTAGCACAAGAAACGAATAAAAGAAATTGCTGACAAGCCCCATAACTTCCGGCAATCTTCATTTTAATCTTCATTTACTCTTCATAGATTAAATTTTAATTTAAACAAAAATAATATATTATATCTTCAAAATCTAAAAGATCTTTTAAGGAAAGACGTACAATCAAAAAATATGTAATCACTTAAAAGAATAAAAAAATAGATTTTGCATTTTTTTCTCTCTCTTTGTAATATTAACTATATCATAATATCCTCCTATCTCTGTTGAAACACCTCTTTCAAATACTTAATATTCGTACTATAATTCTTTTTCACGTTCCGCACGTCATCCTTATCGCGCGAACGTTCTACTACCAGCCATCCAATCCATCCCATCTTATCCAGCGTCTTTTCACCTTATTCATGTCCAATCGTTCATTATAAGGTAAAGTCACTCCATCTGTGTCCGTACAGTGAATCTGGCAAATCCTCTTTTTCCCCAGAATTTTCAGCTCCTTGCACAAATCCCTTCCATTCTCCAATGCATTTTGAAATTTAAAATAGATCTTGATTCCGGGAGAATTAATTTCTTTCAGTAGTTTCACATCTCCTTTTGCATCCAGTTGAGTTTCAATACCAATCACCACTCCTTCAGAAGCTGCCATATCTCCTACCTCCTTCAAGCGTTTTACAACTTCTGTCCGTAGTGCCGGAATCTTTTCCCATCCGGCTTTGATTCCTCCAAAGGAAGAAAGGCAACTTTGGCATTCATCACTTTCATGGCATGAAGGCAATCCTGGACTAAATCTTTATAGTTAGCTCGTTCCAGAAAAGACTGTCCATAGAAACCGGACATAGCAATAGAAGAAACTTCTAATTGATATTTTTGAGCAGTTTCACGAAATAACTGCTGGAAATGGGGCTCGCGCAATTTATTATCAAACATTTCCCTCTTGCCAAGACCACCCATATCCAATTCTACACCGTCACCATTCAATTCATGTACCAATTGGAATGAACCGATTTTCTGACGTTTCAGAATCATCCAGTCACATACGGCTATTTTATAACGTTGTTCCTTTTGCTGCGATCCGGCAATTGCCAATAGAGGAAAACACTCTGCAAGTATCAATATCCAAAGGATATGTTTAAATAAATTTCTTCTCATTTTTTATTTTATTGCATACGATTTACATAGTAGACGTATGGAATAGATTTTGTAATCACCTATAAACAGAGAATAACTAAAAATGCTACGAAGTATAATTTAATGAAAGTAAGATAGTGACGGTATCCAAGACAAATAGTGACGCTATCTTGGTCCGATACCGTCACTATCCCGGGCATATACCGTCACTATTTTCGAAGAAGTAATAACAGAAGTAAATGTAAAAAAATGGGCTGCCGGACTATAAGAAGTCCGACAGCCCTGTCAACCCAAAAACGATACCTATGAAACACTGTGTGTTATTTCAAATCAAACTTTAAATATTTGCCGTGAACAAGTTCATCATGTGTGATATGATATTTATTGAACTTCTTGCCATTCAATAGTACCTTATCAATATATAAAGCTCCTGGTTGAGTACGATTGGTTTCAATCACCAATTCGTTCTCTTTATACCATTTCGGATCTAACCGGATCGTTACCTTATTAAAGACCGGAGTCGTCAATGTATATTCGGGCAGTCCGGGACAATCCGGATAAAAACCGATCATATTGAAAATAGCCCAGGAAGACATCGTTCCCGTATCATCATTTCCTGGAATACCATCAGGTTTTGTTGTAAAGTACTTATCTAATAAACGCTGCGTCTCTTTCTGCGTACGCCATTCTTCACCTTTAAAGTATGAGAATAAATGAGCATAAGCAATATCCGGTTCATTTGCCGGGTCGTAAAGTCCTTCGTCAAAAACCATTTGTAGTTTATCGATAAAAGGTTTCTTTCCCCCCATTAATTTCGCCAAGCCATATACATCATGTGTACATAGAACGTATAATTCCAGGAACTACCTTCATGGAAACCGGGATTCGGTTCAAAGTTCTCTCCTTGTCTCGGATTAAACGGGCTATAAAACGTTCCATCGGGGAGAATCGGACGGAAAGTACCAAATTCTTTACTATAATAATGTTTGTATCCTAAAGAACGTTTATAGAACATCTCTGCATCTTTCTTTTTACCTAAAGCAGCTGCAAAACGAGACAATGCAAAATCGGCAATATAATATTCCAATGCATGAGAGACGGAATTGTCATACTGTTCACGAAGGGGTACATATCCTTTAGACATATAATCATCATTATCAGGACGTATCAAGTTTTCCGCCCCCGGTAACGTAGCAGATTTGTACATTGCCTCATAAGCCAAATCAACATCAAAGTCACGCAAACCTTTCATCCAGGTATCTACAATTACCGGAATACTCGGATCACCTTCCATTGTCAATGTTTCTCTGCCATATAATTCCCACTTAGGCAACCATCCATGTTCACGATACATATCAAGCATTGTGCGCACCATTTCCATCTGACGTTCCGGATAAACCAAGGTCAGCAATTGATGAACATTGCGGTAGGTATCCCAAAGAGAAAATACGGTATAGCGATCACCTTTGGTTGTCAGGATCTTATCACTTTCCATTGCCGGATATTCTCCGTTTACATCCTGCAAAATATTAGGATGAATCAGCAAATGATAAAGCGCTGTATAAAACACAGTCTTTTGGGCATCTGTACCACCTTCCACTGTTATGCGTGACAAGTCATGATTCCATTTGGAACGTGCTTCCGCATGAATCTTCTCAAAATCCTTTCCAGCCTGTTCACGATCCAGATTCAAACGGGCATTTTCTATGCTTACAAAAGAAACTCCCATTTGTACTTCTACTTGTTCACCTTCTTCTGTATCGAAGGAGAAATAAGTACCAATGTCATCTCCTGCTATTTCTTTTCCGTAGCGAGTATAAAGTTTATACTTTCCCTGATCCTTATCCCATTCAGCCTCAACCCCCATCATCGGACGTTGTTTCTTCCAATACCCTGTTGCAGAAGGATTCTTCTTAACCCGCAATACAAAGTAAATGGGGAATACAGCTTGAGGATTATAACAAAATGTGCCAAGTAGTTTGACTCCTTCCACTTCGCTATCGCTTACACGACGAAGCATAGCGCCACTCTCATTCGTTAACCCCTCACCCAAATTCAGCAGGATGTGGCTTTTCCCTTTTGGGAAAGTAAACCGGGCAATACCGCTACGCGGAGTAGCCGAAACTTCTGTTTTTACATTATATTTAGTCAGATAATTAGAATAATAGCCCGGTGAGGCCTGTTCATCCTTATACTTACTACCATATTCTTTATAATCCACATTCAGTTCTCCGGTAGTAGGCATCAATAATAAAGAACCTAATTCCGGACAACCGACTCCACTCAAATTCACATGAGCATATCCGGTAAAGAAACAATTTGTATATTCATAAGGCGTAGACCACCATCGGGCATCTTTATCGTATGTGTTTTCGGAAGATCCCATCACATTGAAAGGAACCACAGACATCATACCATTGGGGCAAATCGCTCCCGGATTGGTCGTTCCGAAATTTGTAGTTCCGATAAAAGGATCCACATAATCTATCAAAAGACTTTTATCCGTATTTTTAAGGGGAGGGCTCCCCCCTTCCCCCGCATAGGCGGAAAGAAGGGAAAAAGCAAGTGTGTAAGTTAATATAATACGTTTCATATCTTTATTAAATGATACTCGTTCGTTTCGTAAAATCGATAATCTCTTTTATATATCCGAAGGCCATACCTACACAGTATCTGCCGCACCATAATAAACAGCAACACGTTCACCGTCTTGCAAAGCAGCACAGGGGAATACGACATTAGGAACGTCACCTTGAAGTTCGTAAGGAGCAGCCGGACCAAGCAGATATTCACGTGTACGGTAAAGAACTTTTTCCGGATGATCTTTATCCAATATGGCAGCTCCCATAGCGTAACGGAAACCATTACAAGTAGTGATTACACCATGATAGAACAGCAACCAGCCTTCATCTGTAAGGAAAGGAACTGAACCTGCACCAATCTTCGTACACTGCCAACGCTTTCCGGGAAAGGAGTCACTTTCATTACACAACGGTGTTCACCCCAATATTTCATATCCGGACTATAGCTGATGTATATATCGCCAAACGGAGTATGTCCATTATCACTGGGACGACTCAACATCGCATACTTGCCATCGATCTTCTGCGGGAAAAGTACACCATTACGATTGAAAGGCAAGAAAGCATTCTCGCACTGGAAAAACTCCTTAAAGTCAAAAGTATAGGCAATACCAATCGTAGGGCCATGATAACCATTACACCAAGTCACCCAATAGCGGTCTTCAATCCATGTAACACGAGGGTCGTATTTATATTCCGACTCAATCATTTCCGTGTTACCTGCTTTAAACTGAATAGGTTTATGATTGATATCCCAATGAATTCCGTCCTTACTAAAACCTGCAAAGATATTCATCTGTACAGCTTTGTTATCACAACGGAATACGCCTGCAAAACCATCCTCAAAAGGAACAACAGCACTATTGAAAATACTATTAGATGAAGGAATATGATAACGTCCGATAACTGGATTTGTGAGTAACGCCACATAACGTCCGTACATCCAACAGGACGATCTTCCCAAGGAATTTGAATTTTATTCATAATCGTTGATTTTATATTATTTATTTTTGAGTCATCATACGTGAAAGGTATGAAATAAGTAATCAGAAAAGCTGGAATAGTTGCGATTAACACATAGATAAAGAAATTACGATATCCTAATAAGTCACTAAGATAACCACTAACCATTCCCGGAAGCATCACTCCCAGATTCATGATTCCTGAAGCAAATGCGTAATGTGACATTTGATGTTTGCCTGGAGCAATCTGTTGCATCATAAACAACGTCAGTCCGACAAAACCAAAGCCATAACCAAAATATTCCATTGTTATACAAGTTCCGATCAGATATACATTAGTAGCTGTGCAACTGCCAAAAAAGTATAGGCTACAAACGGAAGATTAAAAATACAGCAGAGAGTAAATAGTGTCTTTTTCAATCCGAACTTAGAAACATAAATACCTGCCAACAATGAGCCTAAAACGAAAGCAGCAGAACCAAAGATACCATTTAGCGTACCGATCTCTGTTAACGACAGTCCTAAGCCGCCTACATCCCTTGAAGCACGTAAAAACAGTGGAGCTATTTTCATGATAAAGCCTTCTGCCAAACGATATAAAATAATAAAACAGATGTAATAAAGAATATGCTTTTTAGTTAAAGAAGTTAGCAATGACTGCTACCAATTCGTGCCCAACCTCCGATGCAGTTTTCTTTGTTGTTGACGGAACCTGTGTAGAAGGTAACATTTTTATATGATAAATACCGATCAGTACCATTATTGCCGCAATTACGCCGAAAATAATCATCCATGCAGATGAATATGCTCCTTTGTTAGCATCTATCGAAGCACCTTCTATTGCTCCGAAGTGCTCTGCCAATGCTCCTGCCATAGCAACTAATCCTCCATTAGCAACCAATTTGGCTACATTATAGAAAGCACCCTGCACTCCGATATATTTTGCCTGATCTTCCTTGTTCAATTCAGCCATATATACACCATCACAAGCAATATCATGCGTTGCTCCACTAAAGGCAATCACTGCATCGTAGAGATACTTATGGCGAAAAAGTAATCGAAAAACAAAGAAAAGGCTACTACTCCAAACAATACACCACTCAATAATTCTGTAATCAATACGAAGAATTTTTTCGTACGATACATTTCAAGAAAAGGACTCCACAAAAATTTCAGTGTCCAAGGCATCATAATCAGAGAAGTCCAGAATGCAATTTGTGTATCCGAAATTCCAAGATCCTTAAACATGAAAACAGAAACCAGATTAATAGCAATAAAGGGAAGTCCCATTGCAAAATAAGCAGTAGGTACCAGCAAGCCGGGTTAATAGTTTTTCGTTGAGAAGCAGTTTTATTCTGTTGCATAAATCATAGTATATAGATGAAAAAAAACATTTTTCTGACCCATCTATATATAATACAACTAAAAGAGGGAAACTACTAACGTCTCCCCCCTACTTTTTTATTTTATTATCACTTCGTCTATAAAGAACCACGAAGGATGGCCTACACCATAATGCCAGGTCGGACATTCTTTCGTTCCGGTGACTTCTACTTTCACATAACGAGTTTTTATCGGTTCGGCTGATTCAGCCTTGACTCCACGGAATTTTACCTCACCCGTACGTTCTTCCGGTAAATCAATCGTTCTCCAATGCGTATAATGTTCACCGTCTTCAGCGTATGAATAAACCACCTTTAGAGGAAAAAGAATCCAGGCCCCTATTTGATGAAGAAAATCTGTTTCCACACTATGTATCTCTTTCGCTTCGCCCAAATCTATAACGAATGCACCATCGGTTCCTTCCCAACCAATCCAGCTATCAACAAAGGTTGCTCCACCAAACAAACCGTCAATCAGTGCGTTCTTTCCTAATGCCGCATATTTTCCGGTAGGAGGAATTAGATAAGTAACCTTTGCACCCAATGCCAAACTTTTCTCTTTTTGTGGCATGTAACGTTCCCTGTACAATTTACAATAGTCTACCGATGAATTGGAACGCTCATTCAATGTCGGAACTTGAAACTCTTTCACGCGTTCCTCAAAAAGGTCTAACTTTTTATTGATATCTACTAAGTCTTTTTCTGTCTCCGTTCGTGCTATTTCCAGTTCTGAATACTGAATTGGCAGACGTGCCCGTTGAACTCGTTTCAAGAAACCAGGTTCTGCTTCAACAGCTTTTTCAGCCAAATCAAACAAATGATTATAACGACGCATCAAAGCAGGCTTTAGCATGCCATATTTATGTGATACAGGTGAATCATATATCCACAACCTCTGTCCACTACCAATTAATGCTCCTTCCATTATCTTTATGTACTGATAAAGATATGGCGCTGCTTCCCCATAATATCCATGCAGAAAATGTTGCATCAATGAGTCTACATTAACTTCTGGATTCCACATTAACTTTGACACTAAATAAGCGCGAAGTTCTGCAAAATCTCCTCCCCTGCTCCCTGCTATTTGAGAGAAATGCATGGTGGCATGATTCTTTTTGAAAAGACGGATATTGTCCTGTAAAATATGGAAATTAGGAAATGGAGCCAGATAATTATCAAAGTTAATACCGTAATCCCACACGAAAATATTATTGGTAATCTTAGACCATCCTTCCATGGCTTTCACAAACTCTTTTCCCGAAGCATTCTCCGTCAAAGTTACTTCACGGTCACAGTCAATATCACATAGCATAATATTCACATTCGGCAAAGGTTTCACATGTTTCGGAGGATTCATAGTATATAGATAAGCCAATGTGGAAAATTCTTTATCCGGGAAACGGGCAGCAACTTATTCAGAAAAGTGATTATGCTTCCTGATAATGCTCCTTCATAATCATCAATTGCCTTACAAGCATCACACGTACAATTTGTATAATTACCATCATTCTGACTTACAGACATGATATGCTTATCTGGATTTGCTTTGAAAATAGAATCAACACGTTGAGCTACAATCTCAAAAACCTCCGGATTACTCAAACACCACTGACTGGCCTTTCCCGGGTGGCGTTTTCCTTTGAAGTAAGAATAATATTCCGGATGTTCTTTCCCATAAATGAATGAAGGCAGAAGCTTATCAAAAGTATGCACCCAATAACCGGCAGCAAACACTTCATTCGGTTCCTCTAAACGATTCCACCACTTATAAATAGAGTCTGTATGGATAGCATAACATTGTGTCTGACGGTAACGAAAGCCCGGATTCTCGACTTTATTAATTAAGGGTAAGTTCACTGTTTTTGAAGGGGCAAGAGAATATTCATTCTCTCCCCAATAATCGATACCCAAATATTGCTCTAATAAAGTAACAACCCCATATACAACACCGTTTTCTTTACCAGATATTTTTAGAATACCGTCTTGAGTAGAAATAGAGAATCCGTCCTCTGTTACTTCCGCCGGAGATTGACCACCAATGAGAATATCTCCTTTTCGAGGAGTTTGACTTATAACAACAGGCAACTTACAACTGGTTACTTTTTGAATAAATGTTTGTAACAAATTTGCAGCTGTCCACGATATTTGATTATTCTCTTTCAAAATGATCCTAGAACTTGTATTCCCATTAGTTACTAACATTGTTTGAGAGAGAGACGGAAATGCCATACTAATTCCCATAAACCATAAACAGATCCGTAGAATAATAGATAATTTCATGTTTTTCTTGCTATTAAAAGTTATTATATAATAGTAATACAATCAATATGATACTATTAAACAATCAATCTTTTTCTTTTTTTATTTATTAACTTATATAATAAGTCCCACTTTATCCGAAAATACGAAAAAGTGGGACTTAAAAATTTTCAATAACCTATTAATTATTTCGCATATAGTCAAATTCCGTAAGGCTGACCGTATTGGGACCTTGTTTCACATAATACTTTAAATAACGCGTTTCAACGGCTTTCGAAAACTTAATATATTGTGTGCCACTTCTTGAAATAGTTACAGCACCAATAGATTTCCATTTTGCTCCATCACTCGAAGTAAATACTTCTACTGCAGTCGGTGAATAACTACTAGCATAACACTTATTTCTTATTCCTGTTAATGTCTGCACCTTACCTATATCCACAGTTAGCCAATATTCTGCTCCTCCATCACGAGCTACATCAGAATTTGTTCCATCAATTAGATTTTTAGCATCTCCACGAGTCGTCGGAGCAACTTTTACAGTCCAGCCAGAACGATCGGCAATCAAAGTACCTTCAGCCGGTTGCCCGGACTCTACATTGACATGAATATTTTGAATTTTCACATAAACTACTCCTCTGTTAGAGCTAAGTGCATCTAAGTTATTACCTTCTATAGAAGATATGGTAACTGGCAACAAATATCCCCCTTCTGTAGTCAACGATCCTACATTTAACAGCTCTATTTTTATAGAATCTCCAGATACACTTTCTCCATTTTTCAATAGTAACAGTTTTATTGGTGAAAGAATAATTTTCAGCAGGTAATATGTTATATTCCGTATCATTAGCTTTATTGTAAGACTTACTAGATTATCATCACTATCGGCTGTTATTTTCACATCTTTCGATAATCTCTCCGTGGCACATGCAACAAACCGATAATTAGGTTGTAACTCATTTACGACCACTGAATTATCTTTCAAAATCACTGACAACGATGCTTCATAAGAATCTACCGGAAAAACTTTCGTAGAAAGATAAAACTTAGAATTCACAGTAACTTCGTCATCATCGTCACAAGAGATGCACAGTGGTGATGCCATTAATGACATCACTACTGTTTTCCATATTATATTTTTCAATCTCATAATTACATCATTTGAATATTATATTATTTACCATCTGATCTAATGCCATCTACATCTGACAACTCCATTAGGCGCCGTGGCATTATTTCCATGACCAGTTGCGTCTTTAAACTCGGTTCCTGCCCCTTCATTCAATTTCCAATAAGCCTCCAAGCCATCCGTACCCGGATTTATCGCAAACATATTATTCTGAATCTGCGACTGTGAAATAGCAGTAGTCCAAAAACGTACTTCGCTAACTATAGCATCTGTAACCATCCAATCACCATTGCATATACCAAAACTATTCTTAACAAGACGCAAAGGTTTTCTTGGAAGATCTAATGTTGCATCAATATTTCCATTTACATAAATAGTCAATTTCACTCCATCACAAACAAATGCTAAATGATACCATTGATTATTTTTAAACTTAGTAGCAGCATTTACTTGAGTACCTTGTGTTTTTATCTGCAAAATATTACCAGGAATCGGGCCATCACCAAAACGGATATAAATTTCACCATCTTCTGCGATACCATTACCTGGACCTGCAGAAATATTGCTTGATTCTGATAGCTAGGAGGACCAGGATAACCAACTCCAGGAGTCACCCCATCCCCAAGTTCGCTCATATTAATACGCATTTCAAGTGACCATTGAGTGACTGTATAATCCTGACGCATTTCCATAGTAATTGGTTTTGTACCCGTCAACACTGGTGCAGAGGTTATAATAACCTGATCCATGATATAAATCATCACATCTGCACCTTCCAAAGTTTGTTGCCCACCTGATACAGCAGTAATAGCAACCGGTAGTGCAAATTTATCACCAGAATCAAGCATTTCCTTTGTCAACGGATCAATTGTTACTTTAACAGTAGGAGCCACTAATTCTCCTTTTTTTATAACCACTGTCTTTGATCAAAAGAATATGAACCTTCTGGCATAGATTTATAGTTCGTACCACTTTTTGTATTATATACTTCCAACGATTTCGGACTTAGTCCCAAAGTAACTTCTATATCTTCTGTTGCAATTTGTCCCGACCGCGGAGTCACAGTGACAACACTACCCTCTTCGGCTACTGTTACCTTTTTGGACTCATAAGACAAACTACTGGATTCAGCTAAATAAATTCTACTGCCGATAGTATCATACTTTGCATCTTCACAACTTGCTATAATTGCACAAAGCAATATGGCAAAGGCGAACATTATTGTGTTTTTATTTTTTACCAGATATCTCATAATTATTATATCTTTAAATTTATTATTTTACCGGTGGATTCATAATGCGGATAGCATTACGCAAATAAGGATAAGATTCTTCTGTACCATCAATTGTATATTCATACTCCATATGATAAGTTCCGACCCCTCCTTTTACACATTTTTTCCCGTTAATAATAGGTGTCCAACGTGCCATACCTTCCAATGACTTCATTTTATTTCCATATCGATCAGTGAAATCAGCCCACCAGACAAAGCCCATTTTCAAAGTTTTCAGTTACAATATTATTTC
>ENA-OQIG01000398-OQIG01000398.1-human-gut-metagenome-genome-assembly--contig:-NODE-398-length-25457-cov-3.549151_pt1 | contig 25457 bp, 20 predicted proteins | sample MGYA00242576_ERZ504741 | MGnify/ENA primary metagenome ERZ504741 (study PRJEB26092, sample SAMD00036436) | human gut metagenome | host: Homo sapiens | study: EMG produced TPA metagenomics assembly of... | reverse complement strand
GCTTTGGGAGCAGTTGCAACGCTGGCATTGGGTGGTCTTGGCATGTTCGCTTTTGGAAAATTGAGAAAGAAAAAAGAGGACGGCATTGTAGAGGAAGGTCTGGAATTTGCTGATGACAGTTATATCAATGAAGATGAAGAAAATGCAGAGAATCAGCAGAAATAACAAAAAATCATAAGGTATGGAGAAAGGGCAGTTCTTTTGGGACTGCTTTTTGACAGGAACAGGAGGAAAATATGGCAAAATTTTTAGTGATTGCAGAGAAACCAAGTGTGGCACAGAGCCTTGCAAAGAATTTATCTGCATATCAGAGAGAGGACGGCTATCTGGAAGGGAACAGTTGCATTGTCAGTTGGTGCCTGGGACATCTGGCAGAATATGCACCACCAGAAATTTATGATGAAAAATATGAAAAATGGCAGTTTGAGGATTTACCGATCATCCCGGAAGTATGGAAAGTGCAGGTATCAGAGGATAAAAAGAAGCAGTTTGAAGTATTGTGTAGCTTAATGAATCGGGAAGATGTGGCGTATCTGGTCAATGGCTGTGACGCCGGGCGAGAGGGAGAACTGATTTTTAAAAGAGTTTATGATCTGGCAGGCTGTCAAAAACCAGTGAAGCGTCTGTGGATCAGTTCAATGGAAGATGAAGCAATTCAGAAAGGCTTCCAGACCTTAAAGGACGGGAAAGAATACGTAGGTCTTTGTAATGCTGCGGTGTGCAGAGCGCAGGCAGACTGGCTGATCGGAATGAACGCAACGAGAGCCTATACAACCAGATATTTTAAACGCCTGGTGGTCGGCAGGGTACAGACACCAACGCTTTCCATGCTGAAAGAAAGAAAAGAGAAAATCGAGCATTTCAAGAAAGAAGCCTATTATAAGGTTTCTCTGTCAGATGGGAAACTTACAGTAACATCAGGAAATATCCAGTCTGAAGCAGAAGCAGACGAATTAAGAAAACTTTGTGATGGGGAAGAAGCAATGGTTACAAAAGTAAAAAAGGCGCAGAAACGAATTTCACCGCCGAAACTTTATGATCTGACCAGTCTGCAGAGAGAGTCGAACCGTTATTTTGGATACACCGCTCAGAAAACACTGGATATGCTGCAGGAACTGTATGAGGAAAAGATGGTTACATATCCGAGAACGGATAGCCAGTATGTAACGGAAGATATGAAAGAAACGGTAGAAACACTTGCAGATGAAATGACAGATTTTCTCCCATTTTTGAAATCTGAACAGTCTGGAGGAAATGCAGAGCGTGTAATCAATAATACAAAAGTATCAGACCACCATGCAATCCTGCTGACAAAAGAGGCAGTAGAAAAAGGTATGGGAGGACTTTCAGATGGAAAGAAAAATCTTATGATGCTGATCGGACAGCAGCTTGTACAGGCAACCGGAGAAGATTACCTTTATGAGCAGACTGAAATTTCTGTACAGTGCAAAGAACATGAATTTGCTACGAAAGGAAAGCTGCCTGTGCAGATGGGATTTAAAGAAGTGGAAGAAGCCTTTCGGAAATATTGTGTGAAGGATAAGAAATCTGATGAACCAGATAATAAGACAGGACTTCCAGAAGTGTATGAGGAGGGAATGATTCTTGTTTCTGTGAAAGCAGAGAAGAGTACCCATTACACTTCCCCACCGAAGATGTTTACCGAAGATACTCTGCTTGCTGCGATGGAAACAGCGGGAAATAAGGAATTTGATTCTGAAACAGAGAAAAAGGGACTTGGGACACCGGCAACCAGAGCTAATATTATTGAGAAACTGGTATCTTCCGGGTATGCAGAACGTAAAGGAAAACAGATTCTTCCTACGGCGGCAGGCTGTGAGCTGATTCATGTAATGCCGGAGAATCTGAAATCTGCAAGCCTGACAGCAGAATGGGAGAATCAGCTTCTGATGATGGAAAAGGGAAAAATTCGGGATGATGAATTTATGGATGGGATTGTATCTATGATTACTGAGATCCTTTCTGTATGCAGGGCGATTCCGGAAGAAGAACGAAGTCGTTTTCAGACTGCAAGGGAAGTAATCGGGAAATGTCCAATATGCGGTTCCGATGTATATGAGGGTAAGAGCAATTATTACTGTTCTGACAGAAGCTGTCCGTTTGCTTTATGGAAGTCAAATAGGTTTCTGGAAAGTATGAAAAAATCAATGGATAAAAAGATGGCTGTGGAGCTTCTGAAAAGGGGACGTACTCATGTCAAAGGACTGTATTCCAAGAAAAAAGACAGCAAATTTGATGCTGACCTTGTACTTGGGGTGGAAGATGGAAAAGCCAGATTCAGTCTGGAATTTCCTAAAAAGAAAACAAACAGCAACAAACAAAAATAATAAAGAACTGACGGAAGGAGGAATAAGATTATGGCTCGATTGGAAGATATAAGAGGTCTTGCAGAAGCACATGCATCCAGTATCAGCAGTTCGCCCAAGGACTGGATGAACTATCTGGATACCGCAGCCAGATTATACCGATACCCATTTATGGATCAGCTTCTGATTCATGCACAGCGTCCACAGGCAACTGCCTGTGCGTCGCTGGAATTATGGAATCAAAAAATGTTCCGGTGGGTAAACAGAGGGGCAAAAGGAATTGCCTTATAGATGAAACCACGCAGAAAACAAGACTTCGATATGTATTCGATGTTCAGGATACCCATATGGTAAATGGTGGAAGAAAACCGTATCTGTGGAAACTACAGGAAGAACAGCAGGAAGAGGTATTGCTTCACCTGGAAGAAGTTTATGGATTGGAAGCGAAAGATACGAAAAATCTTTCTGACGCTTTGATGGCAACCGCTAGGTATATGGTGGAGGAAAATCTGGAGGAGTATCTGGATGGTCTGTTGTATGTGACAGAGGGAACCTATCTGGAAGAACTGGAGGAAGATACCATCCGCAGTGAGTTCCGAAGTCTGTTGACGGACAGCATTTATTATACACTTGCTTCCAGATGCGGACTTGATCCAATGGAACGGCAGGAGGAAATGGATTTTGTACATATTACAGATTACAATCGCCTCTCTGTGCTGACATTCATTGGAAATGCCACAAGCAGAGCGAGTGAATCAGTTCTGGTGGATATTGGAAGATATGTACATCGCATTTCATTAGAAGAAATGAAAAAAGGTATTGAAAATTCAGAAGAAAGGAATTATAATAACTTTAACACGTTAATTCGTGAAAGCAAAGAAAACAACGATACTATTACAGAAAAAGAATATTCACAGGAAAATGAAGGAGGAAATGAGAATGGCACTGACATATTATCGAAAAGGGGATTATCTGTTTCCAAACCTGACAATTCAGGAAACAGAAGCACAGATCGGGAAATACGGAATGCTGCGGAGGACATTTCTGAAGGAGTACAAGAACAGCCTGTACCAGAGCCTGTTGCTGACCGGGAAATTGAACAGCCATCTGGAGGAGATCGAGAAAGCGGCACAGGAGAGATTGGAAGTACTGATGGAGAAACTGTTGGAGAAGAATCCGGCACCGTCGAAAGAGGAGAACCCGATGGCGTGGACAGCACATATGAACAGTCTGACGGCAACAGCGGAAGAGAGCATCTTGACGGAATTGGTATACAGTTAATTGAAGATACAAGTGAAGATCAGTTAAGTAAAGCAGAGGAAGAAATTGCCTCTGCTTTATCTTTGCCAGAACTTCCGTCTGTAAATGAACAGAAACGAGAAATTGAAAACAGAGTAGCTGCCCTTTATGCAGGAGAGATTGCCATTCCAAGTGAAGTGGTCGATGAGGTTTTAAGAACCGGAGGAAACCGAAGCAAGAGCCAGCTTCGTATTATCTATAATTTTATGAGCGAACAGACACCGGAGGAATATACGGAGTTTGTGAAGCGGGAGTATGGGACTGGTGGAAAAGGCTTTGAAATCAATGGTATGGAGTATTCGGTCTGGTTTGATGAAACCGGATTGCAGATTGCAGTAGGACATACGGTTACGGATCAGATTCTGGATAAGGTGTTTTTATCCTGGGAAGATGTGAGTGGACGTATCCATCAGCTTTTGAAACAGGGTGAATATGCACCGCAGTCTGTACTCGATGTTGCAAGGGAGAACGCAGTAAAGGAACATGCCCAGGCACTTGCCTATATGAAAGCGGATATGCAGAGGGTGTAGCGGAACTTGTTTTTGATGAAGAAGATTTACCATATCTTCGCAGTATTTATCCGGAAATAACAGATTATCTGGAAGAAAAGTTGTCAGATTCGCAGTGGCTGTCAGATATGAATGAGCGTCTGGAAGGACTGGCAATGGCTTATGAGGAAGATAGAAGCATTATGCGGTTCCGTACCTATAACCCAGTCAGAATATCCAGTCAGTTCCAGAAATTTGCAGCAGAAGTGGTTCCATACAGTGCCAGGGAGGAATTTGCATGGCAGGAACATAAGGTGTTTATTACTCAGGATGAAATAGACTCTTTTCTTGCCGGTGGAGGTCCTTATTCTGATGGCAGGCTTTCTACCTATTCGTTTTATCTTCTGAATGAAGATGATAAAGCGAGAACAGATTTTATTAAGGAAAAATACGGTACAGGTGGTTGTAGCCACGCTTTATGTGGTGCAGATAATTCCCATGCAGATTATGACGGAAAAGGGTTGAAACTGGAGAGAGGAACCTATGGGAATCCAGATACTTCGGTGTTGCTTCCCTGGGCAAAAGTGGCGAAAAGAGTCGGTTATCTGATTGATAATCAACAGTTTTTACATTCTGCTGATTATTCCCGTATGCCAGATTATGAAAGGGAACGAATTGCAGGGAAAGTGATCAGCTTTTATGCAAGACTGCCAGAAGAAATTGAGCGTCCATTTAAACAGGATTTCTTCAATGAAGAAGCAAAAAAAGAATTACCTGCTATGCTGAATGATTCGGAACAGGCACAGAAACTGTTACAGGCGATGGACGATGCACTGGCAATGCTGCCATTGGATTTTGAATCAGTAAATGAAACTTATGAGAAGAAATTACAGCTTTTAACAGAAGTACATCAGTATGTGGAGGGCAGCTATACGATTTTCCCGGCACAGGAAGTAGCAGAGCAGACGGAAGGCTTGACAGGATACCAGATGTCTTTATTTGACATTATGAGTAATTCTGAACCAGAGGAAATTACGGAAGAACTGGAAGTAGAAGAATCGGCTGCAGAAGTGGAAGAGATACAGAATGAAGAACCAGAGGCAGATCCGCATATGTCCTTTGAAGAAGCAAAAGAATTGTGGGAAGATGGCTTTTATGAGGATGATTATGTATTAAAAAGTCGTGTAGGCGAACTGATCTATGACAGTATGGATACAGTTGGAAAATCTGTAGAGGATTTTTCCGAGGAACAGATGGCGGTTATCCGAAAGCTGGCTGAACAGGAGCGTATGTTAGAACCAGTATTGAATCCAGACTTTTCACCGGAACAGATGCAGTTGGTTTCTGACATTTCGGAAAAACTCTGGAATGATAATGGCAGATGGCAGGAGGATATGATCGAGCCATATACAGATCATGTCATGAATCTAGAAGAAATTACCAGAGTACGACAAGAACTGGATTTACAAGAATCAGAGTCTGAGCCAGAAGATGTAGTTGTACAGGAACAGTGGGACGAGAATGTATTTGAATATCAGGGGTATCATTTTGAACCAGTGGGGATTCTTCCGCAAGGTCTGGAAGGGAAAGAACTGGTAAACCAGACAAGAGGAAATACAGAATTACATTTGACTACCTACGAGCGAGAAGATGATATTTTATATTCCTATGCAGGATTTTACGAAGCAAGTGGTTCATCAAAAGCTGATATTTTCCGGTGTATGGAAACTGGACGAAATTATATTCCAGGGGAGAACGAACTGTTTGGCTATGAGGGAGAATTTTTGCCATATCTGCAGAATGAACAGGTGCAGGAACAGGAACCTCATAACTTCCATATTACGGACGATGACCTTGGTGCTGGCGGTCCGAAGGCAAAGTTTAAAGCAAATATGGAAGCTATCCGGCTACTGAAAGAACTGGAACAGGATCAGAGATTAGCAACACCGGAAGAACAGGAAGTGTTGTCGAGGTATGTTGGATGGGGCGGTATTCCCCAGGCTTTTGAAGAAAGAAACAGTGCCTGGCAGAGGAATATACACAGTTAAAAGGAGTCCTTACGCCAGAAGAATACAGTGCAGCAAGGGCATCAACGCTGAACGCTTTTTATACTTCTCCAACAGTCATCAAGGCAATGTATGAAGCACTTGGAAACATGGGACTGAAACAGGGAAATATCCTGGAACCGTCCTGTGGAGTAGGAAACTTTATGGGACTTTTACCGGAAAGTATGAGTACCACAAATATGTATGGTGTAGAGCTTGATCCGATTTCCGGGCAGATTGCAAAGCAGCTTTACCAGAAGAACAGGATTGCAGTACAGGGATTTGAGGAAACCAGTTACCCGGACAGCTTTTTTGACTGCGTAATCGGAAATGTACCGTTTGGGGCATACCAGGTCAGTGATCGCAAGTATGACCGATACCATTTTATGATCCATGACTATTTTATTGCAAAATCTTTAGACCTGCTACGTCCCGGAGGAGTGGTGGCAGTTGTCACATCAAGCGGTACGATGGATAAACAGAATCTGGAAGTCCGACAGTATTTTGCAAATCGGGCAGACCTGCTTGGGGCGATTCGCTTACCGAACAATGCTTTCCAGAGAAATGCCAATACCAGTGTGGTTGCGGATATTCTGTTTTTCCAGAAAAGGGACAGGGCTGCGATCACAGAGCCAGACTGGGTACAGTTAAAAACCACACCAGAAGGATATACGGTCAATTCTTATTTTGCTGACCATCCGGAAATGGTGCTTGGGGATTTTACAACAGAAAGTACCCAGTACGGAAAACAGGAAGTAACGGTAAAGGCAAAAGAGGGAGCAGATCTGGCTGAGCAGTTAAAAGAAGCGGTGAAGCATATCCAGGGAACCATCACAGAGCAGGAGATTTCGGATACGGAACTGGAAGAACAGGTGGTATCCATACCGGCAGATCCGGACATTAAGAACTTCAGCTTTGCACTTGTCGGAGAGGATATTTATTACAGGGAAAATTCTGTTATGAATAAGATGGAACTTCCCGTTGTGACAGGCGAACGTGTCAGAGGGATGGTTGCGATCCGGGATGCAACAAACAGACTTCTGGAACGGCAGTTGGAAGAATGCAGTGATGAAGAGGTTGCCAGCTTACAGGCTGAGTTGAATCAGGTTTATGACAGTTTTACTGCCAAGTATGGACTACTCAGCAGCAATGCAAATAAAAGAGCGTTCAGCATGGACAGCAGCTATTGCCTTTTGACTTCCCTTGAATTTCTGGATGAAAAGGGCGAGTTGAAGCGGAAAGCAGACATATTTACGAAAAGGACGATCCGCAGGGCAGAGCCGGTAACATCGGTAGATACTGCAAGTGAGGCACTGGCGGTATCTATCGGGGAAAAGGCGAAAGTGGATATTCCTTATATGATGGAGCTTACAGGGAAAACAGAGGAAGAGGTCACAGAGGAGCTTACAGGTGTTATCTTCAAAAATCCGCTTACAGATAAATGGGAGCCATCCGACGAGTATCTTTCCGGGAATGTCAGGGAGAAGCTGAACGTTGCAAGGCAGTTTGCAGAAAACCATCCGGAATATATGGTCAATGTGCAGGCACTGGAACGGGTACAGCCGAAAGACCTGGATGCTTCCGAGATTGAAGCAAGGCTTGGTGCAACATGGATTTCTCCGGACTATATTACAGAGTTCATGGCAGAAACATTCCATACACCACGACACCATATCAATTATGAGCGTATTAAAGTGCAGTATGCGGAAGTGACTGGACAGTGGAATGTAAAGGGAAAGAATGTGGATAGCAGCAATAATCCACTTTCCACATCAACTTATGGAACACAAAGGCAAATGCTTATAGATTGTTGGAGGATGCGTTGAATCTGCATGATACAAAAATTTATGACACAATACATGATGCGGATGGGGAACACCGGGTACTGAACCGAAAGGAAACTACTCTGGCGCAGCAGAAGCAGGAACTGATCCGGGAGGAATTTAAAGAGTGGATCTTTAAGGATATGAGCCGACGGGAAACGCTCTGCAAGATTTATAATGAACGGTTTAACAGTGTAAGACCAAGAGAATATGATGGCAGTCATATCCAGTTTGTCGGAATGAATCCGGAAATTAAGCTGATGGAGCATCAGAAAAATGCGGTGGCACATATTCTTTATGGAAATAATACCCTGCTCGCACACTGTGTAGGTGCAGGCAAGACATTCCAGATGATCGCAGCTGGTATGGAGAGCAAGCGTCTGGGACTGGCACAAAAGAGCCTTTATGTGGTTCCAAACCATTTGCTGGAACAGTGGGGAAGCGATTTTTTACGCTTGTATCCGGGAGCAAATGTTCTGGTGGCAACAAAGAAAGATTTTGAACCGGCAAACAGAAAACGGTTCTGTTCCAGAATCGCAACAGGGGATTATGATGCGGTTATTATTGGACACAGCCAGTTCGAAAAAATCCCGCTTTCTAGGGAAAGACAGATTGCATTGCTTGAAGATCAGATTACAGATATTACATTTTCTATTGAATCAGCAAAGACGCAGGTTGGAGAGCAGTATACCGTTAAACAGATGGAAAAGACGAAGAAAACCCTGAAAGCAAAACTGGAAAAATTAAATGACCAGACACGAAAAGATGATGTTGTGACTTTTGAGCAGTTAGGCGTGGACAGGCTGTTTGTGGACGAGTCACATTATTACAAAAATCTTTTTTTTATACACTAAAATGCGGAATGTGGCAGCATTTCACAGACCGATGCACAGAAAAGTTCAGATATGTTTATGAAATGCAGGTACATGGATGAGATTACCGGGGGAAAGGGAATTACGTTTGCAACGGGAACACCCGTATCAAACAGTATGACCGAATTATACACCATTATGAGATACCTCCAGTATGATACTTTAATGAATATGGGAATGGGGCATTTTGATTCGTGGGCAGCTACTTTTGGAGAAACTGTTACGGCAATCGAATTGTCACCGGAAGGGACGGGCTATCGTGCAAAAACACGATTTGCCCGTTTCTTTAATCTTCCGGAACTGATTTCCATATTTAAGGAAACAGCAGATATTCAGACTGCGGACATGTTGAATCTTCCTGTACCGGAAGCAGAATATATCAATGAAGTATTAAAACCGAGCGATGAGCAGAAAGAAATGGTGGAAGCATTTTCAGAACGTGCAGAGCAGGTTAGGGGAGGTGCGGTAGATCCAAGGGTAGATAACATGCTCAAAATTACCAATGATGGAAGAAAATGTGCATTAGACCAGAGGCTTTTAAATGATATGTTGCCAGACGCAGGGAAAAGCAAGGTAAATGCCTGTGTGGAGAATGCTTTCCAGGTATGGGAGGACGGAAAAGATACACAGGCTACCCAGTTAATCTTCTGTGACCTCAGTACACCGAAAACTGACGGAACGTTCAATGTTTATGATGATGTAAGAAACAAGCTGGTGGAACGGGGAATCCCGAAAGAGCAGATCGCATTTATTCATGAATACAATACGGAAGTAAAAAAAGCGGAGTTGTTTGCAAAGGTGCGGGCCGGGCAGGTAAGAATCCTGATGGGTTCCACTCCGAAACTCGGCGCTGGTACCAACGTCCAGGACAGACTACTTGCACTGCATCATCTGGACTGCCCCTGGAAACCGTCCGACTTGGAACAGCAGGAGGGACGTATTCTCAGGCAGGGAAACCAGAATGACAAGGTAAAAATCTTCCGGTATGTAACGGAAAATACGTTTGATTCGTACATGTGGCAGATTCTGGAAAACAAGCAGAAGTTTATTTCACAGATCATGACCAGTAAATCCCCGGTGCGTGCCTGTGAAGATGTAGATGATACAGCTCTGTCCTATGCAGAAATCAAAGCACTGGCAACAGGAAACGAGTACATCAAAGAAAAAATGGATCTGGATGTGCAGGTAAGTAAACTGAAACTTTTGAAAGCAAACCACACCAGTCAGATCTATCGTCTGGAATCGGATATTGCAAAGCGGTATCCGGTACAGATTACAGCATTAAAAGAGAAGATTGCCGGTATGCGTGTGGATGCAGATGTAGTAAAAGGAATAGATTTGCAGGATAATGACCACTTTGCAATGACAGTTGGTGGAAAGCTGTATACCGATAAAAAAGAAGCGGGAGTTGCACTCATTTCAGCAGCATCCGGCTTGAAGTCCGTAAAATCAGCAGGCAGATCGGAGAATATCATGGTTTTGCACTTTCTTCAGAATACAATTTCCTGTCGAATACTTATACCTGACGATCAAGGGAAAATGTTCTTATAAGATTGAGTTCGGAAAGGATACTCTGGGCAATATCCAGAGGATTCATAATGCACTTTCTGCAATCGAGAAAAAGCTGGCAGATACCGAGCAGAATCTGGAAACGGTACAACAGCAGTTAAAGACCGCACAGGAAGAGGTGCAGAAGCCATTCCCGAAAGAAGCGGAACTGAGTGAAAAAATGGAACGTCTGGCAGAACTAAATGCCATGCTGAACATGGATGAGAAAGGGGGAGAAAATCTTCTGGCAGATGAGGGCATTGGGGAAAATCCGGAAGTAAACGTGACAGAGGAACGACAGGACAGAATTGCTGACAGTGTTCATAAAACATCTATTCTGGAAAGACTGAAAGAACAGAAACAGCAGGAGCAGACAGGCGAAATACAGCAGAAACCAAAAAAGAAACACGAACAGGAGTTATAAAGGGTATCCCGTCAGAGTGACCATAGCTTTGGCGGGATTTTTCTATGGAGGATTTGATTATGGCAAACAGAGAAGAACAGTTAAAGCAGATTACAGAGCAGTTGGAACAGGGTGTTGCAGAAATATTCACATCAGAAAAATATACGGAATATCTGAATACAATGGCAAAGTTCCATAATTACAGTTTTAATAATACATTGTTGATCGCTATGCAGAAACCGGAAGCAACACTGGTAGCGGGGTATCAGGCATGGCAGAAGAAATTCAACCGACAGGTAAAAAGAGGGGAAAAAGGCATCCAGATTATTGCCCCGGCTCCGTTTAAAGAGAAACAGGAGATTGAAAAAACTGATCCGGAAACAGGCGAGATTGTGATTGGGAAAGATGGACAGCCGGAAACAGAAGTAGTAGAGCGTGTTATTACAAAATTCCGGATTACGACAGTATTTGATGTCAGCCAGACCACAGGAGAACCGATTCCAGAGTTTGAGGTATCAGAACTGGATGGAGATGTTTTGATCTACCATGATTTTATGGAATCATTAAAAATGGTTGCCCCGGTTCCTATCCGTTTTATTGAGATTGATGGGGAGGCGAAAGGCTTTTATCAGCTTGTCGATAAATATATTGCTATCCAGCCTGGCATGAGTGAGGCACAAACCATGAAAACAGCGGTGCATGAAACCGCACATGCAGTATTGCATGATCGTGATCAGATGGAAGTAGAGGGCATCGTAAAAGATCAGCTTACAAGGGAAGTAGAAGCAGAAAGTGTTGCCTATGTGGTATGTAACCATTTCGGACTGGACACGTCGGAGTATTCTTTTTCCTATATTGCAAGCTGGTCTTCCGGTAAAAATATGAAAGAGCTTCGTGCTTCTATGGACACCATCCGTAAGACTTCTGCTGATATGATCGGACAGATTGAGGAAAAACTCAAAGAACTTCAGATAGAAAGAGCAGAGCAGGAAGCAGATGTTGTGGAGCAGACAGAAGAAATGAGTGCCATGCAGTATGCAGAACAGACTATTAATCGTCTGGAGCAGGAACGGACGATTTTCAGCAATGACCAGAGAAATCTTATCGTGAATTTTGCTTATAAACTGGATGATAGGGAAGCAATGGAAAAACTGGCAGAGAATCTTGCAGAATCTATTCTGGATGGAAACAGAGAAGCGGTACAAAAATTGATTGGAGAAGCGGAGGAACAGATTGAAAGTCTGCCGGATTCGATGATTGGTTTATCAGAATTGCATGAAGTCGGATTTTATTCAGAAAGTATGCTTCCGCTTACCAGGGAACGGGCAGTGGAATTGCACCATGAGGGAGTAACGGTTTATGGACTGACCGGAGCAGTTGGCGGTCAGGAACAGTCGCAAAGAATTATGAATCTGGAATTGGATATTTTACAGCATGACGGGTTATTCGGAGTGACGAAATTTGAATGGGAAAATTACCGGAGAAGTCAGGAAACGATTATGACACCGGAAGAAAAAGCAAAGATCAAAGAAACGCTTCTTCTGGAAAGTGATGGAAAACGTTATGGTATTTATCAGATTAACAGTGGACAGGAAGAAAGAGGGTATCAGTTTTTAAGTCTGGAAACGGCAAAAGAAATGGGATTTACCGTAGATGGCAAAGACTATCAGATGGTTTACAGTGAAAGACTGAGAGATGCTACGACACTGGACAATCTCTTTGAGCGATTTAATATAGAGCGTCCAAACGATTTTACCGGACATTCCATGTCAGTCAGTGACGTGATCATTATGAACCGGGGTGGAAGATTAGCCGCATACTATGTAGATTCCTTTGGATTTACAGAATTGCCGGACTTTGTGGCACAGAGAGTTGAAATGTTAAATGATAATCCGGTAAAAGCATATCCAGAAGTTTATATGGGAACTTTGGAAAAAGCTATGCAGGAGAGAAATGTAGATGCTTATCTGGATTCCAGAAAACTGAACATTGATTGTAAAAATGCTATCGAACAGGCAATCGCAGAGGGATTCAACGGTATGCGTTTAAATCCAGATGTTGCAGTAGGTGTGATTGAAAAATACGGGGAAGAACGGGTTGCATTTGTTCTGGCAAATACATTGAAACAGCTTTCTTATGATGGTAGATTTTCTGATGGCAATAAACGGTGGGCAGATGCATTGATATTCCGGAAAATATCAGCCGGGGAATGGATCTGAACAGGGACTATATTGTGGGCAGCCATCCTGCAGTCCTGAATGGATTTATTGATATGGCAAGAAAAGAAATCCGTACCCGGAAACTGGAAGAGGTGCTTGGTGTGAAAAATCAGCATATCACTGAAACTACAAGAGGGTATGAAGCAGAAGGACATACAGGCACCTGGTATGCGATGGATATGAAAACATATCATGGGGAGCGATTCTTCCAGATGCGAAATGAGGAATACGGTCAGGACGTGGCAGATATTATCGTATCGGAAAATGGGACACTGGTGGCAGAGGACATCTGGCATGGATTTGATGAAGGAGCCAGGGAAGCTATTTCAGAATATCTGGAAGAAAATGGTGCAACGGTGTATGACCTGATAGATCTTCCAGACCAGGCAACAGTCATCTTAGCAGACGGAACAGTTATGAAAATCATGGAACAGCAGCCAATCAGTACAGATACATGGGAGCCGACACTGACCGGACAGAATCTGCGGGGTGAAGAACAGAAATTCAGCTTTTTCGAGATACATAAAGTCAGAGAAAATAATGGCATTGACCTGAAAATGCCAGAAAATCATTATATTGACCAATATTATGTGATCGAAGATCTGGCAGCAAAAGGTGGGATGAAGATCGAGAGATATAAGGATTTGGGAGCTGCCCTTGGAGCATATTACTCTCTGCCTAATCATAAAATGAAAGCTCTTGGAATTGAAAATACAGCACCGTTGCGAGGTAGTCTTGATTTTATTCAGTGTAAGAATGGAATAGATACATTGATTTATGATTGCCAGGAAGTGGAAGGATGGCTGAATCCGCAGATATACAATACTTTTAAAGAGATAGGAAACAGTCTGGCAGTGCATGATACAGAGATAGCATACCAGATTGGAGATCAGTATTTTACAATTCAGACGGTAGAAGATGGTTATGATTATACATTCTATGATAAAGATTATCTGGAACTGGATGGCGGCGTTTATGATGATCCGACTATTTCTATTACTGAAGCAATGGAGAATATTTTGGAAGATGAAGGACTTTCGATAGAAGATGCAAGCGTGATGGATTATGAAGAAATGTATGCAGAAATTGAATATGCAGAAGAAGAGAGAATGGAGAAGATACAGTTTGAACGTAATTGTCCAAAGGCTTTTTTGATGGTTATGACAGGGAAGCGGCATTAAAAAATTATGAGGGAATAACCGTACAATTTAAAAAATCTGGTATGTATTTAACAGTGCAACCGACGGAGGATGGCTATAAATACCTGGTTTATGATCAGGAACTTCATGAAATTTCAGGAGATGCTTGTGGAAATCCAGAAGATTCTATTCAGAAAGCAATGTATACCAGCTTGAAAAATGAAGGATTGGAAGATGTTGAATGTGTAAAAGTTGATGACAGGGAGTTTCGGGATAAGGTAATCAGTCATTCTAAAGAAGTGCTGGCTAGTGGAGATATTCGATTCACTTCGGAACTTGGCAGATGTGAAACAGCATTGAATGGAATGGGCAGGGCAGAAATTGAATATGAAGTTTTATTTCATGCAAGAGCTGTTCTGGAAGAAATGGGACTGGAAAATGAAGTTACATTGATTGGGGCGAGAGTACATGGTTCCAGAAGCAGAGATGAACTGTATCGTGCAGATTCTGATCTTGATGTGGTGCTTTCTTATCGAGGAAATATTCGAGAGGATAGTTTTTTTAACGAATTGAATTCGTATGGTATGGCAATAGCAGGCATTAAAGTAGACATTAACCCAATCTTAGAAGAAAGAATTACTTTGGCAGAGTATATAAAGGAATCGGAAGCCTATCTTGATCAGCAGGAAATCAGGAAACTCGCAGTGGACTTGGATAATTTTAGTTATGAATATGATACTTATGAATATAAAGATACCGTTGAAAATAGGGAAGAACAGGTTGAGAAACTCACAGAGGATATTTTGAACAAGGAGACAGCAGGTTTAAAAGACTGGCTGACTGAGGTGGCAGAAGAATCGGATATAGACAGCGATGTAGTCACTGCCCAGTCATTACTTTCACGTCTGAAAAATGCAGAAACACTTTCTGTTTTTACCAGACAGCCAGAGCAGAAACAGCCGGAAGACACGATCACTTTTTATGTTGCGGAGTGTATGGAATTTCCTGTTATGGGTGAGTATCATGAGAACCTTACCCTGGAAGAAGCCTTACGCATTTATGAATCAATTCCTGCAGAACGCATGAATGGAATAAAAGGTGTTGGATTTGAACTGCATGATGGAAGCGATTATGACGGACCGTATGATCTTATGCGACTGGGAAAAGTTGACCGGGAAGGTGTGGAGATGATTAAACACTATAAGGAAAGTCCATTAGTTCAGAAAGCAATGGATGATGTGGAAAAATATTTTGCTCAGAAGCAGGAGCTTACCAAAAGCACAGAGCAGACAGTTGGAGATAAATCTGTACAAAAAGAAAATGGTTCACAGCCAAAGAGCAGAAAAGAATCAGTTCTTCAGGCACTCCGGAACGTCAGGTAAAAATAAAAGAGCAGGAACAGAATGCAGCGAAAGAAAAATCCAGAACACATAAGAAGGGAGAGGTGTCATTATGATGGTAAGATTTGAGGAAGATGAATATACTGCTTTGGCAATTTTTGATGCAGGAAACCGGGTACAGACAATGGAAGCAATGGATGAGATTTTTTCCTATCTGGACGAAGATATGAAGCTGCTGATTTTTACAACGATTCAGAAGCTCTATTATCTTAGCGATGAGGGATATGAAGAATTGCAGAAAACGGTAGAAATTTATAAAGCAGATCTGGAGGTGGATGGAGAATGAGTACAAGTCAGTTTGCAGTTTACCAGTTAAAAAAGAAACCGGAATTGAGAAATCTTCTTTTCCGGACCTATGAAGAACTTGTGCAGGATCAGATTCCGGTGCAGGTGGCAAATTATGAACAGGTGTATCTTGGAACAATGAAGCCGGGAGAAACGCCAGAGCAGATAAAAAAGGATCTGGAGCAGAAACAGCCCCATAATTATAAAGGTCATGCGGTCAATACCAGTGATGTGCTGATTCTTAATGATAATGGTGTCACGACCACTTACTATGTGAACAAAGACACTTTTATAGAGATTCCTGATTTTATGAAAGTCACATCTTCAGAAAGTGGTGAACTAACAAAAGATACAGTTGGATATGAAATAGAGGGAAAAGACGGAACCTGGGAAGTAGTAGATTATCTGTTGGTAGAGGGGAAAAATTATTTCCTTATGGAGCATGAGCAGTATGGAACGAATGTTGCGTATGTGATTTTAGATCAGAATGGTAAAGTGATTGTAGACAGCGTATATAATGGATTTGACGATATGGTAAAACAGCAGATTCGTGACTATTTGCATCCGCCAGTGCAGGAGCAGACAGGAAATAGTAAACCGAAACTGGATAACTGGCAGAAGTATATGGAGAATGGGGAATATCTGCGAAGTGCGGAGATCACAGAGGAAGCAAATTACAATATGATTGACGGACTTAAAAATAATGCAGCACCGAAAGAGAAAAAGAATCGTCCCAAAGAATCTATCCTTGCAAAATTGAACGAGAAAAAGGAAGAAGTCGCAAGGCGCAGTGGACAGAAAGCTATGCAGCAGGTAATGGGACAAGATATGGAACGTACAAAAAAATAAAAATGAGAAGCTGGTCACTTTGTTGTGGCTGGCTTCTTTTTTCGCATATAAAAAGACTGGCCAGTGACGAATGCTTCGGTTAAGGCTAGTCTTTGTAGTGCGTTGCAATATCTTCAATTTTACAATCCAGAATGTTACAGAGTGTATTGATGGTGTTCATACTGACACCCTCATTATTCTGCAAGCGGTGTATCAGGGACTTACTGAAGTGGTATTCTTTATGAAGTGTGTACTTTGTAATACCTCTTTCCTGCATGGTAAGCCACAATTTATCATATTTAATCAACGGCTATCTCCACCTTTTTCTTGTCTTTCCCTCATTATAGGGTTAAGATAGAAAGTAACAAAGGTTCTGTTTTCGGAACCCATATCTATGAGGAGGAGATGGATTGAAAAAGCAGAGAACAAAAGGAATTGTACTGGTAGTCGTTTGCTTTATATGCGTGATGTGCATATGTAGTGGATTTCATAAAGCACAGTCGGAGGAACTTTCGGAGATTCCAGATGCAGTTAATAGTACGAGATTTAACACTACGGAACATTTAACGGTTGTAGCAAATCAAGAGGAAATTGCTGATAAAGAGGAACTGGCAAAACAGATTATAAAAATGTGCCGGGAAAATTCTTTTCAGTCTATAAAGTTTTCGTATGATATGGTATGCCCGACAGAATTACAGATTAGTGTATATAAGACAGAAAAAGACCTTAACGATAATAAGCAATTCTGTGAGATAGCGTATTTATTAGATGAAGAAAATGGGGAATATGATATTATCCACAACCCTGAAAAATTTATATTATATGTAGATGGAGAAAAGGTAGAATAAAGAAATAGAGGTTTGCTTCCCTGGCTTTATGGAAGAACCTCTATTTTTTATGAAAGAAGTTGGTTATGATTTTTCTTGTGTATGTTCACGCTGGCGATTTTGAACTTGTGAGGTTCCAAGAATAATATCTACATTGGAACATACTGTGCGGAGTTCTCGTTCATATTCACGCCGGGCATTAAAATCCTCACGTTGCACTGCCTGTAATTCTGTTAAGCGATTCTTTTCTTCACGCAGCATTTTTAATGTAGGAAGTTTATTGCCCTGTGATTTTTCTTTGAGTATTCGGAGGGCAGATTCATAGAGTGTAAGTTCTGCCCGGTGATCATCATAAAATTTTTCTTTGTTCCGACTTTTGCGGTAATCAGATATATAGATTTATTGGCAAGATACTGTCCGGTATAATGAATCTGTTCATTGACATTCTTCAAAGTATTCTCTGTGGATTTTAGTGTATTTCTTGCATCAGTGCTTTGAGCAGAGGCATCGGAAAGAGCTGCATCTAAATCTGCCTTGGATTGAAAGCCATGTTCCTGTACATAGGCAACTGTCTGAGCCATCATTTTCAGGTTAGACAGTTTTACTTTTTGAGCATACGCCTGACTTTGCTGTGCTTTAATACAATGCTGCAAATCTGTTACCAACCGTAAATCAGATTTTATAAAGAGGAAAGTATGTGGAGCTTCTGTAGTTGTAGCAGTGTAGGCAGAAACTGTTGGAGTTGAAGAATTAACAACTTGAGAAATATCAGGAACCGGATTTTCAGTAATCTGTGAGGTAGAATTTTCTTGAAATATTTGCAGAAGATGTTTTTCCTCATAAAGCGTACCAAGGCTTCTTCCAGTAATGTATTTACTGCGATTGGGATGCAGGTAGCTGTATCTGCCACGCCTGACTTTGAATGTAATATTATATTTTTCAGACAGCAATCTGGAAAATCTTCTTGTGATATTGCCTGTGAAGCAACTGTATCAATCGCATCACGAAGATATTGCTTCTCGGTTTGAAAAGTAGTCTGCCTTGGAGTCAGCCCTTTCTTTTCAAGCTGTGCATTGTGTTTATCAAGTTTTTTTTGTCCTCTGCGTTTTGCCCAGTACTCTTTTTCAGATATTTTCCTTTCAGCAGGTGTTAGAAGGTCTACCTGGTTCAACCCATTGGCGGTACACATATCCATGACTTTTTGCTTTAAATAGATTCGGTATCTATCGGAAAGATGATGTTTATATCCAGCTTTTGAATCCCGGTCAAATTCCATATAGGGCTGAGGCTTAGTGTCATATTTGCGGATACTGTTGATTACAATATGCACATGAATATTGCCACTACCATTGTGACCGTCAGTGTGAGTACAGACAAGTGCCTGGTGTCCGGGAAAATTCTCTTTGGCATATTCTACGCCAAGTTGCTGCGCCAGTTCTCCAGTCAATCCATGTTCGTCCCGGTCTTTAGGATCGAAGCTGATGATATAGTGGTGTGACTTGATATCATTGTAAGATTGGTTCTTATGAAAATAAGCATTTGTTTCCTGACATTCCGCTGCAAAGGTAAATGGGTCGCAGTTTATTCCATCAAGATAGTATTCCTCACGAATAAGCATATGACCGTTTTCATCAAGGATAGGTTTCTGTGTATATTCGTCATGTTGAAAGATCAGATAACGTTCAGCTTCTCCATAATCTGCATTTTTACTTGCTATATGTTTCAGTATTGCCATGAAAGTCACCTGCCATTTCCATTACCTTATATTTCATTTCGTATAAATCTCGAAGTCGCTTATTTATTTCTCCTCGCATTTCCTGAGAAAGAATCCCACCCTGATTAAAATATTTTGCAATCTGATTGAGGTTGCTGCCTATCTTTCCAAACTCTGCGAGCAGTTTCTTTATTTCTGGAACATCAGCAACTATTTCAATTTTGGTCTGTACTTTTCCTTTTAAAACTTGTGTTCGCACATAAGAAGCCAATGACATATTAGCTTGTTTGGCGGCAGTTTCGATAATTGAAAATTCTGTCTCAGTGAAACGAACGGTAATACGATGGTTACGATACATTTCTTCTTTTTTAGGTCTTGTCATAACTTTAATCCTCCAGTTTTTTTTGTAAGTAAAATTCACAGTCTGCTGTGAAAGTTAAGTAATAAAAAATTATTACGCTGTGACCATGCAAATGGGAACCAATGAAACAATCATTGATTGTGCTTGAGGGTATGGGGAGCAAAATCCCCATCAAGTTGCCTGCTGTCAAAATCCGGGAACCGGGTTTCTGGCAGCCAGGGCGAAACTTGCTCTAAGAAAGAAATCCCTCTACTAATAAGGCTTTGGAAAGCCTGTTTACCAACCCTCAAAATGAAAAAAATAAAAAAACAGGAAATGCAGGTTGGTAAATAGCCTCTGCCGAGCTTTATAGGTAGAAGTAGTTTTTTCCGGGAGGTGTAAAAATGGCAGAGAAAGAATTACCAACACCAGAAGAAATGCAGGAGATGGCAGAGATAGATATTAGAACGGTAGACACAAGCAGTCTGGTAGATATAGAGCAGGTGCAGATACAAACAGAACTGCCACAGGAAGAACGGATTGCAGATTATATCAGGCAGATTAAAAATCCGTATTGCTATATCTCTCATGGAGTAGCGGTAAAAATAAGTTTTACTGGAAAATGTACACTGGAAGAAAGCCTGAACAGGTGTATCTCGTTGTGAAAATGAAGAAAAACAGGATGGAAAGAAATTTAAAAAGAATGAAAAAAGGTATAGCAGTGAGCCAGAAGTTATGTTAATATGGTGTTGGGTCAAAATTTAAAAGCATTCAAGAAGCCATGAATTTCTTGGTTTACACTGCCGGACGGCATAGTAAATTAGGAGGTTGATGGCTTTATGTATTTCAATCAAAAGTCTATATTAGCAGCGGACTATCTCAGACTCTCCAGAGAAGACGGAGATAAATTGGAAAGTGATAGTATCCGCAATCAAAGAAGTCTGATTAACGATTTTGTAAAACAGCACCCAGAGATCACATTGGTCGATGAATATGTTGACGATGGTTACAGTGGAACAAATTTTGAACGTCCTGCATTTAAGCGATTGATTGAGGATGTGAAGAAAAAGAAAATCAACTGTATTATCGTCAAGGACTTATCCAGACTGGGAAGAAACTATATTGAAACAGGAAGATACCTGGAAAAGATATTCCCGTTTTTTGGAGTAAGGTTTATTGCAGTTACAGACCATTATGACAGTGCAGCAGAATCGGATGATGCAGACAGATCATTGTTCCTTTTAAGAATCTGATAAATGATGCTTATTGCAGGGACATCTCAATTAAAATCCGAAGTCAGTTAGATGTAAAAAGAAAAAATGGACAGTTTATTGGCAGCTTTGCTGGGTATGGCTATCAGAAAGATCCAGAGAATAAAAATCATCTCATTATAGATGAATATGCAGCAGATATAGTCCGATATATTTTCAATCTGAAAATGGACGGTTACAGTTCTCAAAGGATTGCAGAGAAGCTGAATGAAATGGGAGTGCTTCCACCAATGGAATATAAACGAAGCTGTGGTATGAATTATAATAGTGGATTTCGTTCAGGAGCCAAGCCTAAATGGGCGGTCACAACTGTAAATCGCATTTTGACAAATGAGTTATATACAGGAACAATGGTTCAGGGAAAGAATCGTAAAATCAACTATAAAGTAAAAGAGTGCAGACCAGTAGCAGAAGAAAACTGGATTCGTGTAGAGAAAACGCATGAAGCGATTATTGCAGAGGAAATATTTCAGTATGTACAGTCATTGATGGAACTGGATACCCGCACAGCACCAGAGGAAGAATCCGTATATATTTTTTCGGGATTTTTGCGATGTGGAGATTGCGGGCAGAACATGGTGAAGAGAAGCACAACAAAAAATGGAAAGCGGTATTATTACTACCATTGTTCTACATATAAAAACGGAGATGGATGTAGTTCACATCTGATTAGTGAAAAGACGGTTCATAAAGTTGTTTTGGATGCTATACAAAGGCAGATTGCCTTATTGGTAAATGCGGAGAATATCATTCAGAACAGTGGAATGAAAAATTATAAAAAAACAGAACTGGATTCACTGGAAAAGCAGTTGGTGGTTCTGCATGAGGAAGTAGAGAAGTATAAAGATTTAAAAACCCGGTTGTATCAGGATATGTTAGATAACATTGTGACGAGAGAAGAATACCATGAGTATAACCGGAGATTTACAGACAAGCTACATAATGCGGAAAAGGCAGAACGTGAATTAGAGCAGAGGAAAGAAAAGGCATCTGCGGAGGGAAAACGGGAACACCCTTGGATTGAGGATTTCAAGTGCTATCAGAATATTACACAGCTTGATCGTAAAGCGGTAGTTACTCTAATTGATAAAGTCATTGTGTATGGAAAAGACCGTCTGGAAATTTGCTTTAAGTATGCAGACGAAATACAGGAAATGACAGAAGCAGCTCAGAATATTCGGGAAATGGAAGAAAGGGAAGGTAGATTTAAATGCGGTGCGTAAGTTATACAAGGACTACATCGTGCAAAAATACAAAGAAAATTCCATCAGATATTATCCAACAGCAGAATGAACATATTCAGAACTATATACAATCACATGGTTGGAAGCTGGTAGCAAAATACAGTGACCGGAAAAAGGACGAAAATGAAAATACAGCTTTTGAAGAAATGACGGCAGATGGGATTAACCGTAAATTTGATATGGTGGTAGTAGATAGTGTTGACCGTTGCGGAAAATATATTTCCTGTGCGGAAGATGTACTGGTTAAAACATTCTTTCCGGCGGGACTTCACTTTGCGATAGTACAGAGCGATTTTTGCAGTATTGGAAAAAGCAGGGAAGAAATAGACGAGTATTTCAGAAAAGAGAAAATTGCGGTACAGGTAAAGAGTATGCGTGAATATGCGATTCGTGAACAGGTAGAGGGATATTATACAGTTCACGATGAAAAATATGGATACATACTTTCAGAAGATAGAAAAGAATTAATTGTCGAGGAAGAGGCTGCGAAGATTGTACGGGAGATATTTCAAATGACATTGGCAGAAATCTCTATAAAAAGATAGTAGCCATTCTGAATGAGCGAGGAGAAGAATCTCCAATGGTACATAATGCGAGAGTGGGGCATAAGCACTGGCCGCATTATGAAAATAGGTGGAGCGAGGGCGCTTTGCGGAGGATTTTAGAATGTACAGCATATGATGGCTATTGGCAGAAAACAATCAACGGAGAAGTTTGTACGCTTTCAATAACACCAATACTAGATGAAGGAGTTTTTGATCAGGCTAGAAGACTTATTAAAAGTCGAACAACTACAGATAATATCATAGGTGGGAAGCCGGGGCCATATGTAAGAAAAATCTATGATGAAGCAACTGGAAAGCCGTTGTACCTGAGAAATTTCCGAAGTGGTGACGTTGCTTTTGTGTTCAATCCGCAGATGGGTGAATTACCAAAGAAAAGAAAAATTTATATAGAAGAAGCTAAGGTTACAGAGGCAGTAAAAAATGCAATTTCTCTGGAAATGGATATGGCTGAAAAAATGAAAGCATATTTGCAGACAGAAAAAATGCAACAGCTATTACAGAAAGAGACTCAACAATATTCAGAAAAGGCATGGATGATATTTCAGGAAATGGAGCAGGTAGAGAAAGACCGTATTCCTTTATATGAAAAATTCCGGGACTATGAGATTGGTCAGACAGAATATCAGGAGAAAAAAGAAGAAATACAGGCGCAGTTGCAAATGTATGAAAACGATTTTGAAGGACTGATGGACAGGCTTGCAAATATGAAAAAGGCTTATAGCGAGGAAAATGAATGGATAAAAACATTTCAAAGGGAAGAGTTACCGGAGAAGTTGGAAAGTCAACATGTTAAAAAATGGGTAGATAAAATAATTGTTTCAGATTTAAGAGATGTGCATGTATACCTGACAATGCAGAACTGGAAGAATTATTTCCCAGAAGAATGGATGGAGGAATAGCAATGGCAAGGAAAAGCAGAAGAAATAAAAATGTTGAGGCTGTTAGTAATCAGATTATAGAAAACTGTGAGAATCTGATAGATACCGGAGCGTATATTCGATTATCTGTTGAAAATGGTGGAAATGAAACGGACGAAACTTTAGTTGTACAACAAATGCTGGTTGAAAAGTTCATAGAGGAGCATCCGGATTTAAAATTGGCAGGTACATATATAGACAATGGATTTAGCGGAACTAATTTTGAACGACCAGGCTTCTTGAAACTCATGGAAGATGTCCGGTCAGGAAAGATTCAGTGTATTGTTGTAAAAGACTTATCACGTTTTGGCAGGGACTATCTGGAAACAGGATATTATCTGGAAACGATTTTACCAAGGTTAAATGTAAGGTTTATCGCAATTACAGATGATTATGACAGTTCCAGAAAAGAGGACAGGGAAAACATCAGTGTTCCATTAAAAAATATGGTTAATGCCATGTATGCAAAAGATATGTCAAAAAAGATTCTGGCTGCAAAAGATGCACAGCGAAAAAAGGGAAATATTACTTTATCAAAAGTAGCATTTGGATATGTCCGTTCAGAGGATAGGCACAGACAGATTGTTGATGAAGAGGTTGCACCATTTGTAAGGATGATATTTCAGTGGTATATGATGGGAGTCAGCAAAAAGAAAATTGCAGATAGATTAAATCTCATGGGAATTGCAACACCTGGACAAAGAGAAAAAACTGGTGTATTGACTGTTCCGTTAGAACAGACAAAGTGGAGAACGGATACAGTAGATAAGATTGTGAATAACCCTACATATGTTGGAGATATTGTAACCGGAAAGTTGAAGCAGTCATTGTATAAAGGGATAAAGCAGTATAGAACTTCGCCGGAGGACTGGAATGTTCAGAGAGATATGCATACGCCGATGATCGCAAGGGATGATTATGAAGAACTGCAGGAAAGGTCAAATAAAATAAAAAAGGTCACAAGAAACTGGCATTTAAAATATATGGAGGACAGAGAAAAATACAAAGACTGTTTTCCCGGTATGGTTCGATGTGGAGATTGTGGACGTCCAATGTATTGTGTCCGCTATACCCATAATTATAAGACAATGGAGAAAGTAGGAATTTATTATACCTGTTCTGCTCAAAATTATGCGAATAATTATTGCGGTCAGAAGATAGAAGAAAATCTGCTGAAGATACTTGTGATGGATCAAATTCAGATTCTTATAAGAAGTATGTGTGACAGAAAAAAGCTGTTACAAAAATTGAAAAAGTGATTCCAGTGAGAAAAATGCTTTTTATGAAGCAGCTGCAAAAGTGCGGATGTTGGAAAGAAAAATAGCGCAGGCAGAAGAAAAGAACACTGTATTGTATGAGGACTATGTAGGTGGGATTGTAGAAAAAGAGGACTTCGATATGATGAAAGAGCGTTATATCCGGGAGTTACAAAAACTGAGGGATGATTTGCAAATTGCAAAACAGAATCAAAGAATGTTGGAGAAAAAAACTGACAGATATATGAATATGGTCAGCAACTTGGAGCAGTATCTTTCTGACAGGAGCTTCAATGAAGCACTGGTACAGGAACTTGTAGAATATGTGGAGATATATAAAAACGGAAGCATTCATGTGCGCTTCAAGTGTGATGATAAATTTAAACAGATAACAGAATTGATAGAGGGTGTTAAAAGTGCGTAAGAATGGATTGTATCTGAGGTTATCTATTGCAGATGGAGATTTGGGAAAAGACAATAAGGATGAAAGTAACAGTATTGATAACCAGAGAACGCTTCTTGTAAATTTTGTTCAGGACAGGGATGACCTGTCAGATGATATATAGAGTATGTGGATGACGGTTATTCAGGAACTAATTTTGAGCGTCCGGCGTTTAAACGCATGATAGAGGATGCGAAAACTGGT
>ENA-OQIG01000397-OQIG01000397.1-human-gut-metagenome-genome-assembly--contig:-NODE-397-length-25461-cov-4.264230_pt1 | contig 25461 bp, 35 predicted proteins | sample MGYA00242576_ERZ504741 | MGnify/ENA primary metagenome ERZ504741 (study PRJEB26092, sample SAMD00036436) | human gut metagenome | host: Homo sapiens | study: EMG produced TPA metagenomics assembly of... | reverse complement strand
AACAACGCATGCTGAAGAAATCAAAGCCCGCATTACCCGTCTTATCGCTGGTCGAAGCCGAACGGAAAAACCGACAAAACGACAGCAAAGCAGCTTGACCGTCTTGTGGGAGACCCAGCAGCAGTTGAACGCTTCCCGCACCCGTACCGGCAAAATCCGGGCCTTGCAGGAAAGCGCTGCACTGTTCAGCTTTTTGCAGGCAAACGGCATCCAGTCTATGCAGCAGCTCCATGAAAAAATCGCTGATATGAACAGCCCTTACTATGATCTGCTCGGAAAGATCGTCAAGGCTGAGCGCCGGATTGCCACCCTTACCGAACGCAGGGAGATGTGGGAACAGTACAACCAGTATAAGGCCATCCACAAACAGCTTGCCAAAGTAAAGCCGGAAAAGCGGGAACAGTTTGAGCAGCGCCACAGCCGGGAACTGATCCTCTATGACGCAGCGCCCCGGTATCTGAAAGAACTGAAAGACAACGGCGAGGCAATCACTCCGAAGGCATGGCAGCGGGAAATAGATCAGCTGGCCGCTGGAAAGCAGACGGACACGCTTGCCATGAAATCCATGCTGGAGGATTTGAAAGCAGTGGAACGGCTCCGCAAAACCGCCGGGCAGCTGTCCCGACAGGAACGGGACAAGTCTCACGACCGGGAGCCGGAGCGGTAAGGCTACCGCGTTTTGGCGTACCCCTGTCAAGTGCGTCGCGTTTCACGACACTCTTTTGTATACAGAAAAACCGCCGTACAGGTTTCCCCATACGGCGGCAGACTGTTTATTTGCCGAACAAGTCGCTGTGTGTGTCGGTGCGGGCCAGCGTCAGCACCAGAACATCATCCTCTATGCGGTAGACAAGCAGCCAGTCCGGGAGAATGTGACATTCCCGATGGCCTGCCCAATCGCCGCACAGGTCATGGTCACGGTTCTTATCCGGCAGTGGTTCGCCCATCGCCAGCAATGCTACGACCTGATTCAGCAGCTCGATCTTCAAGCCACGCTTGATGGCTCGTTTGTAGTCTTTTTTGAAACTGGTCGTGTACTTGACGGTATATTTGGTTTCTTTCATCGTTTCAGGTCAGCAAATAACTCGTCAAGGTCATTGTAGCCCTTTACAGATGGGTCTTTTGCAATCCTTTCCGCTTCCAGCATGGCAGCAACCGTTTCTTTGTTCGGCTGTTCCAGCCTTACTTCAAAGGGAATGCCACCTTCACGAAGCGACTGGCGCACAAAGATGTTAAACGCCGTAGTCAGGTTCATGCCAAGTTCCGTAAACAGTGCGTCCGCCTGTGCTTTCAAATCTGCGTCCATGCGGATACTGATGTTTGTGGTATTTCCAGCCATACGATCAACCCCTTTCTGCTGGCAATTATAGTATATGCCATTTGCACGAAGAAAACAATACTTTGCACGAATATTTAACAATAAATTCATTCAAGGAGGTTATCGGCTTTATGAAAGAACTCATTTATGAAGAACAACAAGACTGAACCTATCCACGTCATGGATTACCACCAGTACCGCAGAGTGCGGAGGATGGTGCATGAGTGCTGTAACTACATCGACGGAAACTGTATCGCCCTGGACGATGGGGAGGAATGTGTCTGTGTCCAGTCCATTTCCTATTCCCTGTTGTGCAGGTGGTTTCGGACGGCGATATTGCCGCAGGATAAGGAACTGGAAACGGCGCTGTTCCACCGGATGAATGCAAAGAAATGCGCCGTATGCGAGGCGCTGTTTACCCCCGGTTCTAACAGGGCCAAATACTGCCCGGAATGTGCCGCACGCATGAAGCGGATCAACGCCGCAAAGTGCAAGCGGAAACAACGGGAGAAATGTCACGCTTTAGGGGCTGAAAAAACCTTGTAAATCAAGGCTTTTTTCGAGGGTGTCAAAGGCAGGCCGAGAGATTTATTTTCCGACCACTAAAACGGCCTTGAAATGCGTATAGAATCCCCAGAGCCCCCCCAAGGAGGAAACCTATGTCAGACAACCGAAAATATTATTACCTGAAACTCAAAGAAAACTATTTTGACGATGATTCCATCGTGCTGCTGGAAAGTATGCAGGATGGTGTGTTGTATTCCAACATTCTGCTCAAGCTGTATCTGAAATCGCTGAAACATGGCGGATGGCTCCAGCTTGACGAGGACATCCCCTACACGGCGCAGATGATCGCCACCATTACCCGCCAGCAGATTGGCACTGTGGAGAGGAGAGAGCCTTGCAGATCTTTTTGAAGCTGGGTCTTGTGGAGGTGCTGGACAGCGGCACATTCTACATGAGCAACATCGAACTTTTAATAGGCCAGTCTTCTACCGAGGCTGCGAAGCTCCAAAACAAGGCTCTTTCTGCGCTCCGGACAAGTGGCGGACATTTTCCGACATTCGTCTACCAGAGATAGAGTTAGAGAAAGAGATAGAGAAGGTGCGCCCTAAAACAGGGCACCCTTCCCATACCTATGGCCGTTACCAGAATGTTTTTCTGACGGACGGGGAACTGGCAGACTTACAGGCCAGCTTTCCCACTGTATGGGGCCAGTACATCGAAAAGCTGTCCGAGTACATGGCTTCTACCGGCAAGCGGTATCAGAGCCATGCAGCAACCATCCGGTGTTGGGCCTGTGAGGACGTTAAAAAAACGGTCACACACTCATGCAACCGGGATGACAGCGTAAAGGAGGATGAAACTGTACGATTGAGATTACCGCAGAAATCCGGGCGTTCATCCAGCCATTATCAAGGTCGCTTTTCTTTGGAGGTTTTAAACTCATGCGAAATCACCTCTGAGCATGTTGGAAAGGTATGGATCAGCTCCATAGCGTCCTTCCAGATACTGCTTATCGTAGGCCGCGGTATTTTTGACGCGGTCGTTATCTTCCCCACGGATTTCATGCAACGAATAGATTTCGCTTTCGTGGGAAGCATTCTCCGCGGCAAACCAGATCTCGTCACGGCGGAATATGGTATTTTTTAAAGTATACATATCATGGGATGTGAATAAAAGCTGGGCCCCATATTTGTTGATCTCTTTATTTTTGAACAGGGAAATGACATAGCGCAAAAGCTTCGGATGAAGCTTTGCATCCAGCTCATCAATGATCACCATGCGTCCTTCTCTGAGGGCAAGCAAGATCACCGGAAGGGCCGCGATAAGCTTCTTGGTTCCATCGGATTCCTGGGAGAATGGCAATTCATATTCCTGGGAAGATAACGTGCGCTGCATGAAGAGCTGCTTTGTATCTTCATCATAGCGGTACCCGGTGATATCAATATCCATATCATTTAAAGCGCGGATGAACTGCTCCTTATATGGCGCATCTTTGGCTAACAGAATCTGATGTTCCACTACGGGATTTGCATAGCTGCGGATAATGCAGCTTTCAAACCATGTAATAACCTCGCTGATGACCGGAATGTCATAGTTAATGGCCAGGAAAGAAAGATACGGCATCTTAGGGTTAATGCTGGTGTTCAGGCTTTTTTTATTAATCGTATAGCCAAGGGAAATGCTGTCAGCCTCACGTTCAAAAATCATGGCAGTTTTCTTCCCAGTGACTGCTTTTCTGTAAAGGGATTCCGATATAACCTCATCATTTTTTAAGGCGAGATAGTAGCAGTATTCATTCTTCTCAATCCTGAAAAATATCCGGAATTCGATCGGTTCATTTTTGGAAATCTCATCAAACAGAAAGGGAACTGCATCAATTTTCTGCTGGAGGATGAAACCCTGTCTGTTTTTCCCTAATTCATTCACCGGTTTTACGATCGTAGAGATGACGCAAGCAAGCGCCTGCAACAGGTTTGACTTTCCACCGCCATTTGGGCCATAGACGACATTAACTGGCAGAAGATCAGAGGCAGAAGTCTCAGTGATCAGTGTATTTTTGAATTCAGGAAGTACTGCAGCCTGATAATCTAAAGTAGTTTCATTTTTGTAAGACTTAAAATTTTGAAAAGTAAACTGGCATAACATGATTGGAAGCCTCCTTTCCCCTATAGTATGACCACAAAAAATCAAACATCAAGTTATATATTCGATAATAAGGAAATAAATTTATGAAATGGATTATAAAACGATAATTTTGCGACTTTTTACGACCTTATTCATAAGTCAGATAGCCATTAAAAAATTAATGAAAAATTTTTAGAGCTTTTGAAACTTTTCAGGGTTTCAATACGTCTAATTAGTGTAATTAAAAAATCAAATCTATTTAGTTTGGAGGCTTTATTATGAAAAAAAGAAATCTTATTGCAGTTTTGATGATGACCGCGGCTTTGGCTGCTGGATGCGGTGCCAAGGCTGAGACAACCACAGCAGCGCCTACCCAGGCGGAAACGACCAAGGCAGAAACAACGCAGGCAGAAACCACCCAGAGCGAGACAACTCAGTCTGAATCGCAGAAAACAGAGGAAAAAACGGAATCTGTGACAGGAAAGATTGAGGAGATCAAGGATTTTATGTTCACGATCGAAAGCGATAAGGGTACCTATGCAATGACATTCGATACCGCACCGGAAGGCTTATCAGATGTTAAAGAAGGAGATGAGGTAACGGTAACCTATACGGGAGAGCTCAGCGAAGTGGATGCGTTTACAGGAACCATTATTTCTGTGGAGAAAGCAAATTAATGTGATGAGAAAACGCTAAAATTTATCACTGGATGCCAGGAATATTCATAGGCCGGCTGGGATATGTATTGAAGCTTTTTTGCAAAGAATTACGGCCAAAAACCCGCTGCTATATGGAAATCATGCAACAGCGGGTTTTTGGCTGTTTTTTATATGGCCGGTAATGTTCTACACTAAAATATATAGGTGTGTATGAATGCTGAGAAAATCATATGTATTTATTTTCGCCATATGCAAGCGGATATTCCCCAATTTCCATTGCTCCCTCGACTTTTTTATTAAATGGGAGAGAGAATTGGCTGCATAAATTCCTTGATTGCTGGCGCAGCAGCGCCGTTTTTCATTTTCCCTTCCATTTATTTTTCTTTTTATCCATTGAGTGCGCCGCCTGATGGCGGCAAACGCCTGACGGCGAGCGAACAAATTAGGGGAGCCTAGTGGAGAAATATTTTTTCGAGAGGTCAGGAAAATAGCGGGAGAGAAGAGAATGGAATTGAGTTTCGGAGTTGCATATGGCGAAAATAGATACATATAATTTGTCTACACTACTCTCTTTCGAATATGAGGCGGTATTATTAAGCAAAAATATGGCAATATCCATCATGATGCCACTTTTCCTTGCTATCTTCACGGTTTTGCATTAGAATGAAGAAGCACTTAAATTCATACTATCTAAAAAGTAATCGTTCTCGTTTCTGAGTCGGTTACTTTTTTATAAGTAAGCAATGCTATATTGTTGCGTTATTTCATCTTTTACAATCATTACACATACCGCATTGAAAATTTTAAAGAAGTAGAGAAAGCCTGGATTACTAATTCTTCCAGGCTTTCTTTACTTCTTTTATGGAGTCGAAAATATAAGTTGGAGAGTACGTATGAATCATAGTATCTGTTTTTTTCGCTTCACCGGTTAGTACCAGGACTGTCTCTACCCCAGAAGCGTTCCCGCATGCAATGTCAGTGTAAAACCTGTCACCCACTATCACGGTTTCCTCTTTGGAAAACGGATTTTCCCGGAGTGCAATATCCACCATATCGGTAGAAGGTTTTCCGATATAATGTGGTACCTGCCTGTGGCATTTGTGATCATCTGACATATGGAGCCACAGTCGGGTACATAGCCAAATGGGACCGGGCAGACCAGATCCGGGTTGGTGGCCAGGAAGGTGACAGGGCGGGTCTGCAGGATGCGGCAGGTGTCAGTCAGCTTCTTGTAGGTAAGTTCGCTGTCGTAGGCAACCAGCACAAAGGAAATATCCTGGGTGTCCGGATCCGTGGTGACGCGGATTCCATGTCCTTCAAGCTCTCGAATCAGTGATCGTGTTCCAAGTGTATAGATAGTCTTTCCAGCTGCGTGTTGCCGCAGCCAGCTGGCAGAAGCGGTGGAGGCAGTTACAAAATTCTGAGGATCGGTTGAGACACCCATCTGACGGAATTTTTTGATGTAGTCCGCAATGCTTTTGGTGGAGTTATTGGTAATGAATACAAACTGCCCGCCGCGCTCTTTAATTTCCTGGAAGAATTCCGCCGCTCCGGGCAGCAGGACATCGCCCAAGGCCACGGTTCCGTCAATATCAAATAAGAAGAGTTTCTTTTCGGAAAGCATAAGCTACCTCCGGATCTGCTCCAGAAGCCAGGAAATGTCTTCTTGGATTCCGGATTCATCATCTGCCACATTCGGGCTGTATTCCAGAACCAGATCTGCGTTTGGAGTCAGTCTCTGATAATCAGACAGAAACAGGGGAAAATCCAGGGTCCCGTGGAAAATCCGCTGATGGCTGTCGTGAACACCGTCGTTGTTGTGAAGATGGTAAGCCACGATCTGATCCTTTAACGCTTCCATGGTCTGCTCCAGGTCCCAGCCGTTGGCGTAAGCATGGCCAATGTCGATCAGCACCGGATAATGTTCTTCCCTGCAGAGCTGGATAAACGCATCCTGGTCAAACAGCATGTTGCCGCGGTCCAGGACACCGGCATTCTCCACCACCACCGGGATCTGGTGCGGCTTGAACAGCTCCGCAATTTCCCTGTAGTTTTCTCTGGAAACACGGATCATCTCTTCCCGGCGTTCTTCCGTCACCGGGATGTTGTTGTGATGAAAGACCAGATACTGGCTTCGAAGGCGCACACAGTAAGGCAGGGTTTGGCGGATCAGGTCCATGGAGTGCGCATATTCCGGGGTGCCGGGGGCTGCGCTGTGCTCGGTTTCATAGTACGGGCCATGAAAACTAACTGGGATTCCTTCAAACTCCGGCAGGCAATGAAGAAGCTCTTCCTCATAGCAGTCTGCGTCAAACATAGGGAACAGCTCGACGCCAATCTGACCACGGAAGGCATGTAAATGCGGGATGACCCGGGCAAGCTGACCCGGTTTATACACATTGGTACTGACCAAAAGATTCATGATATTTACCTCCTGCTTTCTGGTTTTTATTCTGAGCATCCGGCATGGAAAAATCCAGGGCTGCGTTCAGACGGCGGATTTCTTCTGGATATCCAAGGGACTTCTCGCTCTGGGCATCAAACAGATGCAGTTTGCGGAAATCAATATTGATGAAAATGTTTTCGCTCGGGCGCGGAACCGAGTCGTTGCAGATGGCAATCAGCTCGCTCTTTTCACCCTTTACATCAATATAAACGCCGTAGCGGTTTCCATAGTCCTCCACGTATTTTACGGTTCCGCAGATGGAAGTTTCCGTTGGACGGCTGCTTAAGACTATATGTTCCGGGCGGATGCCAACGCAGTATTTTCCGGATGGACAGGCATCTGCGATCGGACGCCACATCAGAGCCAGTCTGATCATCTGGTCTCCGATGGAGAGATTGCCGTTTTCATACTGGCAGGAGATGATGTTCATGGACGGAGAGCCAATGAATCGGGCACAGAAAATACTTGCCGGCATATTGTATACATGGCTTGGCGTGTCCAGCATTTCCATATTTCCGCGATACATGATGGCAACACGCTGTCCCACGGTCATGGCCTCAATCTGGTCATGAGTGACATAAACCATGGTCGGACGGTACATCTCGTGGATCTTGACCAGTTCTTTTCGCGCACGCAGGCGGAGCTGTGCATCCAGGTTGGAAAGCGGTTCATCCAGAAGAAAGTAGTCAGAGCGTTTTACGACGGCGCGGGCCAGGGCAACACGCTGGCGCTGTCCACCGGAAAGATCCTTCGGCTTGCGGTCCTCCAGACCTTTCAGCTGCAGCATTTCCAGTACTTCCTCCAGGCGGCGGTTAATCTCAGCCGCTTCCATTTTGTGGGCTTTCAGACCGTAGATGATGTTATTTTTTACAGTCATATGCGGGAAAAGGGCGTAGTTCTGGAATACCATGGATACGCCGCGGTCTCCGCAGGCAACGTTGTTGACTACCTGGCCTCGCATATGCAGGGAGCCGGAGGTGATATCCTCCAGACCGGCGATCATGCGCAGGGTGGTGGATTTTCCGCAGCCGGACGGGCCCAGCAGAATCAGCCGCTCCCCTTCCCGGATTTCCATATTCAGATCATTGACGATCACATTTTTTCCGTATGCTTTTACGACGTGTTCAAAAACGATATTATTCATAAATCCTCCTGACAGATTAACCTTTTACGCCGGATGCGGCAAAGGTGTTGATGATATAGCGCTGGAAAATAAGATACAGAGCCAGCGGAATGATCATGGTGATGACGGATACGGCCATGGCAATGGTAAATTCGGTGCCGCCCTCAGCGCTGATGTACATCTGGAGCGCCAGGGAAAGCGTGTAGTTTTCCTTGCTCTTTAAGATGAGCACCGGCCATACATACTCGTTCCAGGAATTGATAAAGAAAATGATCCCGGTTGTAAGAATGGACGGGCGTACCAGTGGCAGGATGATATCGCGCATGATCTTGAGGCTGCCGATGCCTTCCATCCGCGCAGCCTCAATGAGGGCCTTCGGGATTCCGCGCATGGCCTGGCGCAGCAGGAAGATACCTAAAACATCCGCAAACTGCGGAAGTGCCACGCCCCAGATGCAATCCCGCAGACCGATTTTTGAAATCATCAGGTAGTTTGGGATCATGGTCACGGTGAACGGAATAAACATGGTACTCAGCATGATAAAGTAGAAAAACTGTTTTCCCTTGTACTCAAAATAGACAAAGGAATAGGCGGCAAACAGGCTGGTAATGGTTTTGAAGGCGGTAACGGATGCCGCGATCAGAAATGTGTTTAAGGTTATCTGGACAAAAGGCAGTTTTTCAAATACATGCCGGTAGTTTTCCAGAGTCGGGTGAGACGGAATGATCTCAAAAATGGTATTAAATGCGTCCTGCAGAGTCTTGAAGGAATTGGACAGAGCGAACACGATGGGAACCAGCATGAGGAAAACGATGGCGCCCAGGATCATGTGCCAGCCAATTTCCGAATGATTGTTAGTTTTCATAGTAGACTCCCTTCTCCACAAATTTAAATTCCAGAAGTAAAAGGACAATGAACAGCAGCATGGTCAGAATGGAAATGGCCGATGAGGTGCCGGTCCGATACAAGGTAAAGGCCTCGTGGTAGGAAGCGTAGATCAGGTTGGAGCTGGCGTAGTTCGGTCCGCCCTGGGTAATGACCTTGATGGGAGTGAACACATACTGGAGTCCCTGGACAATGGTGGTAATGAACACGTAAATTCCGGTAGCGGAGCTCATGGGCACGATGATGTCCAGAAAAATCTTCCACAGGGGAACCTGATCCAGCCGTGCTGCTTCAATAACTTCCTGGGATACGCCGGAGACACCGGCTAAAATATTGATGAAGTTGTAGCCGAAGGTCTTCCAGGTGGTAATGATGCAGAGCACGGCAATGACCCATCCGTCGGTTTTGGACCAGAAGGGCATCTGGATGCCGAATTTACCGAGAATGATGGCCACCGGTCCGGAAATCGGGTTTAAGATCCAGGTATAGAGGATGGAGCCGACCACCAGGGAGATGACGCTAGGAAGGAAGAACACAGCCTTGTAAAAACTCTTCCATGCCGGATCACGGCGGAGAGGATAAAGGAGAGAATATACGGCAGCACAAAGTTCAGGACCAGCAGAACCAGAATGTAAGCAAGGGTATTGCCCAGAATCTTAAAGGTATTCGGATCTCGGAATACGGCAATGTAGTTGTTCAGACCGACAAATTTTTTGACAGGCTTTACCATGTTCCACTCAAAAAAGCTTAAGTAAAAGGTATAAAGGAGTGGGTAAAACATAAAGACTGCGAACACGGCTAGGGACGGGATCAGAAACAGATATCCCAGAATCGTTTGTTTTTTTGTTTCTTTATTCAAGTGATTACCTCCGTAAATTCAGGAAAACCGGTACCTTCCCGTGAGCAAAAGGGAAAGTACCGGTCTGCATCTGGAATGTCAGCTTACTGTGCGTCTAACAGGGCATTGATGGCATCCTGGGTGGAAGTCATACCCTCCTCGGCAGTTACCTGTCCACCGAAGATCTGATCTCTCATATCCAGGAGCATCTGCTCAGCCTGAAGACCTGCATCACCCGGGAAGGATGTCCAGGAAACCACGCCGTCCATCTGCTCAATGGCAGCCTTCATCATCTCATTTTCAGCCAGGAAGGATTTCAGTCCGTTCTCTGCGTCTGCAACGTCCTTTCTTGGCGGTACATAACCGGTTCCGATGGTCCATGCAGCCATGGATTCCACGCTGTACAGGTATTTCTCAAACTCCCATGCGGCTTCCTTCTGCTCATCGGTCTGTGCGGTGATAGCTAAGAAGCATCCGCCTGCCGGAACTTTACGCGGGCTGCTGCCCCATGTCGGGGATTTTACGGTAGCGACATCGAACTGCGCGCTCTTCTGAACGGATGCGCGACGGGCAATGGTGGTGTAGAGCATTGCGCAGTTGCCATCAATGAAGCTCTGGCAGCCTTCATCCCAGGAAACATGGAGAGCGGCTCCGTCCTTGATGAGGTCAGCAACCATCTGCATAGCCTGAATGCCTTCCGGGCTTGCGAAGCTTGCCTGGATCTTGCCATCTGCGGTCTTGGTCAGCATGGAAGTGTTATTGCTCTCGATGAGTCCCTGCTGTGCCCAGAAGTCTGCCGGCTCTTGCATATAGAAACCATATTTTCCGGTCTTTTCCTGAACAGTTCTGGCAAAGGAATCAACCTCTTCCCAGGTCTTCGGTCCCTCTTCGGAAAGTCCTGCTTCCTTCAGCAGATCGCGGTTGATGTAGAGAACCGGGCTGCTTAAAGAATACGGTATTCCGACCTGTACACCATCACTGTTTACCGCCAGATCCAGGACGTTTGGCAGGAAATTGTCGGTCAGGAAGGTTTTGTCAGAAGCATCATACTGGTCGATGATCTCCTGTGGGGAGGTGTAGGAAAAGTTGTTGGAAAAATAATCCAGGAAAGCCCAGCCGATCTGAACCAGTGCCGGGGTATTGCCGGTAGCGGCTTCAGCCTGCAGGTTCTGCATCAGTCCCTTATACATATCCGGGTTATATTTAGCAACAACTTCAATGTGGTCATTGTTCTCATTAAAGTTTTTTACCAGTTCATCTACGGTCAGTCCGCCCTGGTTCTCTGCATTACAGTGCCAGTACTCGATAACGGTTTTGGAACCATTGCCGGAAGCGGTGCTCTCGGCGGAAGTGGTGGCTTCGGAAGAGGCGGAACCTGCTGTGGTATCTGCGGAAGTAGACTGACTGGATGAACCGCATCCGGTCAGAGAGATCATGGCACCAGCCATGCAAAGTGCTGTGAGACATTTTAGATTTTTTTTCATAATGTTTTTCTCCTCGTGTTAGTCTGGCAATAGGATTGGTTATGTGTTTCACAGTTTCCGATTATAGTGTTGTATGGTCTTGACATCTATCATGAAACAGTAAAAACATTGTAAGTTTTTAAACAAGAAACTAGGAAAAATGCAAATAATTGTTAAGTATGTTAATTCTAAGAAAAATACCAAATTTGCAAGTTTGAAATTTTTGATTTTAGTGGAATGTTAAGATTAGCGAACGGGCAATAGATTATTTCCGCAAAACACCAATATCATCAGCATCGAGTACGATGATAATGAATACGGATTTTCTTCGATGTGAGAGTTCGGAAAAGATTGGATTAAAGATTCGATTCTTATACTGCAGTCAAAATCAAATATTCGGAGAAATCTTCTGATTTTGACTGTTCTGGGGAAATTCTAATAATTTGAGTTCAAATCTTTAGTTTGATATTGTTGCACTTGTGTAATAAACCATTCTGTGATAAGTTGTATCTATCTGCACTTTCTATACTTAGATAAGGGGGATTTTTTCATGTCTCAAGAATACATTACCTTTACAATCGGCCAGAAAAAGAATATTGCCCTGATTGCTCATGACAACGAAAAACAGAAACTGATTGCATGGTGTAAAGAACACAAAGCTGAGCTAGAGAAGCATAATCTTTACGGAACAGGTACAACGGCCCGCATGATCACAGATCAGACTGGACTTACAGTAAAAGGTTATAACAGCGGCCCATTAGGTGGAGACCAGCAGATCGGTGCTAAGATTGTGGAGGGTGTCATTGACTTCGTGATTTTCTTTTCGGATCCGCTGACAGCGCAACCTCATGATCCAGATGTAAAAGCCCTGATGAGGATTTCCCAGGTCTACGATATTCCAATGGCCGTCAATAAATCCACTGCGGATTTTATGATTACATCCTGTTATATGAATCTTGATTACATGCATGAAGTGATCAATTTCAAACAGCATATTGCAGATCGGGCAGAAACACTGTAAGTACCTGCCTGAACCACGCAATGAGACCGGTCCGTCACGCCGGTCTTATATTTTTCTTTATCAGAGATATGCTGTAGCCCGGGTCATACATTTTAGCTGTTTCTGTTGCTTCTGAAGAGCTCATTCAGGAGCCAATTCCAATACTTTTTTCCTTTCAGAATGCCCGTATATGAAAAATTTGAATTATTGGAAGCAACTAAGCGTGGAAAAGAATCATTTAAGCGCTAACGAGGTTTCACCCGCTTTGGTTCATTTCGAGGAAAAAGAATGGCACCGGAACCGAAACTCCGATGCCTGTACATTTTCCTGTTTCATTTTGCGCCGTTAATCCTCTAATTCCCGGTCTATGAATTTTGCGGTTTTTAATACAAACTGAGCCACCTATTCTTTTGTCCAATCTTCAACTTCTAAGTCATCAACTCGGAAGAACTCTCTGGTATTATTTGTCACAAGAACCAACCTTCTGATCTCGCATGACCGGCAATCAGCATATCCATCGGACCAATTGGTGTTCCCTTTCGTTCAAGGTCTGCACGAACCTTTCCGTATTCTTCTGCAGCATAATTGTCAAACTGAAGAATAGAAATAGACGACAAGAACAATGTAATTGCTACACGGTTGCGTTCCACCGCCTGACTCTTTTCCACTCCATGCATCAGTTCTCCATAAGTAATGGACGAGATACACATATCGTCTGGATCATGCTTCAGAAAATTTTTTATGACTTCGGGCGGCTTATGCTTGATTGCATAGATACAAATATTAGTGTCCAGCATATACTTCATAGAGCTTCACGCTCCTGTACCGCAGGCTGTTCTCTGCCATCACTCATGAAGTCATCCGAGAACAGTTCCAAGCTGTTCAGGAAAGCGGACCACTTGTTTTCCTTCGGCATCAGAATAACAATATCACCGACCTTATTAATCGCCACTTCATCACCATTGAAGCGATATTCCTTCGGAAGTCGAACCGCTTGGCTCCGACCATTTTCAAATAACTTTGCAGTCATCATAGTAATGCACCTCCTTATATTATTAGTATATATCGTGGTATATATTTTGTCAAGTTATTCTCTGCGTTTCCAGGGATTTCGCTTTTAGCACTGTATATTTATAAATAGTGCCCCTCCAACACTATTTTTCTTTTGCTTCCTGAATAGCTGAATGCAAACAAAGTTCCCCCTTAGCTCGTTTCAAGGCGCCTGTTCTTATTTTCCCACTGACATACTATCCGCCTTTTTCATACAAGATACATTTTACTTTTTCCAACAATAGCTCATCACAAAACTTCCGGTTTACACTTTTTCGGCTGTTCACACTTTCTTTAAATCTTTGAATACAACGATACGGCAATTTCTGAAGAACTCCTTCCTGAGTCCATTCTAACATTTTTTTGCTTTCCGAATGCCCGTATATGTAAAATTTGATAATTCTGCCCAATAAACAGAAATATGTAAGAAATTGTTAATCTCATCTTTCTTGTCAGATATTCCTATTATTTCTATAATGAAAGTAAATACAAAATTGGAAATTCGCCTGTTTTCCGGAAAGGAGATGACATGATGAAACAAAAGAAGCGAGTCTGGATGTCCTTTAATTTATGGGAAGCAAATGTATTTGAACAGTACCTGGAAGAAATGGCAGCGCAGGGCTGGTTTCTGGAGAGCGTTGGCGGTTCTGTCATGAAGTTTCATAGAGCAGAACCTGCAAAGAGAAGATATGCAGCCCTTCTGGTTCCGGGAAGTTCTTCCCTCACAGGCGCGGACAGCTGGAAAGCAGAGCAGTTCCGTAAGCAGTGCCAGGAAGCCGGCTGGAATTTTGAATGCAGCGGTACTTTCTGGCAGATTTTTATACGACGGATGATGCAGTGGAGCGTACAGGGACATGACCGAAGAAAAGCAGTTCCTGATCCAGAAATCGCTTTCCTGGACCTGGTCTGTGAAGCTTTGTTACCCTGTTCTGATCGTATTAGAGGCATGGGCGGTATACCGATACTTGCAAAATCCAGGGAAACTGTTTTCCGATTCCATGCTGCTTCTTCTTAATCTTCTTATGGTTGGGATCTTTGTGTCCTGGATCGTTTCATATGTACGGATTTTCTGGTGGGTTTATAAGACTACCTCTGCTTTCAAAAAAGGGGAACCACTTCCGAAAATGGATCTTAGGCGAAAGGTAAACTTTAAAAAACGCATTATTCTATTTGACGGCATCCTGATACTGGGGGGCCTGACATTTTCTTCTTCCATGAGTGCCTTTGTCGGATTTATGATCTCTTCCGTACTCATTGTAGCAATTTCATTTTTATGAGAAACTGGATCCGAAATAATGGAAGTGGTGATAACCGCGATGACTGGATTGGATACCTGGTTGGCGTCGCTGTGGTCTGCATGATCACCATTCCCCTGTGTAACGCGGCCACGTCACATTTTCTGGGAGAGGAAGAACCGGACGCTGATAAAAAGCAGACCATATTTGCAAGCTGCCAGAATGATGAATTTAAAATAAATGGTTCTGGAACGCCGGTAGGCGTTACCATATACAAAAGTCCCATTCCATTGATCATTCGCAAAACCAGCGAGTGTTATCCAAAAGACATGTCCGATTTGTGGGACCAGACAGAGCAGAAGCTTCCGGCCGAAATGGAAAGTCTTTCAAATGGTATGGAAGTGGCCTGGTACCGCTATATGTTCCGGAAAGATGAAACTAATCCGGATCCAGAAAGCAATGCTTCCGTGAATAAGGAGGAAGTGCTCTGGATGAGGTAATTTTAAAAGATAAATCACACCTGATCATTCTGGATTTCGGTGGTGGAACAGATCTGGCCGGCCTGAAGGAAGCAGTGGCTGCTTTCGAAGAGGATGATAAACCATATATGGGGGCACCGAAAATAGTTCTTGATGGACATAACTATTTTGCAACGGAATTATGTATTGTGAACGAGGTGCCTGAAAGGTATTTATATGCCGGCGAATTAACTGACCAGGAGAAGAAATATGCTTTCATTGATGGAAGCAAGTACTATACACCAAATAGTGATGGAGTGCCTGAAGACTTTTATATTTATCAGGAGTGTGGGACTCCAGTAAGCGAACACGAAGTGGATAATACTAAACGTCAGTGGGCGTATGTCAAATGGAGACTGGAAGATTAACAATATTGAGAGGTATCTATATGGAAAATAAGAGATTTGAAATTACTGAAACCGCTGGAAGTGTAAAGGGTTTTTATGTGGTAGTAGATAAAGAAACCGGTGTCAATTATGTTGTTGCAAAGTTTGGCACTGGTGTTGGCATTTGCCCTTTAATTGATAAAAATGGAAAACCCATTGTTACAGAGTAATTGCCTATAGAAAAGAGGTTTCCCACGCAACATGAACATCGGTTGCCTTCGAAATGAGTGATCAGCAAGCCGATGTCTCCTTTGATAGATATTGCCGTTTTGAACTGGAATCAACTGTATTCCTTTATTGTGAACGATTCCAATTGTATTTCTGTAAAGATTACGGATGAAACCAGGTACTCATGAAGAAATTATTATAGAAGAAGATGCTTATCCGTATGTATTCTATTTGGCATCTATTCCTTCGGAGTACATTTTTATTGATGCCGAAGGAAATGCACTTAATGACAACTACTGGCTTATAGGACTGTGAAATCGGGATTTGTGGAGAGATTTCCTGAACTTTCCTTATTTTACAGGCTTTTCAGCCCATTAAATAGTGAAATGATATGTATTTTCCCTTATTTTTGCCCTTATGCGGAATCCGCAAGGGAAATAAGGGAAATTTTTAGTTAAGCATTGCTCGCTACTTTATCAAGAAGTCTTGCGGAATCCCGTTTTGCTTTTCTTGTTGAGTGAGCGTAAATATTCATTGTGGTACTGACATCAGAGTGTCCTAACAGTTCCTGTACATCTTTCGGTGCAGCTCCATTGGAAAGCAGATTGCTGGTATAAGTGTGACGCAACTGGTGAAAATGGAAATCTTCAAATCCTTCCAGCTTCTTTGCCACTGATCTGCATACAATGCTGAGTGTACTCGGCAGTTCCAAAGAGCCATCTGGTCGCAGGCAGACAAAGGAGATTTCTTTGTAATCTGTCGGGACTTCCTGTGTTCCGTCAAGATGATAGTATTCATAATATACCCTGTTTTTCACATGCACTTCTTTGTAGTAATTGCGGTGATATAATTCGCCATACTGCATCCGGTTTTTGAGCTGTTCTTTTCTGGCAGCTTTCAGTATTTCAGTCAGCGTATCTCCAAAATCAACAATCCTTACTTTTTTCCGTTTCGTTGGTCCGATAATATTTTTGTGTTTCATGCCGTCGTAGCGGATACTGCGTTTTATGGTCAGGCATTGTTCCTCAAGGTTAATGTCCTGCCATGTAAGACCACAGGTTTCCCCGATACGGAGCCCGGCATAATACGCAATTTGAATCGGAAGAATAGCAGGTGGATTTTTCTTTTCCAGATATTGGATAAGCCGTTCATAATCCTCATGTGAAATCGGCTGTGTACCTTCTTCCACTTCATCATCGGAAAAGAGGTCAACTTCCTCTGCCTGCTTTTTCAGCTTAATATACTGCATCGGATTGAAACTGATTAACTGTTTTGGAAATACTGCAAAACGGAATGACTGCTGTAACACTGCGGAAAAAGAATGGATATAATCTTTGCTGTATCCCTTTTTTACTTTCCCGTCTGGAAACTCACCACCGAATGTAAGCAGATCAAGAAATGCCTGTAAATGTTCGGCAGTAACTGTTTTCAGTTTGCGGTCTGCAATCGGGTGTTTTTTGGTACATCGGATTGCACCAAGATAATTTTCCACTGTACCGTTGCTGAGTGTCCCAGTTTTCAGTTCTTCTTCTGCCCACATATCCAGAAGTTCCCCTACGGTAAGATTATCTGCCTTTGCAACAAACTTCTTATCTTCGTAGTCTTCCAGTGCCTTGCGGAGAAGCTTTTCCGTCTCACTTTTACTTTCGGTTCCGGCGTATTCTTTCTGAACCATTTTACCGCTTGCATCTTCTACATAGAACGATAGTACCATTTTTTCCTTTTTTCTAACAGATCCTTTTGCCATAATCGTATGTCTCCTTTCGATATCAGACAATCGGAACTGCTGAAATGCTTCTTGCGTGTAGGCATCTTATGGACAAGTCCATAAGCCAATTCGCCGCTCGTCAAATCTGTAAACAGCTTGACTCGCTTGCGCTCATTGTATCATAACTCCGATTATCTTACTATACCGATTCAGAATCGTCATACATAACTTCGGATAAAAGATTTGCAAGCCTTTGTTCTGCCGCTTCCGGTTTCTTTGAATAGAGCCTTACAACATCTGCCATATCATTAAATGCGTTGACAGTATGTGTGATCTCCCTGAGAAACATAATCTCATTATATTCATCTTTCGATTCAAATCCCATTACTTTGGCAATGTCCGCATCTTTGGTACTGCCTTTGTAATTTTTACAGGCGAACTGAAACGAATCCAGAAACAGTTCATATTGCTTTAACATTAACAGCAGTAAGTCTTTAGAAAAAGCGTCTTCTGTTTTATTGAGGTCAAGAGGAAACTGTTTGAGAATGTCGCCCATCGCATCACGAATCTGCAATTCTTTCTTATCCGTAATATCAGTTTCATATTCATCGGTTTCCCCTTTGAGCCATTCAATCGATACATGAAGTGCTTCCGAAAGACCTTCCAGTACCATCTTTTTGGTATTGTCAATCGAACCATTCTCATAACGCAGGATTGTGGAAGCGGTAACTCCCATCTTCTCTGCGACATAAGGCTGTGTCAGATTTAATTCCAGACGGCGCTGTTTTGCCCTGCTGCCGATCAGCTTGCGTAGTTCTTTATCTTTCATGCTGATGTGCCTCCTTTTTCGGTATGTCATTACTATACCACGCAACAAAATATATTGCAATATGCAATTTTAAGAAAAGCAGCAAAATTTCATAATGCTTGACAAAGCAATATAAACACGCTATACTGACAGCACAAATGAAATTGCATAATGCAATTCGAAAGGAGGTGGTCATATGACGCAAAGAAAGATTGCCTTATCTATTGAGGAAGCTGCTGATTATACGGGAATTGGCAGGAACACCCTGCGAAGTTGGTAGAGTGGAAGAAACTTCCGGTATTGAAGGTTGGGAGAAAAGTCCTGATCAAAACGGATATGCTGGAACTTTTTATGGAAGCCAACGAGGGCAGGGACTTGAGGGATAAGGGAAATGTGAAAGCAGTCACAAGAAACGGTTCAACTTAAAAAAGCGGTTCCCGAAGAAACCGCCAAAGGTTCTATCAGACCGGAGTCATGATATACCTACACGCAAGCAGATTATACCATGTACTTCGTCTGACAGACAACAGGAAACTTATGTTTGGAAAAAAAGAAAGGACGATGATATTTATGGCAAGATCAACAAAGAGTTATGAGGAGCGTATGCTCCAGTTGGAAAAGAAAGAACAGGAAAGCCTTGAGAAAGCAAAACAGTATGCAGCACAGAAACGGGAACTGAAGAAACGTCAGAAAGATGTGGAAACCAAAAAACGGACACACAGGCTCTGCCAGATTGGCGGTGCAGTGGAATCGGTACTGGGTTCTGCGATTGAGGAAGATGATATCCCAAAGCTGATCGGCTTCTTAAAAAGGCAGGAAGCAAATGGGAAATTCTTCTCAAAGGCAATGCAGAAAGAGCCAGTTGCAAATACGGAGGAAGTGTAATGCCGGAGGGAGTGGAGTTTCCATTCCCTTCATTGCTTTTTTATGAAGGGCGCACTTATGGACAACCAGAGGTCGTCCGTATAAGTTTGCCACAGGTGGCAACCGGTCTGCGCTTACGCTTGCCGGGCTCGTTCCGTCGGCGGGGCTTTCAGCCAGACCTGCTCATGCCGCAGGAGGCACTCTTCGCCAGAGGGGCACATTCCATGCAGGCTGTTATGCACAGGGCACTCTTACGCAGAGGGTGCTCCGGCAGATACCATTTTCTTTTAGGAAAAACGTTACCTGCCGGAAATCAAAGCCGGATACGGCAGAATGGAGGAAACGGAGCATGGCGATTTTTCATTATACAGTAAAGATTGTTGGACGCAGCAAAGGAAAATCCATCATATCGCGTCTGCTTATCTCAATGGCGATGTGATGAAAAATGAAGAAACAGGCAGGATCAGCTACTATACTTCAAAAAAAGAAGTCGTTTATACCAGCCTGCTGATGTGTGAAAATGCACCACAGGAATGGCAGAATGTACCTGCTGAAAATATCAGACGGTTCCAGAAATCTGTCCGATATAAAAGGGCAGATAACCAAAATGCTGCACTGGAAAAATTCAAACTTACTTTTCAGAAGCAGCGTTTATGGAATGAAGTCTTGAGGATAGAAAAAAGTTCAGATGCACAACTCGGCAGGTCATTTGAGTTCTCACTTCCGAAAGAATGGAGCCGACAGGAACAGATTGATTATACAACTGAATATATTCAAAAGACCTTTGTAGATAAGGGAATGTGTGCGGATTGGAGTATCCACGATAAAGGAGATGGTAATCCCCATGTGCATTTACTGGTGACGATGCGACCATTCAATTCAGACCACTCATGGGGTAACAAAGAAATCAAGGATTGGGAGTTTGTCAGAGATGAAAATGGAAATATTGTGGTGGATGAATCCCATCCGGACTGGTGGCAGGATAAAAAGAACCCTGACCGTCATGGAATCCGAATCCCCGTACTTGATGAAAATGGAGTCCAGAAAGTCGGGACAAGGAACCGCAAACAGTGGAAACGTGTATTAACCGATGCTACCGGGTGGAACAATCCGAAAAATTGTGAGCTATGGCGGAGCGAATGGGCAAACGTCTGTAATGCACATTTGAAAACGGAAAATCACATTGACCATCGTTCTTATGCAAGGCAGGGAAAATTAGAGATACCGACGATCCATGAGCGCAGATGCCAGAAAAATTGACGAGAAATTTCAAAACGGAACAGACATCCTACTACTTCAATGGAAAGTAGAGGAAAACCAGATCATAAAAAGACAAAATGCACTGCTGGATAAAATACAGATTTCTTTTGGAAAAGTATCCAGTGCATTAACACAATGGAAGGAGCGATTGCGTGACATTAGAAGAAAGCCGGGAAGTCATTCCCATGATGGAGACAATGATAAACCAGATCGAGGAACAGCAGAATCTTATGGCAGAGATGGTACAGGAATTGCAGGAACGGGACAGGCAGCTCCTGTCTTTTCAGGAGCAGAACCAGAGTTTAAAAAGCTTAAACAGCGAATTATCCAGGCTGCTAAATCTTTTGCCAGATACAGAAGAACTGCTCTCACAGATCGAGCAACAGAAAACCAGAATCGAACAGTTGGAAAACGAGAATCAGCAATGGCAGGAATTAACGCAGAAGCTGAACAACGAGAACAGCTTATTGCAGAAACAGAACAGCGAATTGCTGACCTTAAACAGCAGATAGAGAAAGCGAGGGAGATCGATGAGCGAATGCAGAAACTTAGAGAACGTCGGGCAGGTGGAAGAACTTCTGCTGATGACCGAACAGATGCAGGACGAACTGGATCAGAAAGACCAGACAATCCAGGAACTAAACAGGCAGCTAAGCGAATCGCTGACCTTGAACGAGAAATTGAACAGCGAAAACAGAGCCGAGAATATCGAAGCATTGCGGACAAGATTAAGGCAAACAGAGGAACGATTGACCAGCGAGACAGACAGCAGGAAAAGAGCCGACGCAGAAGCCGTGGCATGGAAATTTAAGTATGAAAAAGCAGAGCAGGAAAAACTTTATGCACAGACACACCAAAAGACGGTAGAGGTAGCTGTTGAGAAAAAAGTGCCTTATGAGAAATGTGAAAAATGTGACCGTACTGCTTACCGGAAAGCAAAAGAAAAATGCGATAGCCGTAAAAGCCAGTTAGAAAAGAAATATAAAAATATGACGATTGGTTATGAAAGTATCTTGTTTCTACTGGCATGGTACAGCATAACAACAACACTGTTTACTGCGATTCTTTCGCCGGTTTTCCTTAACGACTGTATCGTCTTTTTCGGTGCGTTAGGAAAAGGAATGGGAAGTTTATTTCGGGAGTTTGTGACAGGTGCAGACTCTTTCGGACAGTTAAGCAGTGGAATACCTAACAGTATTCTTTCCGGGATTGTGTACTGGCTGATTGCCGGTACTGTCATGGCAATTTTATTCGTAATAACCGGGTGGCTGATAATCGGGATTGGTTATCAGGTAGGAAAAATCTACCGGAAATATTGTTGGGATATCATCAGTATCGTGGTAGCGATAACGAGTACAGCTGTTGTAATTTACTTTGGAGAATGGATTAAAAACGCTAATCCGATAAATCTTATTGTATTGCTATTACTGTCGCATATTATTTATATTGGAATCAGATGTTATGTGAAAGACTGGATGGAAGAACGAGGATATTATTAAAAGAGGACAGGGAAATTTCATAATCTTCCTGTCCTTAGTAAGGGACTATTGATTGTTTATATAAAGAAAAAGTATATAAATAAATCTTGACAATTAGTACGAACTCGGACTATAATACAAAAGTCCGGATTCGTACTAATTTAAGGAGGAAAAAGATGAGAAAAGATAATAATATGATAATACAGTTGCAACGATATTATGCTTTATGGGAAGAATGTACAGCAATGTATGAGGAATGGTCAAAGGATCAGGACTGTCTTCAAATGGAGTTTTTGCTTTGTATTCATTTTATGAAAGTAATGGAAGATGCACGCAGAAAATGATAAGTGAAAAATGGAATATACCTAAGCAAACGGTAAATACGATACTAAAAGATTTTCAGAAAAAAGGATACATCAATATGGTATCTGATGATTCAGACAAGAGAAATAAGCTGATATGCCTCACAGAATCAGGAATGGAATATACGAAAGATATCATAGAAAAACTGCACTCAAAAGAAATATATGTAATCGAAAAAATGGGATTAGAGAATATAGAAAGTCTTAATGATAATACAGAGCTGTTTATCAGACTTTTCAAGGAAGGAGATTGTAAGAAAAATGAATCATAAATCATTATTTTTTAAATATGTTATTCCATCTATTATAGCATTTGCATTATCAGGAATATATGCGATAGTGGATGGATATTTTGTAGGCAATACCATAGGAGATGCTGGACTTTCGGCTATTAATATTGCATATCCGATTGAGGCTTTGATTCAGGCTCTTGGAACAGGAATTGGTATGGGAGGAGCTGTTTATTACTCAATTAATGCAGCAGAAAAGAAAGGAAAACGGGCAGAAGAATTTATTGCTACAAGCTGGTGGCTTCTTGTAATAGTAAGTGTTATCAGTACCATAATTATTTACTCCTTTTCGTCTAAAATTTTAGGATTGCTTGGAGCAGATGGAATTATATTAACAAATGCGACAGATTATATCAAAATTATAGCACTTGGAGCAATATTGCAGATTCTTGGAACTGGAATGATGCCATTCATTAGAAATTATGGAAACTCTTTCTGGTCAATGTTTGCGATGGTTGGTGGATTCATAACCAATATTGTTCTGGATTTTATCTTTGTATGGATATATGAAATGGGCATGAAAGGTGCAGCCACAGCTACAATAGCCGGACAGGGTGTGACTGCAGCAATTGCAATCATATACGCATTATATAATAAAAAGTTTTATGTGTATGTATCCTTAAAAAATGTAAAAGAAATGTGTGGCGCTATATTCAGAGTAGGTCTTGCACCATTTGGGCTAGCATTGACTCCTAATATTTCATTGGTGTTTATAAACCGATTCTCCGCTTCTTATGGGGGAGAAAAAGCTATTGCAACTTATGCATGTGTATCCTATATTATCTGTATCATATATCTCATATTGCAGGGCGTAGGTGATGGAAGTCAACCTTTAATGAGCCGTTTTTATGGTGAGAAGGATCAAGAAAGCCTGAGAGGAGTTCAGAGAATGGCATACATTTTTGCAATAATTCTTGCTGTTTGTGGTGGAATTATCATGTATGTAAACAGAGCAAATATTGGAGGGGTTTTCGGAGCTTCTTATGAAGTAAGTATTGAGATTTCTAAAATTGTACCTATATTTTTAGTGTCATTACCATTTGTTGCGATTACCAGAATAGCGACAGCTGGATTTTATGCTACTGAAAAAAGTGGATTGTCATACATTCTTACATTCATTGAACCAGTATTGATGCTGATATTTATGCTTGTTTTACCACCTTTATTTGGTGGACAGATTATGATATGGTGGAGTATGGTATTGGCACGTGTTTTTTCAGCGATTCTGGCATTCATACTAATAAAATATTGCGAAAAGGGAGATTTGCAATATGGAATACAGAAAATTTAACAATCAGATAGTAGCAAGAATAATCTAGGTTTATCTATTGTATTTTTAAGGACAGCCTCATAGCAATAGGGCTGTCCTTTTAAAATTATGAAGCTAATTTTTAATAAATTCTAGTAGATTTTGATTGGAATAATCATAACTCTAATGAATCTTCAGCATCTACCCACATCTGTAAATTCCCATCAAGATATAACCTTGCATATTCTAATGGCTCATCGATTGCAAGCGATGTCAAAGCACAATCAGATCCAGGTGTGGTTCTTAAATTTTTTTCTGCTTCCCAACAATCAATACGGAGTATATAGCCCGTATTAGTATATACATCAATGCTGTTGCACTGTGGATTGTATTCTGCAAATATTGTTCTCATCGTATCCCATCTCCTTATCATTTAATCAATCAGTAGTAGCAAAAATTAAGAAGCATTTCAATCAGTTCACCATGTCACTTTTATTTTGTGTTATACTGTCTTATAGATTTTTCTTGCCCTTGTATTTGCCCTTATCAGAGTGCATAAACACTGATGGGACGATATAACACAAGGGAAATAATAAGGGAAAGCTCACCTGCGACAAATCCAGTGTTTTCAAGGGGTTGCGAAGAATTTAATAATAAAATATAACAGTTATTAAATTTCTTAAAACAGGTGAAATCTCAATCGGAATTTGTAGAGGGGGTGTGATTATATGAAAAACAATAGCCCACAAAAGCAGGCTGCCATTTCTTGGATCATTTTGATGATAGGGATATTGCTCGCAGTAATAGGAGCAATGACGGCAAAGGAGTACAGAGTAAACCTATGCCTGCTGATCGGTGCAATGGTTGTTATTGGTGGTATTGTATATCATCTCACCATGATGAAATGTCCTTATTGCGGTTGCTCACTTGTTGGTTATAGGCCGATCCCTAAAGAATGTCCAAAGTGTCATAAAAAATTCGAAGAATAAGTTCCAGTTTATAGAGTTAAAAAATATAAGTTAAGGAGGCATGTATTATGAAAAAAGTAATCTATCTGCTTGTATTATGTATGGTGCTGGGAATGGCTGGATGTGGAACGAATCAAGAAAATAAAGAACCTGTGTCTGGAAATGTGTCCGTAGAAACAGAAAATAAAGAAAATGATGATGTAGTACAAAATGAGCAAATAGCAGATACTGGCTCATATCCTCCATGTGTTATGGTTGATGGTGTTATATATAAAGACACAGGATATGTAGCGTCAATGCCTGATTGTGGAACAATGGATGGAGAAATTGTGTCAACAGTGGCAGGGACAGAGTTACCATCTGAAAATAATCAATCAAATTTCGGAAGCGGATATCATTATCAAAGGAGTTCTGAAGGTCAGCTCATAGTAGTCATTGATGACGAACGAATCATATTTAGAGATATTGAAAAAGATGATACGTCTATTCCAATAGAGGTTATCAATTTTAATGCAAAAGTAAAAGAAATTACCGATGATGGAGAACTTCTTGTAACGCATGTGAGTACAGCTGAAGGCTTTTGTCAGATGAATGATGGAGAGTATTATGTATCGGCAGAAAATTTAGCGGAAGATGTTCAGGTGGGAGATATCGTTACAATATGGTTTAATGGAATGATTCAAGAAACATACCCTGCTCAATTGGGGGTAGTTTATAGAATCATTAAAACACAATAATTAGTCAAATTCCAGTT
>ENA-OQIG01000396-OQIG01000396.1-human-gut-metagenome-genome-assembly--contig:-NODE-396-length-25479-cov-3.842222_pt1 | contig 25479 bp, 22 predicted proteins | sample MGYA00242576_ERZ504741 | MGnify/ENA primary metagenome ERZ504741 (study PRJEB26092, sample SAMD00036436) | human gut metagenome | host: Homo sapiens | study: EMG produced TPA metagenomics assembly of... | reverse complement strand
ATAAATAAAAGGTTATAAATCTACCCTCACCACCCCTCACCCTGGACCCATATCTTATAATAAAAAGATAACGGGGAATCTTAAAAACTCAATCATCTTTTTCAGATTTACCACAACGTTTCCAGAATACTCCATTATTTTATTCAAAACCGTACAGAGAATGAGCCAAACCCGTACGGGAATGAATCAATTTTTAGGGATATGGCTGTCCTGAACCAAATCCCCAAGAATTATAATTGAGCTGGCTTGCTGAATATACATAACTTCCAGCATTTATTTCCATATTTCCACCACATTTAAAAAAATATGTATATCTTTGTCACACGCTTTCTGCTCATCAGCGTGATGAAATTAGCGGGAGGCGCTATATATTACTTAAATTAGGAATATGTAAGTGTTATCTCTCGGAATCAGAATCTAGCGATTTAAACCAAGGAGAGATGATGCGACAGATGTTCCACGTTAACGGCTTATATCAACATATCCGTAAAAGATGTGTTATATATAAACGATTGACGTGGGTGTCTGTTGTCATTATTATCTTTTGGGAGGGTTTCGCTAGGCCTTGATTCCGGATAATGGTGCAACAGCATTCACGTCTTTTTTGTGTCCGGTCGGTTATGATTACCCCTAAAAGTCTAACCTAAACAATTCCCCGTCCGCCCGAAATACAGAAAACGTGGATGTCCGTTGTGCCACATAAACAAAATAATACTCCATTTTTATTGTGGAACACATTAAAACAAAAGCATTATGCCAAAATGGATTAGCGTAGAAGAAGCGGCGGCCAAGTATGGAATCAACAAAGAAGTAATCTGGCTTTGGGCGGATATGAAAAGATTCCCAATGTCGTATGAGAAAGGTATCACCACTGTTGATGAAGAAAGCCTTATCGGATTCCTGCATCAGAATAAGGATCGAGTTACAGCCGAGTATATCGACACATTGGAAGACCTATGTATTGAAAAAGCAAATATCTGTAACTTATATGCTGAAATTATTGGCTGTCAAGACAAAGAACTCTTGTATCAAAGAGAGCAAATAGCTCGAATGAAAGAGATACAAACAGCTATGAAAAGGCAAAACAGCCGGCTCCGGGATTGTGAGAAAGTGTTCACGAAATATGAAGAGAACTTTAGTACCTGCTGGGTTGGAAGAATCTGCGCTCACTTAAGGCGGCTGATATGTTGATACGACGGTAAATACCATTCTATCTCCTTTTAAATAAGGAATAACCGATACCGTTGAGCGGAAATGTCTAAAAGTACTCTTGAATAGAAAATTTAAAGATGCCCATGAATAGATATATTTAAAGATATCCCTAAATAGAAATGTTTAAAAATACTAGAAATATACTGTAGTAAGATTTTTTATCCATTCGTTTTATATTCTTAACTCCGAAAAATTCGTAAGTGTAGATAAACCAACTACTTTTGGCTCTCGAATTTACAGCATTTTTGAATGTCTTGCGTCTAATAAACATAAACTAATATATTTCTAGTCATGAAACACAGACTGTTACTACTAATTCTATTCGTATTCGCTACCTCCGTGGCGGCGGGGTGGGCACAAAAATCCACAGCTCCTTCTTATACAGTCAAAGGAGTACTTATTGATTCTTTAACACAAGAGGGAGAACCGTATGCTACCATCAAAATAGCAAAGAAAAATGCTCCGGATAAAGCAGTCAAGATGGCGGTGACTGGGGCGAATGGTAAATTTCAGGAGAAACTGAATGTCGCTGCGGGCAATTACATCATCACTATTTCTTCGATTGGTAAAGCGCCGATAGTAAAGGAATTTACTCTAAAACCGTCCGTGAAGGAGGTTGACTTGGGCACAATGATTTCTTCAGAGGCCAATAACGTATTGAAAGGAGTGGAGGTAGTTGCACAAAAACCTTTGGTAAAGGTAGATGTGGATAAGATTGAATATAATATTGAAGATGACCCGGACTCAAAATCGAACAGTATATTGGAGATGCTTCGGAAAGTGCCTTTGGTAACGGTGGATGGAGAAGACAATGTACAGGTGAACGGCAGTAGCAGTTTCAAGATACATGTAAATGGAAAGCCCAATAATATGATGAGTAATAATCCGAAGGAAGTACTGAAAAGTATGCCGGCAAACACGATCAAATATATTGAGGTGATAACTTCACCGGGAGCTAAATATGATGCGGAAGGTATCGGAGGTATTCTGAATATCGTCACAGTAGGTTCCGGATTTGAAGGATACACGGCTACTTTCAGAGGAAATGCTAATAATAACGGAGTAGGTGCCGGCACTTACGCAATGGTGAAACAAGGTAAACTGACTGTTTCTGCCAACTATAACTACAATTATAATAATAGCCCGCGCAGCTATTCCGATAGTTATCGCGAAAACTACGAACCGGATAAAGAGAATGAAAAATATCTGGAATCGGAAAGTAGCTCCAAGTCGAAAGGGAATTTCCAGTATGGCAATTTGGAAGCCAGTTACGAGATTGATACGTTGAGGCTGCTGACCGTGGCTTTCGGAATGTACGGCAGTAGTGACAAAAGTAACAGTGACGGAAATACGATTATGCACGGAGCTGACCGACAGGATTTTGCGTACCGTTATAGAACCGACAATCATGGAAAAGGGTCATGGTATTCTATCAACGGAAATATAGACTATCAACGTACTTCCCGAAAGAATAAAGAACGGATGATTACGTTTTCTTATAAAATCAATTCCCAACCCCAAACGAATGATTCATATAATACTTATCTGGACATCGAGCCTGAAGAGAATAAACTGGATATCATTAAAGAATTGTCATTAAAGAATTTCCATTCGGACGGAAAGACAAATACGATGGAGCAGACTTTCCAGGTGGACTATACTACTCCGATTGGAAAGCTGCATACAATTGAAACCGGTGCCAAATATATTTTCCGACGTAACTCCAGTGATAATCGGTTTTATGAAGCCGAGGGAGCAAGTGAAAACTATGCATATAATGAGAATCGTAGTAGCGAGTACCGTCATTTGAATCATATTCTCTCTGCTTATGCCGGATATACGCTGAAATACAAGGGATTTACTTTCAAACCGGGATTACGTTATGAGCAAACCATACAAGAGGTGAAGTATCTGGTGGGTCCGGGCGAGAACTTTGATTCGAATTTTAGTGATCTGGTTCCTTCCGTTTCCTTGGGAATAAAACTAGGAAAGATGCAGAATTTGCGTGGTGGATATAATATGCGTATCTGGCGTCCGGGTATCTGGAATTTGAATCCTTATTTCGATAATCAGAATCCGATGTTTATTAATCAGGGAAATCCGAACTTGAAGAGTGAGAAAAGTCATTCGTTCGACTTGTCTTACAGCAGTTTTACGTCCAAGTTCAACATCAATCTTTCTTTGCGTCATTCTTTCAATAACAATGGAATTGAAAGAATCAGTCGCTTGATTACTGATAAAGACGGAGAAATCTTTGAAGGTGGGCATAAAGCTCCCTACGGTGCACTGTATAGCACATACGGTAATATCGGAAAGAGCCGGGAAACAGGATTGAACTTTTATTTGAACTGGAACGCTTCTCCTAAAACGAGAATTTACGTCAATGGACGTGGCAATTATAGCGATTTGCGGAGTCCTGCCCAAGAGCTGCACAATTATGGATGGAATGCTTCTGCTTATGGAGGAATTCAGCAGACCTTACCGGGAAAAGTACGTTTGAGTCTGAACGGCGGAGGTAGCACACCCCGAATCAGTTTGCAGGGAAAAGGTTCAGGATATAGTTATTATAGTTTGGGATTGAGCCGTTCTTTCTTGAAAGAAGAACGTCTTTCTTTGAATATTTATTGCAGCAATGTTCTGGAGAAATACAGAACTTACAATAATCACACAGAAGGAGCTAACTTTATTTCGAAGAGTTCGAGCAAATATCCGAGCCGGTATTACGGTTTCAGTATTAGCTATCGGCTTGGAGAGTTGAAAGCCAGTGTGAAGAAAGCCGCACGAAGCATTGACAATGACGATGTGAAAGGTGGCGGCGGAGGAGGAGGTGGAAACACCGGTGGTGGAGGTGCCCAGTAGACCACTTCCGCACACCGAGATTCCCTCTTATTTCTGTCTCACGTCTTGCTTGTTGGTGTTAAAACCAAGTTTGGTTAATCCGGCCTGTACGTCGGGATGGCTCATGAAGAGTTTCCACAATAATCCGCTCCGGTAGTTTTCGATCATGACAGCAATAGGACCCTGGTCGATAGCCAGATAACGTTGCGGATACCAATTGTCCGTTTCGCTGAAAGCATCGTAGAATCCGAAAGGACCGAACACTTTATCTCCCATACCATACAGATGGCGCATTACCTGCATGGAATATTCCGGTGTATAGACAATGGATGAAAGTGCGGCGGTAGGGGAGATTACTCCTTTGTCCTCCTGCTCATTGGGCGAATGAGCCGCATATCCATCGACGGAGTAGCTGGCGGTCAGTCCCCAACAATCCGGTCCGAAACCTTTGTAATGTTTAGGGTTGCGGATGCAGTAAGCACGGTTCACCAGTGTCAGGTTGCGCATTTCGTGGAAGTAGCTGGGGCAGTATTCATCTTTCAGTCCCACTGGATCAAGTCCGAGGAAAGAGTATTGAGCCCAGAAAAGCGGTCCGGCTTCGGTGCCTGATAGCGGAGGTGCAACTCGATTCCTTCCACTTTATGCGGAGAAACGATGGCTCCGTTCTGTGCCCAACCGTCATGATAGACAGCCGCAGGTACTCCGTGTGTAGGAGAAGCGGCGGCAAGAATATACATAATCATACATTCGTTGTAACCGTGTACAGGGAAATTCATTTCCCAGCCATACGTCGGACTCCAATGCCAGTAAAGAACGTTTTGCCCGCCTTGCCGATACCAGTTCCAGTCGACATCCCGCCAAATCTGGTCGATCCGTTGGGCGAGGACTTTCTCTTTCTCGTTTCCGTTGACGTAATATTGGTGTACGGCCAGTAGCCCTTGGATGAGGAAAGCGGTCTCTACCAGATCGCCCCCATTATCTTTCTGACCGAATGGTTTCACCTTGCCCGTATCACCATACCACCAATGAGGGTAGCTCCATGGAAACGGTCTGCCTTTTCGAGGAAAGAAACGATGCGTTCCATTCGTGCCAGTCCCTCTTCGCGGGTGACGTAACCGCGTTCGATTCCCGCAAGGATAGCCATGATGCCGAAGCCGCTGCCGCCGGAAGTGACTACGTTGGCATCGTTTTCTGGATAAACGCCGTCCACATGATAACGTTCGGGAGCAAGCCGCTATTCGGCTCGGCACCTTCCCAGAAATAGAGGAAAGTCCGTCGCTGGACGGTATCCATCAGGGCGTCGTCCGATAACGAGTCGGTGGCTGCGGAAAGGTTGTTGCTTTTGCTTTTCCCTTTACAGCTCTGGAAAGTCAGGGCAACGGCGGATAGAAATAGTAACATGAGCGGAAGTGCACTCATTTCTATTATTCTTTTATATTTATCGTTCATAATCAAGGTGATAAAAGTTTAGTTTAACGTGAACTTCGCGGTTTTCACATCACGGCTGTTCGTACCGATCATCACTTCAAAGTCGCCCGGTTCGGCAACCAGTTGCAAGTCATAATTATAGTATCGAAGCATTTCCGGAGCAATCTTGAAACGGACAATCTTCATTTCACCCGGTTCCAGGAATATCTTTTGGAAACCTTTCAACTCTTTGACGGGACGGGTACTGCTACCCACAACGTCGCGGATATAAAGCTGTACCACTTCCGAGCCGGGCCATGTTCCGGTATTGGTAACCTCCACTGCCGCGGTCAACGAACCGTTCATGTCCATGGAAGAATGACTCAAGTCGATGTCACTGTAAGAGAACGTCGTATAAGAAAGGCCGTAACCGAACGGATAAAGCGGATCATTATCCACATCGAGATAGTTGCTGCGGAATTTCTCGAACCATTTGCCATCTTTCAATGGGCGTCCGGTATTTTTATGCGCATAATAAAGAGGTATCTGCCGACATTCTTCGGGAAAGTCATAGTCAGTTTACCACCCGGATTGACGTAACCGAAGAGGGCGTCACCAATGGCGTAAGCGGCTTCACTACCTCCGAACCATACATTTAGAATGGCAGGCACATGCTCCTGTTCCCAGTTCAGCGTAAGCGGACGTCCGGTGAATAACACCAGTACACCGTTGTCCTGTCTTTAAAAGTTCTTTCAACAGATTCTGTTGTACGTCGGGAATATTCAAGTCTGTACGACTGCTGCTTTCACCGCTCATTTCAGAAGATTCGCCTAGCGCTGCATGATGATATCCGACCGACGGGCTACGTTCAATGCTTCGTCCAACAACTGCTGGTCGGTGCGGTTGTCACGGTTCAGGGAACGGCCGAACATCGTTGCCCGTTCTTCGTAACTTGCATCACTAATCAGGTTGCTTCCTTTAGCGTACATGATATTCGCTTTTCCGGCTGTCATCTCTTTCAATCCTTCTACCAAAGAAGGGCAACGGTCGAGCACAGCTGCTACGCTCCATGTACCCGGCATATTGCTACGGCTGTTTGCCAACGGACCGATTACTGCAATATTTCCTTTAGGGTTGAAAGGCAACAACGGATTTCCGTTCGGATTACCGTCGGGACTGTCATTCTTCAGAAGAACGAAACTTCTGCTGCAATTCTGCGGGCTGCATCACGATGGGCTTTGGTAAAGATGTCGCGTGCCGGACGTTTCGGATCGCAATATTTATAAGGATTATCAAACAATCCCAGTTTATATTTGGCTTCCAGAATACGACGGCAAGCCGTATTCAATGTTTCCATAGAGACTTTTCCTTCCTGAACGGATTTCTTCAGTGTCCCTACAAAACCCTCGCTTACCATATCCATATCCACTCCGGCGTTGATGGCACGGGCGGATACTGTCTGAAGATCACCGATACCGTGGTCGATCATTTCTGAAATGCCGGTATAATCAGTTACCACAAAACCGTTGAATCCCCACTGTCCGCGGAGAATATCCGTCATCAGCCATTTATTGGCAGTGGCCGGAATACCGTCTACTTCATTAAAAGAAGCCATCACGCTACCTACACCCGCTTCAACGGCTGCTTCATACGGTAGCATATAATCATTGAACATTCGTTGGCGGCTCATATCCACGGTGTTATAGTCGCGGCCGGCTTCGCCTGCCCATATAACGCAAAGTGTTTTACGCAGGCCATGATTTCGTCATTCCGTTCCATGTTTTTCCCCTGATAGCCGCGCACCATCGCTTCGGCAATCATGGCACCGAGAAACGGGTCTTCGCCACTACCTTCGGATACGCGTCCCCAACGAGGGTCACGTGAAATATCCACCATCGGGCTGAAAGTCCATGAGATCCCATCGGCGCTCGCTTCTACAGCCGCAATGCGGGCAGACTCTTCAATGGCTGTCATGTCCCAGGTGCAAGACAAACCGAGCGGGATAGGGAACATCGTTTCGTATCCGTGAATAACGTCCATCCCGAACAATAACGGAATACCCAGCCGGGAATCTTCCACAGCCTGTTTCTGTACTTCACGTATTTTCTCTACTCCTTTCAGATTGAACAATCCTCCCACTTCGCCTTTCTTGATTTTTGCGGCGATGTCGCTGCTTTTAGCCTGTCCCGTAGTGATCTCTCCGGTGACAGGAAGGTTTAACTGTCCGATTTTTTCTTCCAGCGTCATTTTATTCATCAATACGTCGATGAAACGATCCATATCCTGTGGCGACTTTTGTGCCGACGCGGTTAGAAACCTGCGGCAAACAACAGGACGGATAGACTTAACTTTTTGTATATCATATTATTATAGTTACTTTTATCTCTATTCATATAAAGTCCTCCTGATGCGTTGAATGTTCGGCACCGAGGAGGACATTGTTCGACACCGAGGAACAGTAGTTTCGGCACCGAGGAAACAACCGTTCGGCACCGAGGAACTTTCTTATTGGTAGTCGGGGTTCTGTACTAACACTCCCTTAGACTTGTCGATCTCTGTCTGTGGCAGTGGAAGCAGTGCGTTTTTGTCCTGATAATTGGTTTTACCGGCTGCGTGTAACACTTCTTTTGCAATGCCCCAACGAACGAGGTCATAGAAACGGTCGAATTCCAACCCTAATTCCACACGGCGTTCGTGGCGGATGGCCTCACGCAATTCTCCCTGATCGGTAGTCGTCACTTTAGGCAATATATTGCTATTGGTGCCTCTGGCGCGTGCGCGTACTTGTTCCAAATAGTCGATTGCTTCACCCGGAATACCTTTTTCATTAGCTGATTCGGCTCCCATCAGCAGTACATCTGCGTAGCGGATCAGACGAATGTTTACCCAGAATCCTTTGTTGGTATATTCTTTGCGCAAAGCCGGGTCGGTATAGGCTTTCTTGTTAAAGTAAGCACCTATTGCCGGAGAAACCGGAGACTCGCCGTATGGTTCGTTGGTGTTTTCCGGTGTGATAGGATCGCTGTCCGAGTGGCGGAAGTAGAGTAGGGTAGAGTTTTTGCGTGGATCACCCTGTTCGTATGCTTGCGCCATATACTCTGTTGCCATGTGCCATCCCCATCCCAAGTCCCATTGACCTGCTCCGCGTACACCTTGTACTTCACAGAACTGGCTACCGATAACGGTACTTTGAGGAAGAGCGGCAGTAGCTGTACATTGCAACTCGAATATAGAACCTCCGTTATTTTCACCATCATCCGTGAAAATCTCATTATACGGAGTCTTTAAGTTGTAGAGCCCCTTTTTGATGACGTCGGTGGAGGCTGTGTACATATTGTTCCAGTCGTTGCGCATCATATAAGTACGCGCGTGTAAGGAACGGGCAGCTCCCCAAGTCAGTCGTCCGGTGTATTCGCTGCTCCATGTTTCTGGCAATGACTCTTCTGCTGTTTTCAGGTCCTTGTCGATTTGCTCATAGATTTTATCAGCACTTGTCTTCGGGATATTGGCTTCCGAAGCATCGTTGATTTTATAAGTTACCAAAGGAACTTCGCCGAAAGCTCTTACCAGATTGAAGTAGCAATAAGCACGGAAGAAAGAGGCCTCTCCCTTATTGATGATGTCTTCAGTTTCTGTTTGTCCGGCTGTTTCTTTTTCTGCAATGGCATCAAGAATCTCATTACATTGGTAGATGATGGCATAATTCTGTCCCCAATAAGCACCCAGTAGGCCGTTGGTCGGTGTATACACAAAATCATCATACATTTCGGCTACATCAGAGCCATCGCTGGCAATACTTCCTTTTTCCGAATCTTCCGAACGGAAACAGTGGATGGCAAAAGCAGGAGGACCGGCTGTCACATTATAGTTACGCATCATCGTATAGACATTATAAATCTTACCGTTGACCAGAGCGTTCGGATTATCATCTTCCGTAAACTGTCCTTGTGGACTACGATCCAGAAAGTCACTACAGCTGCCTAGAAATAATGTAGTTGAAGTAATAAGAGCTGCAAATATATATTTATTCAGTTTCATATAATGATAGTTTTAAAGATTAAAGTTGTGTTCCGCATGGAAAACTGGGAGTGGCACCTTGTCACTAGAATGTTAGGTTGATACCGAAGGTATAGACTGCAGGTACAGGATAACTGCCGTTATCTACTCCGAATGCGGTGGCAGTTCCTCCAAGTTCGGGAGTATATCCGGTGTTATGTTTCCATGTCTTCAAGTTCTGTATGTTGACATAGACTTTCAGAGCTTGCAGACGTATTTTGGCAATTAAGCTCTTGTCGAACGTATACGCTAACTGTACGTTGCGGATACGGAAGAAACTACCGTTCTCAATGTAATAGTCGGAATTCAAGTTATTGATAGAATGTTTGGTGTTCAGCAACGGTTGGGTGTTGGACGTACCTTCTCCGTGCCAGCGGTCCAAACGTTGTTCCAGGTAGTTGAACTGGGCAAAATTGTAGTTATCCCATGTACGGAAAATCTTGTTTCCACCTTGTCCCATCATGTCGATGCCTAACGACCAATTCTTATAGTCTACTCCGAGAGAAAAACCGTAAGTTACCTTTGGAGTCGGGTTACCTATCATGGTACGGTCTTCCGGGGTGATTTCTCCGTCACCGTTCACATCGGCGAATTTCAGGTCACCGGGGGTAACGGTAGCCAATGTATTTTTGGGTGATGCGTCAATATCTGCTTGTGACTGATAAACGCCTGCCACTTTGTAACCATAGAAATATCCGATAGGATAACCTGCCATTGTGTAACTTTGCTGCTTATCTCCGGCAATGATGGAGTATCCTTCCTGAACAAGACTTTTTACCTCATTCTTGATAGTAGTCAGGTTGGCACTGACGGAATATCCCCAATCACCAATCTGATCGCGCCAGGTGACAGCCATTTCCACTCCTTTATTCTGGATCTCTCCCAAGTTTCCGATACCGGGGATAGTTCCGGAAATTCCGGGAACTTCGGCTAACAAATCTTTGGTATTCTTCTTATAGTAAACACCCTCAAAATGCCAGCGGTTGCGAAGCAGGTTCGTTTCAAATCCGGCTTCCCAGGCTTCTACTTTTTCCCAACGCAGGTTAGGATTAGGAAGATAGGCAAGCTGGTATCCGGGATAAATGATGGACGGTTTACCGAATACGGCCGAATAAGCATTGGTCAATAAGGGCTCGGCAGGGTAGGCTTTATCCAGGTTCTGGTTTCCTAACGTACCGTAAGATGCTTTGATTTTCAACATATCCACCATTTGATGTCTTTCATAAATTCTTCTTCGGACATCAGCCAACCTCCACCCAGCCGAGAAGAAGTTCTGCATTCATTTCCTGTGTAGGAGAAAGCGGAAGAACCATCCCGGCGGAAAGAACCGTTGAACAAGTATTTGCCTTTATAGTTGTAGATCACGCGTGCAAGTACGGATAATGTACTGCGTTCCCATTGAGTACTTCCATTGGTAGCGGTAGCTGCATCGCCGATGCTGACAAACCATTTGTCCGGATTATCCGGAATAACCAGTCCGACCCCCTGCTTGCGTGCTCCGTCCAATCGGCTCAACGAATTATAATAGGTAGTAAAACCGGCGGTAGCTGTCAGGTTATGATTTCCATTATCAAAGCTGTTGGTGTATGTCAACAGGTAGTCACTCTGAACTTTTGTTTCATTCTCTTTAAACTGGCTGACCTCGGTCTTGCCTGTTCCCAAAGTAGAGATCCCTCCGTTGACAGCGGCATCGTATACTTTTACGATCGGTGTATATGTCCGTCCGTTGTTCGACGCATAATCCATGGAGAACATCGCTTTGAACGTGAAATGTTTCAGGAAGTCTACCTCACCATAAATATTACCGGATGCCCGGTAGTTTTCCGCTTTGGTAGTATTCGCTTTTAATTCGACGTCTACCATCGGGTTGTTGATCTGCGCTTTCTGGAATTCGGGCAGAGCCGTATATAATCCGTATTCGTTGTTATATACCGGAGCGATAGGAGTTGCACGCAGGGCATTCAACACCTGTTTGGAATCTGCAGGAAGCATACGTGCTCCGTTGAATTGGAAACCGACTTTCAAAAAGTCCGTAATCTTATAATCATTACTTGCGTTGATGGTTACCTTGCTGAATTTTTCATGCTCGATGTTTCCTTGTTCGTAAGAGTAGCCCACTCCCAGGTAGAAACTATGTTTGGGCGAAGCCCTGTAATACTGATGTTATTGTTTGTAATGAAAGCAGTCTGGAAAATTTCGTCTTGCCAGTCGGTATTGGCATCCCAGCGGTATAATCGAAAGGGTCATCTTTCTGATTGGCAAGCTGTTCGTTATATAGTTCCTTGAATTGTGAACCATTCACCAATTTCACTTTATCTACCACTTTCTTGAAACCGAAAGAAGTATTGATATTGACCAGTGTCTGTCCCTCTTTGGCTTTCTTTGTGGTAATGATGATAACACCATTCGCACCGCGAACACCGAAGATAGCCAGAGATGACGGGTCTTTCAGGATTTCCATGGATTCGATGTCCTCCGGATTCAGGAAATTGATGTTGTCATTGAATAATCCGTCGACAATGTACAGCGGTTTATATCCGTTGATGGAGTTTGTTCCGCGAATACGGATTTCCGGGTCCGATCCGGCTCGTCCGGAGTTTACAATCTGCACACCTGCCACTTTCCCCTGAAGGAAGACAGCGGATTCATTGCCGGTTTGTTGGCTAACTCTTCTCCTTTGATATTGGTGATAGAACCTGTCAAGTCTCTTTTCTTTGCACTACCGTATCCGATAACGACTGTTTCGGCTAGTACTTGTGAATCTTCTTTTAAAGTGACATTGATGACGTTCTGTGTCCCCACTTTAATGGTTTGCGAAGTCATCCCCACGTATGAAAATGCCAGTACGTCCTCCGGAGTGACAGAGATTGAATATTTACCGTCCATGTCCGTGATGGTTCCGGTGGAAGTTCCTTGTACGAGTACCGATGCGCCGATCAATGGTTCATTGGCAGCGTCCGTCACTGTTCCTGTCACCGTCTTTGTCTGTGCAAAGGCTGATGCAGAGCCAGTAGCAGGCAAACAAGCGTCATGATGCTCTTTGACCTGATGGCTTTTTTCTGAAGATGTTGTAAAAGTCTAGTCCTCATTGCATTAAATTTTTCCATTTGTTATTATTTAGGTTGAAGTCTTTTTTCTGCCGTCTTTTGGCGAGAGTAACAAAGGAAACAAACGAAATTCAAAAAAGATTTGGGAAAAAAGAGAGGATGCTTGTTTTTAACACAAAAGGGTGAGGAGACTGTTGAAAAAGTTCAGACATGAACCGGTGTGGTTCATGCCTTTCCTGTTTTAAAACATTTGTTCCGCAGTGGTCATACATTGAATGACGTCTTCTTTGCTGCCATTGAAAGGACCTGATTTCTCTATTTTTAATGTAGACATGGCGGCTGCAAAACGACCGGCTTCTTCGATGCCGGCACCTGATACCCGTTGATATAAATAGCCGATGGTATACGTGTCTCCACATCCCGTTGCGTCTACCACTTCTCTGGCTTATAAGCCGGAATACGATAGAAGTCTTTTCCGTCGAAGATAAGTGAGCCCATGCCGCCTAATGTGACTAATACTTCTTTCACTCCCCATTCATATAATTGGCGGGCAGCTTCATGCGGGTCGGAAAGACCGGTCAGTACTTCCATTTCATGCTCGTTGACTTTGAGGAAATGAATATATTGCAAGGCTTCTCTCTTATCTGTCCAGTCCACCGGATAGACGTGGGTGTCACGCACTTCACGTAAATAGCCTTGTGAGTCTACTGCAATCAACCCTTTTGAGATAGTTTCTTTGATTACTTCCAATGAGAAGTCGTCAGCCAGCAGAGAGCCGAGATGGTAGATTTGCGCATCTATCTCTTTCAACTGACTGGCTGTGAACGGATCGGCTTTCGCTAATACCCGTTGGTACGGTCGTCCGGATTGGCTCCATAGATGTTCTCGAAGTATACGGAGTGTTTGCTCGGTAAGGCAGTTACGTTAATACCCACTTTGCGCAGCTGCTCTACAACTTTCATTTCAGTGGCACCTACTGCCGTTACCAGCGCATAATCGATATCATTAAAATGGCGGATGGCATGTGAGCAATAAAAAGCTGTTCCTCCCGGCATGTAGACAGTGTTTTGAGGAGTGACTACTTTGTCTAATGTGATGTGACCGATGCAGCAAAGTTGATGTTTATTCATGTTTAACTAATTAAAAAGCCTCCAAGATAGTATCTTGAAGGCTTATAGTTTATTTTTGGTGCGGATGATAGGACTCGAACCTACACGCCTCACGGCACCAGATCCTAAGTCTGGCGCGGCTACCAATTACGCCACATCCGCATGTGTAGCTTTTTTGTTTAGCGGTGCAAAGATAGGAAGATTTTCTGATTTGGCAAATAATTCGACAATAAAGTTATTCACTTAAGATTTCGAATGCTTTTTCAATCAGAGTGTCTTTGTGCTTAAGTTGATCTGATTCAGACATATTGATGGCAATGTCCGGCTCAATACCTTCTTCCAAGGGTTGCTTGTTTTTGTCGAAATGCGGACTGGCGGAGAAACGGACGCTCCATCCATTAGGTAATTCCGATGAGAAGGGAAGTCCCGAACCACCTCCGGTCCAGTCACCTAACTGGATGATTCTTTTCTCTTCGTTGTCCTTGTTTAAGCTGCGCATCGCATTCACAAAATCATTGGTGGCACTATAACAACGACGATTGGTCAGAATGATTACTTTCTTCTGCCACCGGATGCTGTTGGATGGTTCCAGATAGATCGGCTCCATCTTGGAGAAATCATTATGTCCCGGTCCGGTTTTGTGCTGTATATATCCGGTAAGTGTTTTCTCGTTGGTAAACCGGGCGGCAATGCGGGTGGAGTTGGTCAGGTTTCCGCCTCCGTTATCACGTACATCGATGATTAATCCGTTGCAGGTGGCCAGGTAGAGGAGAACTTCATCCAAGTTGCCATCGCCCACTCCGGAACTGAAACTTTCATAACGAATATATCCTATATTATTATCGAATATTTTATACTTTAAACCGGCGGATGTATAGTATCCTGTGCTGGCACTGCCAGATAAGTTTGATAGAGAATATCTTCCCGGTAGTTCCAGTCGTAACCCTGATACCATTCATCGTAGAAAGAAGTACGTTTGGCAGAGGATAGATTGACATGTCCGTCTTTTAAAATGTATAGCATCTGGCTTAGGATGTCGAACAGGTCGTCATTAGACATTGTCGGAATAATCAGTGGGCTATATTTGTCGTGAACGGCATCCCAGTCAATACCTTTTGCTTCCAGAAAACAATACTGTTCGTCGATGATCTTCCATAGTTGTTCGAAGTTTCCTACAGGATCATTGGCGTAGTCTTCTTCTCCGATGCAACCGGTCAATACCGGAAGACAGCAGAGCAGCCAAAGCATTTGTCTAATCTTATTTCTCATTCTTAATTGATCTCACTTGAAGTTTCAACATTAAATTTTGTTCTCTTAGTAGGCTCTGACCGATGAAGGCAAAGCTGTTCCTTTTTTGTTTCGGATACGGTATAGGTCTTTCACAAATCCTACCATGAATACGTGCGAGTAGGTATGTGTCTTGATATTGTTTACATTGGATTGTTGCAAATCAGCCAGATAGCTGAATCGCATTTTTGTATATCCTATCGGTAAGTCGACCGAGAGCATCTGCCGCAGTGAAGGCTGGTTGTGCAGGGAGGTGAACTTTATCACTCCACTCGAATTTCCCAGAGAGAATATCTCGTAGTAAGATTGTCCGTAGTGCGGTGAGAACATTACTCCCATCACCGGTAGATTGACTTGATAGCGTAATACCATCGGGTACCGTTTGATTTTCAAATGCCAGATAGCCATTCCGGAAGCATCCAAATTGACGTATGCCCGTGCGGATGCCGGATTGTTGGTGTTCCGGAGATTATAGACAAAGCCTCCGTTGGCATCTATCAATCCTCCGGCTAATAATTTGAAATTCTCCGTCAGTCGAAACTGGTAGTGTAATCCGTAATTCCAGTTGACTAATCCGGAGAAGGTGTTATTGTTATCGGCACGGTTATGGTATAACCGATGTCTGCCTGAAAGAAATTCTGCACAGACACATTTCCATCGAATAACTTAGTCATCCGAATCGTCTCGCGGGAAATACGGAAGTCAATTCCTTTGTATTCCTGCGGTGAAAGATAGGTGTCGAATACGTTGGTAAATCCTACACCGTACATGGTGGCACGTGTTACATACCGATGGGTTTGCAGACTGTCAATCTGCGCTTGTAATCTGGTGCAAAGGGCGAACAGGATGCATCCTGTCAGCCCCAGATATATTAGTTTTTTCTTCATCAGAATAATTTCATCTGCCCGGTGATCTCATCAATAATATCGCCTTCGCTCTTATCACTGTCCGGGTCCAGATTTTCCGGTTCCTCTTCCGGGCTTTCCTGCTGCTCTTGTTCAGGTTCGGGGAAGCGGGTCGGTTCAAGTTCGTTGATCGTATCCACGGTATAGGTCGTGATGCGTTTTCCTTTGGCTTTGAACCCTTTGACAGCTATGAATTCATCTGCATCGATATCCAACGGATCACGGAAGCTGTCGTGTCCGCCAAATATAACTTCCAGACGCGGATAGTACTCATCGGTCAGCAAGATGAGACGGTTATTCTTATTCTCTCCCAGATAGTTCTGTTTGCGGTTGGAGGCCTCGAAGCAGAAACGTTTCAGGTACGGGTAATTCTGTTGATCGGCATCATAAAGTGCAGCGGTCCATACCTTATGGGGATCGAATTTCTCAACGATGCTCACATTGTCTTCGTAGTGATTGCTCAAATCGAAGTTGGTGGTGTAGAAATCACCATTGTTCAGTACAACCAGTATGGAGTCGTCACTTTGGAATTCTCCCAGGTATTCGCCGCGTCCATCATAGTTGAGGCGAAGTATGTCACGGTCGAACCAGACTTTACGTCCACCGAGAGTAGAGCCGCCTTTCTGTTTCAAGGATATTTTGTGTACCGGCAAGCGGGTGAGAATTATCCCCCGTGCCTGGCGTCCCTTGATACTGACTTCGCTGAAGTCATGCTCGAAGATGATGCGGCGTACACGCGGGTTCGGCTTCAATGTCACTTTGATAATTTCGGCTTCTCCGTTCGGGTTGGCACTGAAATAGGTAATTCGTGAATCGGGAGTTCCCAGTGTCACATCATATTCGCGGTCGCGGACCACGGGAAGTTACGGCGAAACGTTTTACGTAGGTCGTTCCTTCTTTTCCGTCGCGGTAGGCTACGTTGTAGATTGTACGTTTATCGTTCTTCTTGAATACATTGACATAAAGAACGTTCTTACCGACAAATTTCTTATCGGCAACGGGGGTGACGATATATTTACCATCACGGAAGAAGATAATGACATCGTCGATATCCGAACAGCAGGCTACGAACTCATCTTTCTTCAAGGTCGTTCCGATAAATCCTTCTTCACGGTTGATATAGAGTTTCTCGTTTGCTTCTACTACTTTGGCTGCTTCGATGGTGTCGAAGTTTCGCAATTCCGTGTGGCGCGGGAAATTCTTGCCGTATTTGTTCTTCAGCATCTGATACCAGTTGACGGTATAATCCACGATGTGAGCCAGGTGGTTATCAATCTCGGCAATTTCCTCTTTCATCTTGGCGATCAGTTCATCTGCTTTGTCTGAGTTGAATTTCAGGATACGCCCCATTTTGATTTCCATCAACTTGAGAATATCTTCTTTCGTAACTTCACGGATAAATGTCGGATAGTAAGGTGTCAGACGTTCGTCGATATGTGCACAGGCTGCATCCATGTCTTTGGATTGCTCGAACTCTTTATCCTTATAGATGCGTTCTTCGATAAATATCTTTTCGAGAGAAGAGAAATGCAGGGATTCCAGAATTTCTCCTTTCTTGATTTCCAGCTCCTGCTTCAGCAAATCCATCGTATTGTCTGCCGACTTTTTCAGGACTTTGCTCACAGTGAGGAAATGTGGCTTACTGTCATCGATAATACAGCAGTTGGGCGAGATACTTACTTCACAGTCAGTGAAAGCGTACAGAGCATCAATCGTTTTATCTGATGAGGTGCCGGGTGCGAGGTGCACTAATATTTCTACGTTGGCAGCCGTATTGTCGTCTACCTTACGAATTTTGATCTTTCCTTTATCAACAGCTTTCAGGATAGAGTCGATCACTGTCGAAGTCGTCTTTCCGTATGGAATTTCTGTGATAGCAAGCGTTTTATTATCAATCTTGTTGATCTTGGCACGTACTTTCACGGCTCCGCCACGCTCTCCGTCGTTGTATTTGGCTACATCGATAGAGCCTCCTGTCTGGAAATCAGGATATAGTTGGAATTCCTCTCCGCGTAAATAGCTGATAGAGGCATCACAAAGTTCGTTGAAATTGTGTGGTAAAATTTTTGAAGAAAGTCCCACGGCGATACCTTCCACTCCCTGTGCTAATAATAACGGGAATTTCACAGGAAGAGTGACCGGTTCCTTGTTTCGTCCGTCATAAGAAAGTTTCCATTCGGTAGTTTTGGGATTGAAGACAACATCCAGCGCAAACTTGGACAAGCGTGCTTCGATATAACGGGGAGCAGCTGCGCCGTCTCCGGTGAGGATATTACCCCAGTTACCCTGACAATCGATCAACAGGTCTTTCTGTCCCAACTGTACCAGGGCATCTCCGATAGAAGCATCACCGTGAGGGTGGAACTGCATGGTGTGTCCCACAATGTTAGCCACTTTATTATACCGTCCGTCGTCCAGACGTTTCATTGAATGTAAAATACGTCGTTGCACAGGCTTTAAACCGTCATTGATATGAGGCACGGCACGTTCCAGTATAACGTATGAAGCATAGTCCAGAAACCAATTCTGGTACATGCCTGTTAACTGATGCTTTACGTTTTCGTCCCGCGTGTCCGCCGGTTTGTAGTCTGAATGTCCTTCCGTTATCTCGTTGATTTCGTCACTCATATATCAATCTTCGCTTTGCTTTAACAACAAATTATCTTCCTGAACATCAAAAAAGGGGATGTCCACGCAAAAATACGAAATAAATTCATATGAGGACGAAAAGAACTCACGTTTTTTATGATACTGACAGTTCTGTTAATCCTTTGATTTCACATTCCATACCAATAAAGCAAAAAAGACGGAGAGTAATGCGGCTCCGATCCAAAAAATATTGATATAAGAAAAGTCATAGATTTCTTTGCCATCGACAATGCTTTTATGCCCTCCTATGAGAATACCGCTCATAATATCCTGTATACCTGCCCCGATGTAACTGGCAATACCTACGATTCCTAATGCTGCACCTGAAGCGTTCCGGGGAGCAATGTCAACTGCCATCAATCCGCCCAAGAAACAGAGGAGTACTCCGATCGCAGTACCGAACAGTACCATGGATAACGCGTCTACCCAAAAGTGGACACCCGGAACTAATAGAAACAGACAAAGTGCCATTACATTCATCAGACCGAAGATGAGTGCAGGAGCATTTCTGCGCCCACTGAAAAACTTGTCGGAGATGACACCGGAAAACATTGTACCGATAATTCCACAAACCGAACCGATAGAAATGATAAAACTGGCGTCCAGTGTAGAATATCCTTTCTGGGTTTCCAGATAGAAGACTCCCCAGCTGTTTACGGCATAGCGGCTGACGTACATCAATGCACTCGAAATGGCAAGTATCCAAATTGCGGGCATCATTAGAGCTTGCCGTTGTGCCTTGTTGAAATCGGCAGCATCACCTGTTTCACTTTGCATTTGTGGATGATTGACGGCAGGCAGCCCTTCACTTTCCGGAGAATCATGAAAGAATCTCCAGACGATTAATGCCCCGATTATTCCGATACTTCCGGCTCCAATGAAACCGTATCTCCATCCTAAAGCACTGACAATGGAGGCGACAATAATGAAAGTCATTGCTTCCCCGATGTTGTGGCTTGCCGACCAGAAGCCATAGAACGATCCCCGTTTCTTATTTTCAAACCAACGGGATAATCCGACTACGCAAGAAGCAGTCCCCATTGACTGAAACCATCCGCTGATTCCCCATAATATGGCGAATAGAATGAAAGAGTGGGTGAATCCTAGGCATAAGTTTGCCAGGGCTGTAATTAGCAGTCCGGTGGACATGAAACGCCTGATATTGCTGCGGTCTGCCAGAAATCCGTTAGTGAATTTTCCGATAGCATAGGTGAAAAATAACACTGCTCCGATAATACCGAGCTCTGTTTCTGAAAAGATTCCTTCTTCAACAATCGGTTTCTTTACTACATTCAGGCTTAGCCGACAGACATAATAAATACCATATCCGGCTGTGGCGGAAAGAAAGGTAGCCCACTGCAATCTTTTAAGTTTTTTCTTGTCTTTTTTAAGAGGAGTCGCAGGAGTGCTGATGTGATAAAATTTGATAAGTTGTTTTAACATGGTGGTAGGATTTGATAGCCTAGTGAAAGGCGATAGTAATGGGAAGGTGTATCGATTATCTTCCGATACACCTTCTGATGAAGAAATAAATAAAGAGTTAGTTAGTAGCTTAGTCCATCTTCCCAACCCGGATTTTGGGTTAGAATGCCTTGTGTAAGTACGCGCTGGTCAGCAGGGATAGGCCATAAGTAGTCTCTTTCCTCTTTCCAGTCTTTGCCATAAGTAACTTTGGGGAATCCGATAATATAACCGGATGTTCCGTTGGAGAGATAGATATCCTTATCCAGTTTCTTTTTATTATCACATTGGGAGGTCGCTGTGGTTTCGTAGATTTCCAGATCAGGCTTCCCGTCACCATCCATATCGTATGTTCCTACTCCGGGAACATAAATACCGTAGTAAGGTACGTAATGATTGAACATTTGTTTACCTTCTTTCCAACGGAATAAATCCCATTGTCTCAACCTTCCATTACTAGTTCAATTGTACGTTCGCGACGGATTTCGAGAATGACGCCCTTATTCGTTCCCTGCTCAACATTCGGATAGCAAGCTGCCAGATAAGGATCAGGGTTACTGTTGGCATCCGTAAGATTCAGATCCGGCATTTTAGCCCGTTCTCGAATTTTATTGATAGAGATATCCAGGTCTTCTTGTTTGAGTGTTCCCAGTTCGGCTTTGGCTTCGGCATAATTCAGGTAGACTTCCGCTGCTCGCATCAAAGGCCAATCGGAGGTACTTTTAGCGGCTCCGTCATGATCTTTGGTACCTACAAATTTGATAGGTCTGTAGCCGCAATAAGCAGTTAAGTCATTGGCGGTCACGGTTGTTTCTCCTTTTTGGATATAGTTCGGACAAAGTACGGTTTGTTGCAGGCGTGGATCGCGGTTTTTCACCTCGTCTGTGTAAAACATTGTTTCATATCCTTGTTTATCAGTGAAACGTGTTCCGTCCGCCATCAGGTAGTGATTCATAAACCGGCGGGTAAATCCCATTTGCAGGTTAGCGATGCTGAATTGTACGGAGTGTGATAATTGCAAACCTTCGAAGTTATAAGCTCTTGCCAGTACGACTTCTGTGGTTTTGGCGTTGTCGGCACAGAACATATCTCTGTAAGGTTCCGTTCCTTCTTTATACAGCTGAAGCCGCTTTCGTCAATAAACTGCCGGGCAGTGCTTGCTGCAATTTCCAGGTATTTCTCATAATTATCCAGTCCATGGTATTTCCGATAAGTCCCTTCATAAAGTGCAGCTTGACTGGCAAATGCCAATGCCGCCCATTTAGTGACTCTTGTGTTCCGAGTTTCTGTGCTTTTGGTCGGCAAACTGGTAGCGGCATCTTGGAAATCTTTGAGTACTTGATTCATCACAAACTCGCGGGAATCCCTGGCTTTGACTAATAATTCCTGATCTTCCGAACCCAGCACTTGATCGTACCAGGTACATCTCCATAACGGCGTACCTTTACGAAATAGAAATAAGCTCTGAAGAATTGGGCCACTCCATTATATTGATTGCGGGCGGTTTCATCATCACAGTTGGAAGAATGTTGCAGGAAGTAATTAATGTGGCGGAGTTTGGTCCATGACCATCCGGTTTCGCTGGCAGCCGAACGGGTTCCTTCAATTACCTGTCCCATGCCTTTGTCGATCATATCATCTGCATTTGTACCGGCTGAAGCATCTGGCTCGTCCAGTAAGGTATAAAATTGATTGGTCCATAATTCCAGATCGGATTTGTTTTGAAAGTAATTCTCTGGTGTCACTGCATTTTCCGGTAGGAGTGTCAGGTCACAGCTATTGAATAGGCTACGGCCATTCCCAGAATTATTATTTTGTTGATAGCTTTCATACTATATCTGATTAGTCATTAATTAAAAAGTTATATCTACTCCAACAGTGTAAACACGCGGGTAAGCATATCCCGAACCCGTGTTGGATGAGTAAGTGCTACTGGAGATTGCCAATTCCGTCGATAGTTTTGTTATGCTTCTTCAGAGGCGACCAATAGTATAGATTTTCTCCCGATACGTAAACACGAACCTTTTCAAAAATACGTTTACTGATAGGCAGTGTATATCCAATAGAGAGATTCTTGAAACGCAGATAAGCGATATTCTGTATATATCGGTCGTTTACGGTGCCGAGTGAACCGCCTGAATAGGATTGATAACCTCTGATACGTGGGAAGAAAGCATTTCTGTTGTCTTCTGTCCAGCAGTCTTCCGGAAATGATTTTTCTACAAATGAGGTAGAAGGGAAAGAATATGGTCCCCAGAATGAATTTGCTCCCTGTGAGGTGGTACTATAAGATGGGTACCAGTCTCTTTTACCAATCCCTGGAAGAAAGCGGATACGTCGAAACCGTTCCAGCTCGCATCCAGACGGAAAGAATAACTGTATCTGGGAGTTGTGTTTCCAATGATTTGTTTATCACCAGGATCGTCTACTGTTCCAGCTCCGGCCCCAATCACATTGTCACCGTTTAAGTCAGCAAAGCGTACGTCACCGGCACGCAGATAACCGTCGACCTTACTGCTATAAACACGTCCGTTCACGACTTTGTCATTGATCTTTGCCTGATATTCTGCTGCTTCCTTATCTGTTTTGAACAATCCGTCTACATGGTATCCCCAGATTTCTCCCATCTTCTTGCCTACATAATGGTCGGAGATCAGTTTGTCCGGATTATTGTATTTGGTGATTGTCCGTTGGTAATCTCCCAATGTAGCTTGTATTCCATACCTGAAAGGTTTATTGGCCACTTTGAACGAGTCGTTCCATGAAACGGATAATTCCCATCCGTTTGTCCGTAAGTCGGCACAGTTGGCTTTTGGGGTGGAAGCACCGTATACATCCGGTAACGTCAATGAAGTAGTTAGCATATCTGTTGTTTTACGAACGTAATAGTCGGCACTCATACTTAAACGGTTTCTAAGGAATGACATATCCAATCCGACATTGTAGGTTGTAACGGTTTCCCAAGTCAGTCCGGAAGAAATCGGGTTGGAAATCTTTGCGTAATATGCTTTGCCTTCTCCGTCGAAAGTATAGCTGAACTGATTGTCCGAAGTGATTGTCTGCAGATAAGCGTAATAATCTACCTGCTGGTTCCCCAGGCTACCGACGGATGCGCGTAACTTCAGGCTGCTCCACCAGTCGCTTACCGGTTTGAAAAAGTTCTCTTCGGAGATTCTCCATCCGGCAGATACTGAAGGGAAAACTCCCCATCTGTCTCCTTCTGCGAACCGGGAAGAACCATCGGCACGACAGGATACTTCGAGCAGGTATTTACCCATGTAATCATAATTGATACGGCCGAAGAAACCAAGCGTTTTATAGGCGCTGATATCTTGTGATACGGTAAGTACACTTTCAGGAGTTACTGCCGAGAAGGAGTCGAGGTTATCATTGGACAGGTTAGTCATAGAAGTGTTTTTGTTGACATTGCGGTAAGTCTCATACTGGCTACCTGCCACTATTTTAAGATTGTGTTTCTTTGCCCATGAATGTTCAAATGTTGCATAATAGTTCAACATGTGAGTAACAGGGAAAGATTCGTCTTCCTCATAATTATTAAAGATACTTCCGGAAGTGAAGTTTGTGTCACTCCCTGACTGCGTGAATACTCAAATGAATTGTTGCGATAACGGTACAATTGCTTTCTTTGTTGGTAACTGTAGTTGGCGGTCAGAGTCAGTCCCTGTAGTAACGTAATGTCAATCTGATTGACAACGGACAAGAGTGTTCTGGATTTGCTGTTATGACCTCTTCGTGACGTTAGGTATCCGCCGTCACCGGCTCCCAAGGGAGAGTTGGCATAAAGTTGGTTGGTATATTGCACAATCGTTCCATCCGGATTGAAGGGGACGAATGAGGGACTGATATTTGATTCTAGGCGGGCAATAGTCATTGCGTAGTTGGAAGTACCGTTATAATTGTAATTGTTATTATCCAGTCCGATATTTGTCGACCATTTGATCCATTTGTTTAGTTGAGCATCCATTTTGGCACGGAACGAATAATCCTTATAAAGGTCTTTGTCGATGTTGAACATACCATATTGCTGGTAGTAACGTCCACTGATATAGTAATTCACCTTTTCGCCACCTCCGGTGATAGAGACATTGTGTTCCATCTGTGGGCGGGTACGATTGTAGAAGTATCCATACCAGTCCGTATTTCCATAATAATAATATTTCCCGTCTTCTCCGATTTCCACCCATGGACGTTCCGGATTCTCAGTCATATCATTCCGGCGGTCATAGAGTTTCTGGAGCTCTTCATCTTCGTACAAGTACATATTCACGCCATTGTATGCATGGTAGAACTTGTTGGCGAAAGTGACATAATCGTATCCGGTACGGATAAAATCAGTGGAAGTCGTGTTCTGTGTCCATCCAAATCGACCGTTGTAGCTGATTTTGGCTTTTCCTTTTGTTGCAGCACTTCCCGATTTGGTGGTGATAAGTACCACACCTGCAGAGGCCTTTGCTCCATAAATGGCACATGAAGATGCATCTTTCAATACGGAAATCGACTCGATGTCATTTGCATTGACTTGGTTCAGTGGAACTTCTACACCGTCGCAAAGTACTAATGGCGTACCGCCATTGACAGAGATCCCTCCGCGAATGTTTAATGAATAGCCGGACTCGGGAGAACCGGTGCCGAAAGTCAGATTTACAGACGGATCGGCTCCTTGTAATGCATTGGCGGCAGATACTACCGGGCGGTTGTTCAGTTCTTTGCTTGAAATGGTGGATACAGCACCTGTCAGATTACTTCTGCGTTGGCTACCATAGCCCACTACAACTACTTCGTCAATCATCAGACTGGAAGGTACCAGACGGATTGTCTTAGTCTGACCGTCTTTTACATGAACTGTCGCTACCTCATAGCCTACATACGAAATATCAATAGTCGAAGGAATGGAAGTCTCCAGAGAGAACTTTCCATCCAAGTCGGTAATTGCTCCCTGTGCGGTTTCTTTGTTCATCACCGAAGCACCGATAACGGGATTTCCTTCTTCGTCATAGACAACCCCGGTGATTGTCTGCTTCTTTTTCTCATCGGACTTTTGCTGGCTGGTATCGGACTTTTTACTGATGATGATGCTATGTCTGTTGATGGTATAGCTAACATTCTGTCCCACGAATATCTGATCCAAAACGACCTTGATAGGCGCATTATTGGCATTGATTGACACCTTCTTACTCATGTTGATCTCGGAAGATTTGATTACAACTGAATAATTCTTGGTCTTATGTAAAGCTTCTATCGCTTCTTTTACAGTAACATTCTTTAATTGTAAGGTTATGTCTTGTGCTAGAATAGGTTGAGAGAAAAATATCATCACACAAGCAAACCAGATTGTCGATATATATTTTTTTATAAATATTAGTTTGCTTCATATCAGGTTATACTACTGCTAAATTTATGGAGTTGCAGAAGTAATCATTGATTACTTCCGTGACTTCCGGTTATGGACATTTGTCCGTCTTGTATTGAAGATTGGATAAAATCTCG
>ENA-OQIG01000395-OQIG01000395.1-human-gut-metagenome-genome-assembly--contig:-NODE-395-length-25492-cov-2.363414_pt1 | contig 25492 bp, 44 predicted proteins | sample MGYA00242576_ERZ504741 | MGnify/ENA primary metagenome ERZ504741 (study PRJEB26092, sample SAMD00036436) | human gut metagenome | host: Homo sapiens | study: EMG produced TPA metagenomics assembly of... | reverse complement strand
CACCAGACCAACTGGTAATGGTAGCGACCGGCGCTCAGCTGGAATTCCGCCGATACTGACGGGCTCCAGGAGTCGTCGCCACCAATCCCCATATGGAAACCGTCGATATTCAGCCATGTGCCTTCTTCCGCGTGCAGCAGATGGCGATGGCTGGTTTCCATCAGTTGTTGTTGCTGTAGCGACTGATATTGAACTGGAAGTCGCCGCGCCACTGGTGTGGGCCATAATTCAATTCGCGCGTCCCGCAGCGCAGACCGTTTTCGCTCGGGAAGACGTACGGGGTATACATGTCTGACAATGGCAGATCCCAGCGGTCAAAACAGGCGGCAGTAAGGCGGTCGGGATAGTTTTCTTGCGGCCCTAATCCGAGCCAGTTTACCCGTTCTGCGACCTGCGCCAGCTGGCAGGTCAGGCCAATCCGAGCCGGATGCGGTGTATCGCTCGCTACTTCAACATCAACGGTAATCGCCATTTGACCACTACCATCAATCCGGTAGGTTTTCCGGCTGATAAATAAGGTTTTTCCCTGATGCTGCCACGCGTGAGCGGTCGTAATCAGCACCGCGTCGGCAAGTGTATCTGCCGTGCACTGCAACAACGCCGCTTCGGCCTGGTAATGGCCCGCCGCCTTCCAGCGTTCGACCCAGGCGTTAGGGTCAATACGGGTCGCTTCACTTACGCCAATGTCGTTATCCAGCGGTGCGCGGGTGAACTGATCGCGCAGCGGCGTCAGCAGTTGTTTTTATCGCCAATCCACATCTGTGAAAGAAGGCTGACTGACGGTTAAATTGCCAACGCTTATTACCCAGCTCGATGCAAAAATCCGTTTCGCTGGTGGTTAGTTGCGGGATGATATGGGACGCGGAGGGGAGCGTCACACTGAGGTTTTCCGCCAGACGCCACTGCTGCCAGGCGCTGATGTGCCCGGCTTCTGACCATGCGGTCGCGTTCGGTTGCACTACGCGTACTGTGAGCCAGAGTTGCCCGGCGCTCTCCGGCTGCGGTAGTTCAGGCAGTTCAATCAACTGTTTACCTTGTGGAGCGACATCCAGAGGCACTTCACCGCTTGCCAGCGGCTTACCATCCAGCGCCACCATCCAGTGCAGGAGCTCGTTATCGCTATGACGGAACAGGTATTCGCTGGTCACTTCGATGGTTTGACCCGGATAAACGGAACTGGAAATACTGCTGTTGGTGTTTTGCTTCCGTCAGCGCCGGATGCGGCGTGCGGTCGGCAAGATCAGACCGTTCATACAGAACTGGCGATCGTTCGGCGTATCGCCAAAATCACCGCCGTAAGCCGACCACGGGTTGCCGTTTTCATCATATTTAATCAGCGACTGATCCACCAGTCCCAGACGAAGCCGCCCTGTAAACGGGGATACTGACGAAACGCCTGCCAGTATTTAGCGAAACCGCCAAGACTGTTACCCATCGCGTGGGCGTATTCGCAAAGGATCAGCGGGCGCGTCTCTCCAGGTAGCGAAAGCCATTTTTTGATGGACCATTTCGGCACAGCCGGGAAGGGCTGGTCTTCATCCACGCGCGCGTACATCGGGCAAATAATATCGGTGGCCGTGGTGTCGGCTCCGCCGCCTTCATACTGCACCGGGCGGGAAGGATCGACAGATTTGATCCAGCGATATAGCGCGTCGTGATTAGCGCCGTGGCCTGATTCATTCCCCAGCGACCAGATGATCACACTCGGGTGATTACGATCGCGCTGCACCATTCGCGTTACGCGTTCGCTCATCGCCGGTAGCCAGCGCGGATCATCGGTCAGACGATTCATTGGCACCATGCCGTGGGTTTCAATATTGGCTTCATCCACCACATACAGGCCGTAGCGGTCGCACAGCGTGTACCACAGCGGATGGTTCGGATAATGCGAACAGCGCACGGCGTTAAAGTTGTTCTGCTTCATCAGCAGGATATCCTGCACCATCGTCTGCTCATCCATGACCTGACCATGCAGAGGATGATGCTCGTGACGGTTAACGCCTCGAATCAGCAACGGCTTGCCGTTCAGCAGCAGCAGACCATTTTCAATCCGCACCTCGCGGAAACCGACATCGCAGGCTTCTGCTTCAATCAGCGTGCCGTCGGCGGTGTGCAGTTCAACCACCGCACGATAGAGATTCGGGATTTCGGCGCTCCACAGTTTCGGGTTTTCGACGTTCAGACGTAGTGTGACGCGATCGGCATAACCACCACGCTCATCGATAATTTCACCGCCGAAAGGCGCGGTGCCGCTGGCGACCTGCGTTTCACCCTGCCATAAAGAAACTGTTACCCGTAGGTAGTCACGCAACTCGCCGCACATCTGAACTTCAGCCTCCAGTACAGCGCGGCTGAAATCATCATTAAAGCGAGTGGCAACATGGAAATCGCTGATTTGTGTAGTCGGTTTGTGCAGCAACGAGACGTCACGGAAAATGCCGCTCATTCGCCACATATCCTGATCTTCCAGATAACTACCGTCACTCCAGCGCAGCACCATCACCGCGAGGCGGTTTTTTCCGGCGTGTAAAAATGCGCTCAGGTCAAATTCAGACGGCAAACGACTGTCCTGGCCGTAACCGACCCAGCGCCCGTTGCACCACAGATGAAACGCCGAGTTAACGCCATCAAAAATAATTCGCGTCTGGCCTTCCTGTAGCCAGCTTTCATCAACATTAAATGTGAGCGAGTAACAACCGTCGGATTCTCCGTGGGAACAAACGGCGGATTGACCGTAATGGGATAGGTCACGTTGGTGTAGATGGACGCATCGTAACCGTGCATCTGCCAGTTTGAGGGGACGACGACAGTATCGGCCTCAGGAAGATCGCACTCCAGCCAGCTTTCCGGCACCGCTTCTGGTGCCGGAAACCAGGCAAAGCGCCATTCGCCATTCAGGCTGCGCAACTGTTGGGAAGGGCGATCGGTGCGGGCCTCTTCGCTATTACGCAGCTGGCGAAAGGGGGATGTGCTGCAAGGCGATTAAGTTGGGTAACGCCAGGGTTTTCCCAGTCACGACGTTGTAAAACGACGGCCAGTGAATCCGTAATCATGGTCATAGCTGTTTCCTGTGTGAAATTGTTATCCGCTCACAATTTCACACAACATACGAGCCGGAAGCATAAAGTGTAAAGCCTGGGGTGCCTAATGAGTGAGCTAACTCACATTAATTGCGTTGCGCTCACTGCCCGCTTTCCAGTCGGGAAACCTGTCGTGCCAGCTGCATTAATGAATCGGCCAACGCGCGGGGAGAGGCGGTTTGCGTATTGGGCGCCAGGGTGGTTTTTCTTTTCACCAGTGAGACGGGCAACAGCTGATTGCCCTTCACCGCCTGGCCCTGAGAGAGTTGCAGCAAGCGGTCCACGCTGGTTTGCCCCAGCAGGCGAAAATCCTGTTTGATGGTGGTTAACGGCGGGATATAACACGAGCTGTCTTCGGTATCGTCGTATCCCACTACCGAGATATCCGCACCAACGCGCAGCCCGGACTCGGTAATGGCGCGCATTGCGCCCAGCGCCATCTGATCGTTGGCAACCAGCATCGCAGTGGGAACGATGCCCTCATTCAGCATTTGCATGGTTTGTTGAAAACCGGACATGGCACTCCAGTCGCCTTCCCGTTCCGCTATCGGCTGAATTTGATTGCGAGTGAGATATTTATGCCAGCCAGCCAGACGCAGACGCGCCGAGACAGAACTTAATGGGCCCGCTAACAGCGCGATTTGCTGGTGACCCAATGCGACCAGATGCTCCACGCCCAGTCGCGTACCGTCTTCATGGGAGAAAATAATACTGTTGATGGGTGTCTGGTCAGAGACATCAAGAAATAACGCCGGAACATTAGTGCAGCAGCTTCCACAGCAATGGCATCCTGGTCATCCAGCGGATAGTTAATGATCAGCCCACTGACGCGTTGCGCGAGAAGATTGTGCACCGCCGCTTTACAGGCTTCGACGCCGCTTCGTTCTACCATCGACACCACCACGCTGGCACCCAGTTGATCGGCGCGAGATTTAATCGCCGCGACAATTTGCGACGGCGCGTGCAGGGCCAGACTGGAGGTGGCAACGCCAATCAGCAACGACTGTTTGCCCGCCAGTTGTTGTGCCACGCGGTTGGGAATGTAATTCAGCTCCGCCATCGCCGCTTCCACTTTTTCCCGCGTTTTCGCAGAAACGTGGCTGGCCTGGTTCACCACGCGGGAAACGGTCTGATAAGAGACACCGGCATACTCTGCGACATCGTATAGCGTTACTGGTTTCACATTCACCACCCTGAATTGACTCTCTTCCGGGCGCTATCATGCCATACCGCGAAAGGTTTTGCGCCATTCGATGGTGTCAACGTAAATGCACGCCGCTTCGCCTTCCGGCTACCAGAATAGCCTGCGATTCAACCCCTTCTTCGATCTGTTTTGCTACCCGTTGTAGCGCCGGAAGATGCTTTTCCGCGGCCTGTTCAATGGTCATTGCGCTCGCCATATACACCAGATTCAGACAGCCAATCACCCGTTGTTCACTGCGCAGCGGTACGGCGATAGAGGCGATCTTCTCCTCCTGATCCCAGCCGCGGTAGTTCTGTCCGTAACCCTCTTTGCGCGCGCGCGCCAGAATGGCTTGCAGCTTTAACGGTTCTCGTGCCAGTTGATAGTCATCACCGGGGCGGGAGGCTAACATCTCGATTAATTCCTTGCGTTCTTGTTCCGGCAAAAGGCCAGCCAGGTCAGGCCCGAGGCGGTTTTCAGAAGCGGCAAACGTCGCCCGACCATTGCCCGGTGAAAAGATAAGCGGCTGAAACGGTGGGTGGTTTCGCGTACCACCATTGCATCAACATCCAGCGTGGACACATCTGTCGGCCATACCACTTCGCGCAACAGATCGCCCAGCAGTGGGGCCGCCAGTGCAGAAATCCACTGTTCGTCACGAAATCCTTCGCTTAATTGCCGCACTTTGATGGTCAGACGAAAACTGTCATCGGAGGGGCTACGGCGGACATATCCCTCTTCCTGCAGCGTCTCCAGCAGTCGCCGCACAGTGGTGCGATGCAGGCCGCTGAGTTCCGCCAGCAGCCCGACGCTGGCACCGCCATCAAGTTTATTTAACATATTTAATAACATTAGACCGCGGGTTAAGCCGCGCACGGTTTTGTATTCCGTCTGCTCATTGTTCTGCATATTAATTGACATTTCTATAGTTAAAACAACGTTGTGCACCTGGTGCACATTCGAGCATGTTTTGATTGTAGCCGAAAACACCCTTCCTATACTGAGCGCACAATAAAAAATCATTTACATGTTTTTAACAAAATAAGTTGCGCTGTACTGTGCGCGCAACGGCATTTTGTCCGAGTCGTGAGGTACTGAAATGGCAATACAACACCCTGACATCCAGCCTGCTGTTAACCATAGCGTTCAGGTGGCGATCGCTGGTGCCGGTCCGGTTGGGCTGATGATGGCGAACTATCTCGGTCAGATGGGCATTGACGTGCTGGTGGTGGAGAAACTCGATAAGTTGATCGACTACCGCGTGCGATTGGTATTGATGACGAGGCGCTGCGCACCATGCAGTCGGTCGGCTGGTCGAGAATGTTCTGCCGCACACTACACCGTGGCACGCGATGCGTTTTCTCACCCCAAAAGGCCGCTGTTTTGCTGATATTCAGCCAATGACCGATGAATTTGGCTGGCCGCGCCGTAACGCCTTTATTCAGCCACAGTCGATGCGGTGATGCTGGAAGGGTTGTCGCGTTTTCCGAATGTGCGCTGCTTGTTTGCCCGCGAGCTGGAGGCCTTCAGCCAGCAAAATGACGAAGTGACCTTGCACCTGAAAACGGCAGAAGGGCAGCGGGAAACGGTCAAAGCCCAGTGGCTGGTAGCCTGTGACGGTGGAGCAAGTTTTGTCCGTCGCACTCTGAATGTGCCGTTTGAAGGTAAAACTGCGCCAAATCAGTGGATTGTGGTAGATATCGCCAACGATCCGTTAAGTACGCCGCATATCTATTTGTGTTGCGATCCGGTGCGCCCGTATGTTTCTGCCGCGCTGCCTCATGCGGTACGTCGCTTTGAATTTATGGTGATGCCGGGAGAAACCGAAGAGCAGCTGCGTGAGCCGCAAAATATGCGCAAGCTGTTAAGCAAAGTGCTGCCTAATCCGGACAATGTTGAATTGATTCGCCAGCGTGTCTACACCCACAACGCGCGACTGGCGCAACGTTTCCGTATTGATCGCGTACTGCTGGCGGGCGATGCCGCGCACATCATGCCGGTATGGCAGGGGCAGGGCTATAACAGTGGTATGCGCGACGCCTTTAACCTCGCATGGAACTGGCGTTGGTTATCCAGGGGAAAGCCCGCGATGCGCTGCTCGATACCTATCAACAAGAACGTCGCGATCACGCCAAAGCGATGATTGACCTGTCCGTGACGGCGGGCAACGTGCTGGCTCCGCCGAAACGCTGGCAGGGTACGTTACGTGACGGCGTTTCCTGCTGTTGAATTATCTGCCGCCAGTAAAACGCTACTTCCTCGAAATGCGCTTCAAGCCGATGCCGCAATATTACGGCGGTGCGCTGATGCGTGAGGGCGAAGCGAAGCACTCTCCGGTCGGCAAGATGTTTATTCAGCCGAAAGTCACGCTGGAAAACGGCGACGTGACGCTGCTCGATAACGCGATCGGCGCGAACTTCGCGGTAATTGGCTGGGGATGCAATCCACTGTGGGGGATGAGCGACGAGCAAATCCAGCAGTGGCGCGCGTTGGGCACACGCTTCATTCAGGTGGTGCCGGAAGTGCAAATTCATACCGCACAGGATAACCACGACGGCGTGCTACGCGTGGGCGATACGCAAGGTCGTCTGCGTAGCTGGTTCGCGCAACACAATGCTTCGCTGGTGGTGATGCGCCCGGATCGCTTTGTTGCCGCCACCGCCATTCCGCAAACCCTGGGCAATACGCTGAATAAACTGCGTCGGTGATGACGCTGACCCGCCCTGATGCCGACGTTTCTGTCGAAAAGGTAGCCTGATATGCACGCTTATCTTCACTGTCTTTCCCACTCGCCGTTGGTGGGGTATGTCGACCCGGCGCAAGAGGTACTCGATGAGGTCAATGGCGTGATTGCCAGCGCCCGCGAGCGTATTGCGGCTTTCTCCCCTGAACTGGTGGTGCTGTTTGCGCCAGATCACTACAACGGCTTTTTCTATGACGTGATGCCACCGTTCTGTTTAGGCGTTGGAGCGACGGCAATTGGTGATTTCGGCAGTGCGGCAGGAGAGCTGCCCGTGCCTGTGGAGCTGGCGGAGGCCTGTGCGCATGCTGTCATGAAGAGCGGGATCGATCTTGCCGTTTCTTACTGTATGCAGGTGGACCACGGGTTCGCCCAGCCGCTGGAGTTCCTGCTCGGTGGGCTGGATAAGGTGCCAGTTCTGCCTGTGTTCATCAACGGTGTCGCCACGCCGCTGCCCGGTTTCCAGCGTACCCGCATGTTGGGTGAAGCCATTGGACGTTTCACCAGCACTCTCAATAAACGCGTGCTGTTCCTGGGTTCCGGTGGGCTTTCCCATCAGCCGCCGGTGCCCGAACTGGCGAAAGCCGATGCCCATATGCGCGACCGTCTGTTGGGGAGCGGGAAAGATTTACCCGCCAGTGAGCGCGAATTGCGTCAGCAAGGGTGATTAGCGCCGCTGAGAAGTTTGTTGAGGATCAGAGAACTCTGCATCCGCTCAACCCGATTTGGGATAACCAGTTCATGACTTTGCTGGAGCAGGGACGCATACAGGAACTGGATGCCGTCAGTAACGAAGAGCTTTCCGCCATTGCCGGAAAGTCGACACATGAAATCAAAACCTGGGTCGCCGCTTTTGCCGCTATTTCTGCATTTGGCAACTGGCGTAGCGAAGGGCGTTATTACCGCCCAATCCCGGAGTGGATTGCCGGATTTGGCTCGTTAAGCGCCAGAACAGAGAACTGAATATGCAGGAGAAGATGATGAGTTATCAGCCACAAACCGAAGCCGCCACCAGCCGTTTTCTGAATGTAGAAGAAGCGGGTAAAACGCTGCGCATCCATTTTAATGACTGCGGACAAGGCGACGAAACCGTTGTCCTGCTGCATGGTTCCGGCCGGGTGCTACTGGCTGGGCGAACTTCAGCCGCAATATCGATCCGCTGGTAGAGGCGGGCTATCGGGTAATCCTGCTGGATTGTCCGGGTTGGGGCAAAAGCGATTCGATCGTTAATAGTGGTTCACGATCGGATCTTAATGCACGAATCCTGAAAAGCGTGGTGGATCAACTGGATATCGCCAAAATCCACCTTCTGGGCAACTCGATGGGCGGCCATAGTTCTGTGGCGTTCACCCTTAACTGGCCGGAGCGCGTCGGCAAACTGGTGCTGATGGGCGGCGGTACGGGCGGCATGAGTTTGTTTACGCCGATGCCAACCGAAGGTATTAAGCGACTGAATCAGCTTTATCGTCAGCCGACTATCGAAAACCTGAAGCTGATGATGGATATCTTCGTTTTCGATACCAGCGATTTGACCGACGCCCTGTTTGAAGCGCGCCTGAATAATATGCTGTCGCGCCGCGATCACCTGGAAAACTTTGTTAAGAGCCTGGAAGCCAATCCGAAACAGTTCCCGGATTTTGGCCCACGTCTGGCGGAAATCAAAGCGCAAACCCTGATTGTCTGGGGGCGCAACGACCGCTTTGTGCCGATGGATGCGGGTCTGCGTCTGCTGTCCGGCATTGCCGGTTCTGAACTGCATATCTTCCGCGACTGTGGTCACTGGGCGCAGTGGGAACATGCCGACGCTTTCAATCAATTGGTGCTGAATTTCCTCGCACGCCCTTAAGGAATGGTCATGACGAAGCATACTCTTGAGCAACTGGCGGCGGATTTACGCCGCGCCGCAGAGCAGGGCGAAGCGATTGCGCCGCTGCGCGATCTGATTGGTATCGATAACGCTGAAGCGGCCTACGCCATTCAGACATAAATGTGCAATATGACGTTGTGCAGGGGCGTCGCGTGGTAGGGCGTAAAGTGGGCCTGACGCATCCGAAAGTGCAACAACAACTGGGCGTTGATCAACCGGATTTTGGGACGTTATTTGCCGACATGTGTTATGGCGATAACGAAATCATTCCTTTTTCCCGTGTTCTGCAACCCCGCATTGAAGCGGAGATCGCACTGGTGTTGAACCGCGATTTACCCGCAACTGATATCACCTTCGACGAACTATATAACGCCATTGAATGGGTACTTCCGGCGCTGGAGTGGTGGGGAGCCGCATTCGCGACTGGTCGATTCAGTTTGTCGATACCGTGGCAGATAACGCTTCCTGCGGGGTGTATGTCATCGGCGGTCCGGCGCAACGTCCGGCGGGGTTAGACCTGAAAAACTGCGCCATGAAGATGACGCGTAATAACGAAGAGGTTTCCAGCGGGCGCGGCAGCGAATGCCTGGGACATCCGCTTAATGCCGCCGTCTGGCTGGCACGCAAAATGGCCAGTCTGGGTGAACCGCTGCGCGCCGGAGATATCATTCTTACCGGGGCATTAGCCCGATGGTGGCGGTGAATGCGGGCGATCGTTTTGAAGCCCATATTGAAGGCATAGGTTCAGTTGCTGCGACATTTTCAAGCGCAGCCCCAAAAGGAAGTCTGTCATGAGTAAGCGTAAAGTCGCCATTATCGGTTCTGGCAACATTGGCACCGATCTGATGATTAAAATTTTGCGTCACGGTCAGCATCTGGAGATGGCGGTGATGGTCGGCATTGATCCTCAGTCCGACGGTCTGGCGCGTGCCAGACGTATGGGCGTCGCCACCACCCATGAAGGGGTGATCGGGCTGATGAACATGCCTGAATTTGCTGATATCACATTGTATTTGATTGCGACCAGCGCGGGCGCGCATGTGAAAAACGATGCCGCTTTACGCGAAGCGAAACCGGATATTCGCTTAATTGACCTGACGCCTGCTGCCATCGGCTTACTGCGTGCCGGTGGTTAACCTCGAGCGAACGTCGATCAACTGAACGTCAACATGGTCACCTGCGGCGGCCAGGCCACCATTCCAATGGTGGCGGCAGTTTCACGCGTGGCGCGTGTTCATTACGCCGAAATTATCGCTTCTATCGCCAGTAAATCTGCCGGACCTGGCACGCGTGCCAATATCGATGAATTTACGGAAACCACTTCCCGAGCCATTGAAGTGGTGGGCGGCGCGGCAAAAGGGAAGGCGATTATTGTGCTTAACCCAGCAGAGCCACCGTTGATGATGCGTGACACGGTGTATGTATTGAGCGACGAAGCTTCACAAGATGATATCGAAGCCTCAATCAATGAAATGGCTGAGGCGGTGCAGGCTTACGTACCGGGTTATCGCCTGAAACAGCGCGTGCAGTTTGAAGTTATCCCGCAGGATAAACCGGTCAATTTACCGGGCGTGGGGCAATTCTCCGGACTGAAAACAGCGGTCTGGCTGGAAGTCGAAGGCGCAGCGCATTATCTGCCTGCCTATGCGGGCAACCTCGACATTATGACTTCCAGTGCGCTGGCGACAGCGGAAAAAATGGCCCAGTCACTGGCGCGCAAGGCAGGAGAAGCGGCATGAACGGTAAAAAACTTTATATCTCGGACGTCACATTGCGTGACGGTATGCACGCCATTCGTCATCAGTATTCGCTGGAAAACGTTCGCCAGATTGCCAAAGCACTGGACGATGCCCGCGTGGATTCGATTGAAGTGGCCCACGGCGACGGTTTGCAAGGTTCCAGCTTTAACTATGGTTTCGGCGCACATAGCGACCTTGAATGGATTGAAGCGGCGGCGGATGTGGTGAAGCACGCCAAAATCGCGACGTTGTTGCTGCAGGAATCGGCACTATTCACGATCTGAAAAATGCCTGGCAGGCTGGCGCGCGGGTGGTTCGTGTGGCAACGCACTGTACCGAAGCTGATGTTTCCGCCCAGCATATTCAGTATGCCCGCGAGCTCGGAATGGACACCGTTGGTTTTCTGATGATGAGCCATATGACCACGCCGGAGAATCTCGCCAAGCAGGCAAAGCTGATGGAAGGCTACGGTGCGACCTGTATTTATGTGGTGGATTCTGGCGGTGCGATGAACATGAGCGATATCCGTGACCGTTTCCGCGCCCTGAAAGCAGAGCTGAAACCAGAAACGCAAACTGGCATGCACGCTCACCATAACCTGAGTCTTGGCGTGGCGAACTCTATCGCGGCGGTGGAAGAGGCTGCGACCGAATCGACGCCAGCCTCGCGGGAATGGGCGCGGGCGCAGGTAACGCACCGCTGGAAGTGTTTATTGCCGCCGCGGATAAACTGGGCTGGCAGCATGGGACCGATCTCTATGCGTTAATGGATGCCGCCGACGACCTGGTGCGTCCGTTGCAGGATCGACCGGTACGAGTCGATCGCGAAACGCTGGCGCTGGGATACGCTGGTGTTTACTCGAGCTTCCTGCGTCACTGTGAAACGGCGGCGGCGCGTTATGGCTTAAGTGCGGTGGATATTCTCGTTGAGCTGGGCAAACGCCGGATGGTTGGCGGCCAGGAGGATATGATCGTTGACGTGGCGCTGGATCTGCGCAACAACAAATAATGATGACTGCCGAGAACGTGCATTTTGTATGCCCATCCCAGCACGACTGCCGGATGCGGCGTAAACACCTTATCCGGCCTACGGGTGGCGTGAGAATTTGTAGGCTGATAAGACGCGTTAGCGTCGCATCAGGCATCTGCACACGACTGCCGGATGCGATAAACGTCTTGTCCGGCCTACATTTCGCCCGTAGGCAGTCATTAAATAGTTCTGATTACGCGGCTGGCAATGTATCAGTCGCGATTCACCTGCACTCGCAACGAGGTTCATCTTATGTCGACTCGTACCCCTTCATCATCTTCATCCCGCCTGATGCTGACCATCGGGCTTTGTTTTTTGGTCGCTCTGATGGAAGGCTGGATCTTCAGGCGGCTGGCATTGCGGCGGGTGGCATCGCCCAGGCTTTCGCACTCGATAAAATGCAAATGGGCTGGATATTTAGCGCCGGAATACTCGGTTTGCTACCCGGCGCGTTGGTTGGCGGGATGCTGGCAGACCGTTATGGTCGTAAGCGTATTTTGATTGGCTCAGTTGCGCTGTTTGGTTTGTTCTCACTGGCAACGGCGATTGCCTGGGATTTCCCCTCACTGGTCTTTGCGCGGCTGATGACCGGTGTCGGGCTGGGGGCGGCGTTGCCGAATCTTATCGCCCTGACGTCTGAAGCCGCGGGTCCACGTTTTCGTGGGACGGCAGTGAGCCTGATGTATTGCGGTGTTCCCATTGGCGCGGCGCTGGCGGCGACACTGGGTTTCGCGGGGGCAAACTTAGCATGGCAAACGGTGTTTGGTAGGTGGTGTGGTGCCGTTGATTCTGGTGCCGCTATTAATGCGCTGGCTGCCGGAGTCAGCGGTTTTCGCTGGCGAAAAACAGGCTGCGCCACCACTGCGTGCCTTATTTGCGCCAGAAACGGCAACCGCGACGCTGCTGCTGTGGTTGTGTTATTTCTTCACTCTGCTGGTGGTTTATATGTTGATCAACTGGCTACCGCTACTTTTGGTGGAGCAAGGATTCCAGCCATCGCAGGCGGCAGGGGTGATGTTTGCCCTGCAAATGGGGGCGGCAAGCGGGACGTTAATGTTGGGCGCATTGATGGATAAGCTGCGTCCAGTAACCATGTCGCTACTGATTTATAGCGGCATGTTAGCTTCGCTGCTGGCGCTTGGAACGGTGTCGTCATTTAACGGTATGTTGCTGGCGGGATTTGTCGCGGGGTTGTTTGCGACAGGTGGGCAAAGCGTTTTGTATGCCCTGGCACCGTTGTTTTACAGTTCGCAGATCCGCGCAACAGGTGTGGGAACAGCCGTGGCGGTAGGGCGTCTGGGGGCTATGAGCGGTCCGTTACTGGCCGGGAAAATGCTGGCATTAGGCACTGGCACGGTCGGCGTAATTGCCGCTTCTGCACCGGGTATTCTTGTTGCTGGGTTGGCGGTGTTTATTTTGATGAGTCGGAGATCAAGAATGCAGCCGTGTGCCGATGCCTGACGCGCCTTATTAAGCAGGGGCGAAAGGGACTTGCCCCCAATACACCCACGGCGTTTACAGGTATACTCGCTAAAAATTATTCAGCGGGTTTGGAAACAAAGATGGCAAAACTTACCTTACAAGAGCAGTTGCTCAAAGCAGGATTAGTCACCAGCAAAAAAGCGGCGAAGGTCGAGAGAACGGCGAAAAAATCGCGCGTTCAGGCGCGTGAAGCTCGGGCTGCGGTAGAAGAAAATAAAAAGGCACAGCTTGAGCGTGATAAACAGCTTAGCGAACAGCAAAAACAAGCGGCGTTGGCGAAAGAATATAAAGCCCAGGTGAAGCAGCTCATTGAAATGAACCGAATCACCATGCCAATGGCGATATTGGTTTTAACTTCACTGACGGCAATCTGATTAAGAAGATTTTTGTCGATAAGCTCACACAGGCGCAGTTGATTAATGGTCGTCTGGCGATTGCCCGCTTGTTGGTCGATAACAATAACGAAGGTGAATACGCCATTATTCCCGCCAGCGTTGCCGATAAAATTGCTCAGCGTGATGCCAGCAGTATTGTGTTGCACAGCGCGCTCAGTGCCGAAGAGCAGGATGAAGACGATCCGTATGCCGACTTCAAAGTGCCTGATGATTTGATGTGGTAAACATAGATAAGTCGTGCGCAGATGCCTGATGCGACGCTATGCGCGTCTTATCAGCCTACGGTTTATGGGCGAAGTGTAGACCGGATAAGGCGTTCACGCCGCATCCGGCAGTCGTGCACTATTATCAACGCATATTCAGTTATTGGCGTGGTAGGCAATATGCTCGCCAATAAAACTGGAGACAAAATAATAGCTGTGATCATAACCCTCGTGATAACGGATTAACGTCTTGATATTCATCTCCTGGCAGATCTTTTCAAGATTTGGAGTCCGCAGCTGTTCTGCGTAAAAATCATCACTCAACCCTGATCAACCATGATTTCCGCAACGCGTTGACCTTGTGAAATAAGACTCACCGGGTCGTAATCCAACCAGGCATCTTTATTTTCAGCAAGATATGCAGCAAAGGCTTGCTGTCCCCACCGGCACTTGCGATGGGGAGACAATGGGCGAAAACGCCGAGACGCTGACATATTCATCTGGGTTACGTAACGCCAGCACCAGCGCGCCCAGCCCGCCCATAGAATGACCACGAGATAGACTTTTTGGCCGTTGCCGGAAATGATGCATCACTAATCCGGCAGCTCGTTGCGGATATAGTCATACATTTTGTAATGTTCATTCCACGGCGCTTGCGTCGCGTTCAGGTAAAACCCGGCACCTTGCCCGAGATCGTAACGGTCAGCATCTGCGACATGACTGCCTCGCGGACTGGTGTCCGGCGCAACAACAATAATGTTGTGCTCAGCCGCGTAACGCTGCATCCCCGATTTAGTAATGAAATTCTGCTCGTTGCAGGTCAGGCCTGAAAGCAGTACAGCACCGGCAATTTTTCATTCGCGCTTTTGGTGGGAGATAGACGCCGACATTCATTTCACATTTCAGTGATTGGGAATAATGCCGATACACATTTTGCCAGCCGCCAAAGCTGGCATGTTTTTCAATGAGTTCCATCAGTCATTATCTCACGGTTAATCCCCCGGACGGCTGCCCGGGGAGAGTATTAAGAACCCCGTCTGAAGTGGACGGGTATACCTGCGGGAAATCAGTAACGAATTACGGTTCGAATGGATTTGCCTTCATGCATCAGGTCGAAGGCGTCATTAATTTCATCCAGGCTCATGGTATGCGTGACAAACGGTTCCAGATCGATATCACCTTTCATCGCATCTTCAACCATGCCCGGTAACTGGGAACGACCTTTCACGCCGCCAAACGCGGAACCTTTCCATACGCGACCGGTGACCAACTGGAATGGTCGGGTGGAGATTTCCTGACCGGCACCTGCTACCCCGATGATCACCGACTGACCCCAGCCGCGGTGCGCACTTTCCAGCGCCGCACGCATCACGTTGACGTTACCGATGCATTCAAAGGTATGGTCGATACCCCATTTGTTGATATCCAGCAGGACATCTTTAATCGGTTTGTCGTAGTCATTCGGGTTAATACAGTCGGTAGCACCGAAGCGACGCGCCAGATCGAATTTCTTCGGGTTCGTATCAATAGCGATAATCCGTCCCGCTTTCGCCTGACGCGCGCCCTGAACAACTGCCAGACCAATCGCGCCAAGACCAAACACGGCAACAGAATCACCTGGCTGGACTTTAGCTGTGTTGTGCACCGCGCCAATACCGGTGGTCACGCCACAGCCCAGCAGGCAGACGTGTTCATGATTTGCTTCTGGATTAATTTTTGCCAGAGACACTTCCGCGACCACGGTGTATTCACTGAATGTAGAGCACCCCATGTAGTGATAAAGCGGCTGCCCGTTGTAAGAAAAACGGGTGGTGCCGTCTGGCATCAAGCCTTTACCCTGGGTTTCGCGAACCGCAACACAGAGGTTAGTTTTGCCAGAACGACAGAACTCACACTCGCCGCACTCCGCGGTGTAAAGCGGGATCACATGGTCGCCAGGTTTGACGCTGGTTACGCCTTCACCGACTTCAACCACAACGCCGGCCCCTTCGTGACCGAGAACCACCGGGAATACACCTTCCGGGTCATCCCCGGAGAGGGTAAATGCGTCGGTATGGCAAACGCCGGTATGGGTGACTTTAATCAGCACTTCACCTTTTTTCGGTGGTGCAACGTCAATTTCAACGATTTCCAGCGGTTTACCGGGAGCAAATGCAACGGCAGCACGTGATTTCATCTCTCGCTCTTCCTCAATATGGTAATAGATTCAGCTATTTAAGATAGGCTCGAACCAGTTCAATAGTGTCGTCAACGGATTGGCTGACTTCGCGGCTGTAGCAGTCATTTCGGTCAAACGTTTCCCGGATATGGCTTTCAAGCACTTCTGCCATCAGCCCATTAGCCGCGCCCGAACGGCAGCGATCTGTTGGAGTATGGCACGGCATTCGGCATCACCCTCCAGCGACCGTTCCAGAGCATCAATCTGCCCTCGAATACGACGAACTCGAGTAAGGACCTTTTTCTTCTCTTCCGGAGTACTGGGCATTTCGCACCTCATCATCTGCACGCAAATGATTACTATAGGGGGGTATGCTATATGTCAATGCATACCCTATAGTATATAACACTGGAGAATAAAATTTATCCGGTGAATGTGGTCGGAAAACAAAGAGGAAAGGGGGGGGCTAATCGGCAGGGAAGGCCGCCCCGGATAGCGGGCGGCAGAAGGAATCAGAATTTCCAGGTCAGATGGGCTGCAAGTTGCAGACCGTTATAATCATCGGTTGGGGTGTCGTACCACACTTTACCTGCCGTCAGCCCGAGATTAAGTTGCTCAGTCAGCGGTTGAATACGTTGCAGACTGACGCTCTTCATGCTGCCGTAGCGTGTTTCTGGCGTCCAGTCATAGGTGTAAGCGCCTGTTCCGCGGCTTAGCCATAGTTGCGTATAACCAGTGCCGCGCGGGTCATTCAGACGCACGGAAATCATATTGCTATAACTACCACCTGCATCGCTGGAGTCATAATGGGTATAGCGGTAGCTGGTGATCACCGGGCAGTATAGAGTGATACGCCGCCTTGCCAGGCATCGACTTCGACATCATCGTAATATTTAGTGTAGCGATAACCGGTCGTGAAAAGCGTTTTTGGCAACAGGGCCAGGTTAATATCCTGACGAAAATCCTGGCGGGCAAAGACCGGCGTATTATCCGCAAAGGCAATACCCGTTCGGGTTGTCAGCCAGTTATTCCATTTATACCAGACCGCACCCTGACCGCGAGTGGCATTGAAATGTTCAGTTTCATAATCACGACGCCCCTGGGAAAGATTAAAAAGCAGCGTTGCGTTTTCAACTTTCGCCACCAGTTCAGCATACGCTAAATTACGGTTGCCATGATCGCCAGAATAATCGGTAAAATCGTAGCCCGCGGTAATGGAAGTTAACCCGGCATAAGCGGGCAATGCGCTAAAAATGGCCGCCGCTAATAACGTCCGTTTTATCATTTTAATCTCCTGTACGGATAAGTTCTTGTCGGAGTGAATAAGTTCCGGCAGGTAAATTACGTTCTACAATCACGCGCGGGCCAAGTTGCGTGTTCGGGGAAATAATTCGCCCAGGCAAAATTATAACTTGTACGCCAAGGCGTGAACGCTGCCCGATATAACAACCTAATTTATCGCATCCGGTAGCGATAATTCCCTCTGGAGTTCGAACAGACACAGGCTGTTCATCCAGACGATGATTACTGGTACGTACTTGTGCACCCAAATATGCCTGGTTTGCAACTACCGAGTCGGCAATAAAACATTGCGGACCAATCGTTGCTTCCGCTTCAATAACCGCATTTTTAATTTCGGTGGCAAAACCAATTTTTACACCATTGCTGATTATTGTGCCAGGACGAATAAACGCATAATTGCCTATCAGGCAGTTTGCGCCAATCACTACCGGACCCTGAATAACGGCACCATGACAAATACGGGTATTCGCGCCGATAACAACTTCACCTGCAGTTTCATCAATAATTACCTGGTCTGCAATCTGAATATTTTTCTCTTTAACATTAAGCTTCAGATAGTTTTTCAGTTCCTGTGACAGAAGGTTGGGAATAAGCGGTTGACGCTTCCACCAGTGCGGAATAGCGGGTGGGTTTGTCGCGCTGAGGTTCGCGTCCAGTAAAAAAGGCAATAAGTCCATAAATAATCCAGATGGCATAAGCTAATAATACATACACAACGGAAAGCGGCGCTAAAGGCACCAACAACCAGCAACGATGAAACCAGGCGCTAAATGCACCAATAACACAAACTACGCCGACCCAGATAAGCGGAAACATTGCCAACACCACACCATGCGGCCCGGTGGTGATGAATTCATTAAACCAGGTAGTGAGATAAATCCCAACGCCATAAATCACAACCAACAGCATAGGAAATATACTGAAGATACCGAAGCGGCTAAATAAAAGCCTTTTATGCAGCGCATACAGACCGTGTAGCCCACAATCCAACGCCGCCAGCGACGCCACTCCTCACGCGGACTGTTGCATTCCTGTGGGTATACGATGCAGCGATTCGCCTGCCGAATACGGTAGCCGTTTGCCACTAATGTCCAGGTGAGATCAAGGTCTTCGACTTTAGTACGATCCGAGAAACCGAACTTACGCAATACATCAGTACGGAACATTCCGCAGGCACCGCTGATAATAAACGGTGCGCCGCCCAGGAGCTGCTGTAGCGTGCGCTTCATAACAATCATCGGCAACTTTACGGTCGCGCGGATGTGCGGTAACAGCCCCGCGCCTTTCAACGCAGTAGAGGGAATGCCGCCTACGGCATCAGCACCGCGCTCAATTTCTGCCAGCATATAGCCCATTCCGTCTTGATCGGGCGGAACATAGGTGTCGGCATCACTTAAAAAAACCTGGTCGCAGGTGGCATAATTGAGGCCATTCATCAGCGCACCACCTTTACCGGTATTTTTTTGCGTGACGGCAACAAAGCGGTCGCCCCATTTGCGTTTGACTTCCGCCATGACCGCTTCGGTATTGTCCGTGGAGCCGTCGTTAACGCAAATTACCCGGCAAAAATAAGGGTTACGCAGTAGATTATCCAGTGACTGCGCCAGACACGGGCCTTCGTTATACGCAGGTATAATGCGTCAATACAGCCTTTCTTTTGACTGGGTTTACGTCTTAGCGTACTTAAAAACCATAGCAACATTGCTATGGACATACAGATAAATATCCAGGTTTTCATGCAATTTGCTCAAAGAATCATTTTATGAATTACAAAGCCTTCACCCAGATCGCTATTGACCTGTTGCCCGCGAAATTGTGCAACTGCACGCAGGCGATCATGACGCATATAATCGCGTCGTTCCTGGCTTTTATGTTTTTTTAATGCAGCAAGTTTGACTGTGAAATATTCTTCTTTAACGGATTCAAAAACCTGAGGCATAAATGAAAGCCAGGTACTTGGGGTTTCGTAGCCGAGAATTTGTGGAATAGGGCGGCAGGCAACCATTGAAGCTTGATAAACAGCGAGATGATCCTGATGGCGGTCGGCATCATGCATGGTATATACCCGCATGATTTCAACATCAGAAGGAATTTGATTTTTAATGATGTCTTCCAGGGCGGAAATCATATCATTGAGCTGTAAATGAGCGCGGGTGTCAGCAAAATTAAGATGAATAGTTTGGTGGCACCCTAATATCTTTAGGGCGTTGCGCGATTCTTCATGGCGATCGATTATTCCATCTGTGCCAGAGTTGCCGGTAGTCATCACCACGGCTGCGATATAAATTCCTTTTTGCGCAAGACGAGCAAGCGATGCGCCACAGCCTAATTCTATATCGTCAGGATGTGCGCCAATAGCAAGGATACCCTTTCTTTTATTTGCCGAAGAAAGGAGGGCTGAATCTAAAACCTTATCCACTTAATGACACTCCATTTTATTTATTATACTACAAGCACAACGATGCACTCAGAGACGTAATCTCTGGCGCAGCCAGATGTTAATTTATAAATGTTAAATGTTGCTAATAACTGAAAAGCAAGGGCTTTCAGACCGCGGGTTCGACTGGGTAATGTTTCTATGCAATTCATATGTTAAGTGTTTGTATGTTTGGTATGTATAGTTATTTTGTTTTATACATTGTATTTAGATGTGATTTAGTTTGTTAATTAATTGCATTTAAAAAATATGTTCTGTGAACAAGCATTGTTTATATACATTATGTGAATGTAATATGCGAGTGATTGAGAATGATACAGTGATATATACAATGCAAATATAATAGTTTTATTATATGTATTGATATTGATAGGAATAATGAAGTAATAAATCTCGTAATGTGGTTGTTTATGCATCACTAAAATGAAGTGTAGTAATTTTCCCAATTGTTAGAACGGAGTAATTGCATATTTAATCTTTCCTTTGCCGTTTTTTTGCTAAGAATAAAATCATCTGTGCGATAACGACTAATTCTTTTAATGAATGTTTTATTCCTGAATACTGCTCCCATAACAAGACAGGGGAGCAGACAATCATGGCACTTTCATCGCGTAACACACTTCTAGCCGCACTGGCATTCATCGCTTTTCAGGCACAGGCGGTGAACGTCACCGTGGCCTATCAAACCTCAGCCGAACCGGCGAAAGTGGCTCAGGCCGACAACACCTTTGCTAAAGAGAGCGGGGCGAGCGTGGACTGGCGTAAGTTTGACAGCGGAGCCAGCATCGTGCGGGCGCTGGCTTCAGGCGACGTGCAAATCGGCAACCTCGGTTCCAGCCCGTTAGCGGTTGCAGCCAGCCAACAGGTGCCGATTGAAGTCTTCTTGCTGGCGTCAAAACTGGGTAACTCCGAAGCGCTGGTGGTAAAGAAAACTATCAGCAAACCGGAAGATCTGATTGGCAAACGCATCGCCGTGCCGTTTATCTCCACCACCCACTACAGCCTGCTGGCGGCGCTGAAACACTGGGGAATTAAACCAGGGCAAGTGGAGATTGTGAACCTGCAGCCGCCCGCGATTATCGCCGCATGGCAGCGGGGAGATATTGATGGTGCTTATGTCTGGGCACCGGCGGTTAACGCCCTGGAAAAAGACGGCAAGGTGCTGACCGATTCGGAACAGGTCGGGCAGTGGGGCGCGCCGACACTGGACGTCTGGGTCGTGCGGAAAGATTTTGCCGAGAAACATCCTGAGGTCGTGAAAGCGTTCGCTAAAAGCGCCATCGATGCTCAGCAACCGTACATTGCTAACCCAGACGCGTGGCTGAAACAGCCGGAAAACATCAGCAAACTGGCGCGGTTAAGCGGCGTGCCTGAAGGTGACGTTCCGGGCTGGTGAAGGGGAATACCTATCTGACGCCGCAGCAACAAACGGCAGAACTGACCGGACCGGTGAACAAAGCGATCATCGACACCGCGCAGTTTTTGAAAGAGCAGGGCAAGGTCCCGGCTGTAGCGAATGATTACAGCCAGTACGTTACCTCGCGCTTCGTGCAATAAAAGGAGCGCAGATGCTGCAAATCTCTCATCTTTACGCCAATTATGGTGGCAAACCGGCACTGGAAGATATCAACCTGACGCTGGAAAGCGGTGAGCTACTGGTGGTGCTGGGGCCGTCCGGCTGCGGTAAAACCACCCTGCTGAATCTGATTGCCGGTTTTGTGCCTTATCAGCACGGCAGCATTCAACTGGCGGGTAAGCGTATTGAGGGGCCGGGAGCAGAGCGCGGCGTGGTTTTTCAGAATGAAGGGCTGCTACCGTGGCGCAATGTCCAGAACAACGTGGCGTTCGGCCTGCAACTGGCAGGTATAGAGAAAATGCAGCGACTGGAAATCGCGCACCAGATGCTGAAAAAAGTGGGGCTGGAAGGAGCAGAAAAACGCTACATCTGGCAGCTCTCCGGCGGTCAACGTCAGCGGGTGGGCATTGCTCGCGCGCTGGCGGCAAATCCCCAGCTGTTATTACTCGACGAACCGTTTGGTACGCTGGATGCCTTCACCCGCGACCAGATGCAAACCCTGCTGCTGAAACTCTGGCAGGAGACGGGCAAGCAGGTGCTGTTGATTACCCACGATATAGAAGAAGCGGTGTTTATGGCGACTGAACTGGTTCTGCTTTCACCCGGCCCTGGCCGCGTGCTGGAGCGGCTGCCGCTCAACTTTGCTCGCCGCTTTGTTGCGGGAGAGTCGAGCCGCAGCATCAAGTCCGATCCACAATTCATCGCCATGCGCGAATATGTTTTAAGCCGCGTATTTGAGCAGCGGGAGGCGTTCTCATGAGTGTGCTCATTAATGAAAAACTGCATTCGCATCGGCTGAAATGGCGCTGGCCGCTCTCGCGTCAGGTGACCTTAAGCATTGGCACGTTAGCGGTTTTGCTCACTGTATGGTGGGCAGTCGCAGCGCTGCAACTGATTAGCCGCTGTTTTTGCCGCCACCGCAACAGGTACTGGCAAAACTGCTCACCATTGCCGGGCCGCAGGGATTTATGGGCGCCACGCTGTGGCAGCATCTGGCCGCCAGCCTGACGCGCATTGTGCTGGCGCTACTCGCGGCGGTGGTAATCGGTATTCCGGTCGGGATCGCCATGGGGCTAAGCCCGACGGTGCGCGGCATTCTGGATCCGATAATCGAGCTTTATCGTCCGGTGCCACCGCTGGCTTATTTGCCGCTGATGGTGATTTGGTTTGGTATTGGCGAAACCTCGAAGATCTTACTGATCTATTTAGCGATTTTTGCGCCGGTGGCAATGTCGGCGCTGGCGGGGGTGAAAAGCGCGCAGCAGGTTCGCATTCGTGCCGCCCGGTCGCTGGGTGCCAGCCGTGCGCAGGTGCTGTGGTTTGTCATTTTGCCCGGCGCGCTGCCGGAAATCCTCACCGGATTACGCATTGGTCTGGGTGTGGGCTGGTCTACGTTGGTGGCGGCGGAGCTGATTGCCGCAACGCGCGGTTTAGGATTTATGGTTCAGTCAGCGGGTGAATTTCTCGCGACTGACGTGGTGCTGGCGGGGATCGCGGTGATTGCGATTATCGCCTTTCTTTTAGAACTGGGTCTGCGCGCATTACAGCGCCGCCTGACGCCCTGGCATGGAGAAGTACAATGAGTGAACGTTTGAGCATTACCCCGCTGGGGCCGTATATCGGCGCACAAATTTCGGGTGCCGACCTGACGCGCCCGTTAAGCGATAATCAGTTTGAACAGCTTTACCATGCGGTGCTGCGCCATCAGGTGGTATTTCTGCGCGATCAAGCTATTACGCCGCAGCAGCAACGCGCGCTGGCCCAGCGTTTTGGCGAACTGCATATTCACCCTGTTTACCCTCATGCCGAAGGGGTTGACGAGATCATCGTGCTGGATACCCATAACGATAATCCGCCGGATAACGACAACTGGCATACCGATGTGACATTTATTGAAACGCCACCCGCAGGCGATTCTGGCAGCTAAAGAGTTACCTTCGACCGGCGGTGATACGCTCTGGACCAGCGGTATTGCGGCCTATGAGGCGCTCTCTGTTCCCTTCCGCCAGCTGCTGAGCGGGCTGCGTGCGGAGCATGATTTCCGTAAATCGTTCCCGGAATACAAATACCGCAAAACCGAGGAGGAACATCAACGCTGGCGCGAGGCGGTCGCGAAAAATCCGCCGTTGCTACATCCGGTGGTGCGAACGCATCCGGTGAGCGGTAAACAGGCGCTGTTTGTGAATGAAGGCTTTACTACGCGAATTGTTGATGTGAGCGAGAAAGAGAGCGAAGCCTTGTTAAGTTTTTTATTCGCTCATATCACTAAACCGGAGTTTCAGGTGCGCTGGCGCTGGCAACCAAATGATATTGCGATTTGGGATAACCGCGTGACCCAGCACTATGCCAATGCCGATTACCTGCACAGCGACGGATTATGCATCGGGCGACGATTCTTGGGGATAAACCGTTTTATCGGGCGGGGTGATACGAGAGTGGACGGTCACCTCGAGCGGCGAAAGAACGGTGATATAGATGAAGCGAGCACGGACAGTCCCTTCGCCCCCTTGGGGAGAGGGTTAGGGTGAGGGGGCGTTCACCGTACTTTCAACAGGTTAACTCCCCCTTTCTGAGAGGAAACAAAATTAACGCAGAATCTTCTTCTCAGCCAAATCCATCGCAAAGTAGCTGAAAATCAGATCCGCACCCGCACGCTTAATTGAACCTAGCTTTCGAGCACGACTTCTCTTCATCTATAGCACCCGCCAGCGCGGCGAACTTAATCATCGCGTACTCACCGCTCACCTGATACGCGCCAATCGGCAATTCAGTACGTTCACGCAGCTCACGCACGATGTCGAGGTACGCTCCGGCAGGTTTAACCATCAGACAGTCTGCGCCCTGGGCTTCATCCAGCAGTGACTCACGAATCGCCTCACGACGGTTCATTGGTTCATCTGATAGCTTTTGCGGTCGCCTTTTAATGCGCTTCCGGCAGCTTCACGGAACGGACCATAAAAGGAAGAGGCGAACTTGGTCGAATACGACATAATCGCCGTATCTTTAAAGCCCGCAGCGTCCAGCGCCTGGCGAATCGCCTGTACCTGGCCGTCCATCGCGGCAGAAGGGGCGATGAAGTCTGCGCCTGCAGCAGCTGCAACCACGGCTTGCTTGCCTAAATTTTCCAGAGTCGCGTCGTTGTCGACGCCATGCTCGCACAGCACACCGCAGTGACCGTGAGATGTGTATTCGCAGAAGCAGGTGTCTGACATGACGATCATTTCTGGCACGGTCTGCTTGCAGATGCGCGACATTCGCGCCACCAGTCCATCTTCCCGCCAGCATCGCTGCCGGTTTCATCGGTATGGTGAGAGATGCCGAAAGTCATCACGGAACGAATACCGGCGTTGGCGATGCGTTCAATTTCGCGTGCCAGATGTTTCTCTGGAATGCGCATCACACCTGGCATGGCTTCAACGGCTTTGTAGTCGTCAATTTCTTCTTCAACAAAGATCGGCAACACCAGGTCGTTAAGGCTAAGTGTTGTCTCTTCAAACATAGCGCGCAGCGCAGGAGATTTGCGCAGGCGACGAGGGCGTTGGATTAAGTCTGTCATGGTCTGCCTGATGTTTGTGGAATTAAGGTGCACAGTATACCTGAAGCGGGGCAGGAGTGTTTTACGAAAGTTGTCGCGATGTTGACAAGAAGAGAATGAAAGAGAGACCAGGACATCTTTGTAATAGAAATAGCAATAATTTCATATTCACTGAAAATATTTTTAATCTTTATTAATAGCTCTTGGTTATTATTTTGGGAGTTTGGTTGCCCTGCTATAAATTGAATAATTAAAACTTTGTTGCATATTGATAGGATATTTATCTGGTTTGTGTCTGTGATATTTGTGACGCGTATGTATCAAAAATAACATCATCTGCAACATATTGAAATATGGTGTTTTTATCAATTCGATGCGTGTTTTTCTCCATAAATTATATATGTCCACATTCGGACTTAGGGGAAAGAATAATTGAACCATTCGTCTGTAACACAGCATAATCGTTAGCGCGAAACATAATATGTTTTCTATGCATTGATAATTGATGGATCAACTTATTACGTCCCTGAGGAGGGATGACAAATGCACTCCTGGAAAAAGAAACTTGTAGTATCACAATTAGCATTGGCTTGCACTCTGGCTATCACCTCTCAGGCTAATGCAGCGACCAACGATATTTAGACTGGCCCCCTGAATCTCCAGACAACCAGTATCACTTAAATAAGTGATAGTCTTAATACTAGTTTTTAGACTAGTCATTGGAGAACAGATGATTGATGTCTTAGGGCCGGAGAAACGCAGACGG
>ENA-OQIG01000394-OQIG01000394.1-human-gut-metagenome-genome-assembly--contig:-NODE-394-length-25496-cov-2.551618_pt1 | contig 25496 bp, 31 predicted proteins | sample MGYA00242576_ERZ504741 | MGnify/ENA primary metagenome ERZ504741 (study PRJEB26092, sample SAMD00036436) | human gut metagenome | host: Homo sapiens | study: EMG produced TPA metagenomics assembly of... | reverse complement strand
CCAGTGGCAATATGTTGCTTAGCTCATGAAAGGAGCGCAACAAGATGATGAAGCTGAATAAGCGATTCATTGTCTCAGATAAGCTGCGATTCCACTATTATCGCAGCTTATCGATATCAATGGCCTGAATAGCCCTTGCAATATCAGGGGAATTATTCAACACCCGAACATGCTGAAATAATTCCGTTGCTTCATCGTATTCTTTACGCAAATAACTCAACCACTGTTTAATCCGCGCAACGTGATATAACCCGGTATCGCCCTGCTTTTCCAGACGGTATATTTTTGCAGCAAAGCAACTACCTCCGGCCACGGCATTCGCGGTTCGTTATATTTTACTACCCGGCTCAGGTTGGGAATATTGAGCGCCCCGCGACCAATCATCACTGCGTCGCAGCCGCTGATCGCAATGCATTGTTGCGCGCTCTGCCAGTCCCAGATTTCGCCGTTGGCAATCACCGGAATATTCAGCCGCTGGCGAATCTCGCCAATCGCCTGCCAGTCAATATGCTCCGCGCGGTAACCCTGCTCTTTTGTCCGTCCATGCACCACCAGCTCCGTAGCACCAGCCTGTTGAACCGCATCGGCGATTTCAAATTTCTTCTCACCGCTGTCCCAGCCCAGACGCACTTTCACGCTGACGGGCAAATGCGCCGGTACAGCTTCACGCATCGCTTTTGCACCCTGGTAGATGAGTTCAGGATCTTTGAGTAACGTCGCCCCACCACCGCTACCGTTGACCGTTTTCGACGGGCAGCCGCAATTGAGATCCACGCCCCAGGAACCTAATTCCACCGCACGGGCGGCGTTCTCTGCCAGCCATTGTGGGAACTGACCCAACAACTGCACGCGCACCAGCGTACCGGATGGTGTCCGGCTGGCGTTTTGTAGCTCAGGCAAATGCGATGAAAAACTTTTACCGGCAGCAGTTGATCCACCACGCGGACAAACTCGGTGATGCACAGATCGTAGTCGTTAACTTCGGTCAGCAATTCACGCACCAGAGAGTCAAGCACACCCTCCATCGGAGCCAGTAACACACGCATATCTTCACCCGCAAAAAATGAGGCGCTATGTTAGCGCCTATGGTCAACGGATTAAAGGTCTGCAAAGAGGGATTGCTGCAAACTGTAATCCCTCTCTATGCTTGATGTATGCCTGAGTTCGTTGCGCATTGCGTAATGCCGGGGAGCGAAAAAATAAGCGCTGATTTCTTAATGTGATCGGTAGCACGTTTTACGAATTAATTGTATGATGAATCCATCTCATCTGGGGTGTTGATTATGAGTAAGACACTGAACATTATCTGGCAATATTTACGCGCTTTCGTCCTGATTTATGCCTGCCTGTATGCAGGCATTTTCATTGCTTCCCTGCTACCGGTAACCATTCCGGGCAGCATCATCGGGATGCTGATCCTGTTTGTCCTGCTGGCCTTGCAAATTCTTCCGGCAAAATGGGTCAATCCGGGGTGCTACGTACTGATTCGCTATATGGCGCTATTGTTTGTGCCGATTGGCGTAGGCGTCATGCAATATTTTGATTTGCTCCGCGCACAGTTTGGCCCGGTAGTGGTTTCCTGTGCTGTCAGTACGCTGGTGGTTTTTCTGGTGGTGAGCTGGAGTTCGCAACTGGTGCACGGTGAACGTAAGTCGTAGGTCAGAAGGATCAGAAGAATGATGGCGAATATCTGGTGGTCATTACCACTGACATTGATTGTCTTTTTTGCCGCCCGCAAACTGGCGGCACGGTATAAGTTTCCCTTGCTTAACCCGTTGCTGGTAGCAATGGTGGTGATCATCCCTTTTTTAATGCTGACCGGCATCTCTTACGACAGCTACTTTAAAGGTAGCGAAGTGCTAAACGATCTGCTGCAACCGGCGGTCGTCGCGCTGGCTATCCTTTATATGAGCAGCTACACCAGATCCGCGCGCGCTGGAAATCGATCATCACCATCTGTTTTATCGGCAGCGTGGTTGCGATGGTGACGGGGACTTCCGTGGCATTGTTGATGGGCGCTTCACCGGAAATCGCCGCGTCAATCCTGCCGAAATCAGTCACCACGCCTATTGCAATGGCGGTTGGCGGCAGTATTGGCGGTATTCCGGCAATCAGCGCAGTTTGCGTGATTTTCGTCGGCATCCTCGGCGCTGTGTTTGGCCATACATTGCTTAATGCGATGCGTATTCGTACCAAAGCTGCGCGCGGTCTGGCAATGGGGACTGCCTCGCACGCCCTCGGTACGGCGCGCTGCGCCGAGCTGGATTATCAGGAAGGTGCATTTAGTTCGCTAGCGCTGGTGTTATGCGGGATAATTACTTCGCTGATCGCACCGTTCCTTTTCCCGATTATTCTGGCAGTAATGGGCTAAAATTTGCGATGCGTCGCGCATTTTTGATGTAAGTTTCACGCGTTGCATAATTAATGAGATTCAGATCACATATAAAGCCATAACGGGTTCGTAAACTGTTATCCCATTACATGATTATGAGGCAACGCCATGCATCCACGTTTTCAAACCGCTTTTGCCCAACTTGCGGATAACTTGCAATCTGCACTGGAACCTATTCTGGCAGACAAGTACTTCCCCGCTTTGTTGACCGGGGAGCAAGTCTCATCGCTGAAGAGCGCAACGGGGCTGGACGAAGACGCGCTGGCATTCGCACTACTTCCGCTGGCGGCGGCCTGTGCGCGTACGCCATTGTCGAATTTTAATGTTGGCGCAATTGCGCGCGGTGTGAGCGGAACCTGGTATTTCGGTGCCAATATGGAATTTATTGGTGCGACAATGCAGCAAACCGTTCATGCCGAACAAAGCGCGATCAGCCACGCCTGGTTGAGTGGTGAAAAAGCGCTTGCAGCCATCACCGTTAACTACACGCCTTGTGGTCACTGCCGTCAGTTTATGAATGAACTGAACAGCGGTCTGGATCTGCGTATTCATCTGCCGGGCCGCGAGGCACACGCGCTGCGTGACTATCTGCCGGATGCCTTTGGGCCGAAAGATCTGGAGATTAAAACGCTGCTGATGGACGAGCAGGATCACGGCTATGCGCTGACTGGTGATGCGCTTTCTCAGGCGGCGATTGCAGCGGCAAACCGTTCGCACATGCCTTACAGTAAGTCGCCAAGCGGTGTCGCGCTGGAATGTAAAGACGGTCGTATTTTCAGTGGCAGCTACGCTGAAACGCCGCATTCAACCCGACTCTGCCACCGTTGCAGGGAGCGTTAATTCTGTTGAATCTCAAGGGTTATGATTACCCGGATATCCAGCGCGCGGTTCTGGCAGAAAAAGCCGATGCGCCGTTGATTCAGTGGGATGCCACCTCCGCAACGCTGAAAGCTCTCGGCTGTCACAGTATCGACCGCGTGCTTCTCGCTTAAGACTGGTGCCGGATGCGGCGTGAACGCCTTGTCCGGCTTGCCAGCCCTCTCCTGGTGTCGAAATTCCCGGCAAACAGTTTGCCGTTTCTTGCGCAAAACCAGCGGGTAAAGTAGCCTGATGGAAATTTTCCTTAGATCGAGTCTCCTGCATGTTAAAGCGCGTGTTCCTCAGCCTGTTAGTCCTGATCGGCTTGCTGCTGTTGACTGTGCTCGGCCTCGATCGCTGGATGAGCTGGAAAACCGCGCCTTATATCTACGACGAATTGCAGGATCTCCCTACCGCCAGGTCGGCGTGGTGCTCGGCACAGCAAAATATTATCGTACTGGCGTAATTAATCAGTATTATCGCTACCGCATTCAAGGAGCGATTAATGCCTATAACAGCGGTAAGGTAAATTATCTATTACTGAGCGGCGATAACGCATTGCAAAGTTATAATGAGCCGATGACCATGCGCAAAGATTTAATCGCTGCTGGTGTCGACCCATCAGATATTGTTCTCGATTACGCAGGCTTTCGTACGCTGGATTCCATCGTGCGTACACGCAAAGTTTTCGATACTAATGATTTCATTATTATCACCCAACGTTTCCACTGTGAGCGAGCATTATTTATTGCGCTGCATATGGGGATTCAGGCTCAGTGTTATGCCGTACCGTCACCGAAAGATATGCTGTCAGTACGTATTCGCGAATTTGCCGCCCGTTTCGGTGCGCTGGCTGACCTTTATATTTTTAAACGTGAACCGCGGTTTTTAGGGCCGCTGGTCCCTATTCCGGCTATGCACCAGGTGCCGGAAGATGCGCAGGGGTATCCCGCCGTCACGCCTGAACAGTTACTTGAATTGCAAAAGAAACAAGGAAAGTAGTTATGGATGTACAGCAGTTTTTTGTCGTTGCCGTTTTTTTCCTTATCCCGATATTTTGTTTCCGCGAAGCATGGAAAGGCTGGCGCGCAGGCGCGATTGATAAACGGGTTAAAAATGCACCGGAACCGGTGTATGTCTGGCGAGCAAAAATCCCGGACTCTTTTTCGCTTATATGGTGGCATATATCGGCTTCGGAATTTTATCTATCGGCATGATTGTTTATCTTATTTTCTATCGTTAATATTTTCTCTTTTCTGTTAATTATTGAGAATAATTATTACTTCACTCAATAAGCTGCGGATATAACATTCTGAACCGCAGCTATTTGTGAATCCTTTCACAGTTTAAATTTCCCCACGCGCATAGCCTTAATATCAGCACGCAATATTTATTTAGCGTTCGCCTTAATTACTCATAGCATTAAGGAAGATCACATGCCGCAACAAAATTATCTGGATGAACTCACTCCGGCTTTTACGCCTTTACTGGCGATTAAAGAAGCCTCTCGCTGTTTATTATGTCATGACGCTCCCTGTAGTCAGGCTTGCCCGGCACAGACCGATCCGGGGAAATTTATTCGCTCAATCTACTTTCGTAATTTTAAAGGCGCTGCCGAGACAATTCGCGAAAATAATGCCCTCGGTGCCGTTTGTGCCAGAGTGTGCCCGACGGAGAAATTATGTCAAAGCGGTTGTACCCGTGCCGGTGTTGATGCTCCCATTGATATCGGCCGCTTACAGCGTTTTGTTACTGATTTTGAACAACAAACCGGGATGGAAATTTATCAGCCCGGTACTAAAACGCTCGGCAAAGTCGCGATTATTGGCGCAGGTCCTGCCGGATTGCAGGCCAGTGTGACACTGACAAACCAGGGTTATGACGTCACGATTTATGAGAAAGAAGCGCACCCCGGTGGCTGGTTGCGTAACGGTATTCCGCAATTCCGGTTACCGCAATCAGTGCTGGATGCAGAGATCGCCCGTATTGAAAAAATGGGCGTGACCATTAAGTGCAATAACGAAATCGGTAAAACACTCACCCTGGAGCAACTGAAAGCGGAAAACCGCGCGGTACTGGTCACCGTGGGGTTATCAAGCGGTTCCGGGCTACCGCTGTTTGAGCATAGCGACGTTGAGATTGCCGTCGACTTCCTGCAACGTGTACGACAGGCGCAAGGCGATATCAGCATTCCACAAAGCGCATTAATTATCGGCGGCGGTGATGTCGCGATGGACGTAGCCAGCACGCTGAAAGTTCTCGGCTGTCAGGCGGTAACTTGCGTAGCGCGTGAAGAGTTAGATGAGTTTCCGGCAAGCGAAAAAGAGTTTACCAGCGCCCAAGAGCTGGGCGTTTCGATCATCGATGGATTCACGCCAGTAGCCGTGGAAGGCAATAAAGTCACGTTTAAGCATGTACGGTTACCGGGCGAACTGACGATGGCGGCAGATAAAATTATTCTCGCCGTCGGTCAGCATGCCAGACTGGATGCCTTTGCGGAGTTAGAGCCGCAGCGTAACACTATCAATACACAAAATTATCAGACCCGCGATCCGCAAGTCTTTGCTGCGGGCGATATTGTTGAGGGTGACAAAACCGTGGTCTATGCCGTGAAAACCGGGAAAGAAGCCGCCGAGGCGATTCATCACTATTTAGAGGGAGCTTGCTCATGTTAACGAAAGATCTTTCGATTACTTTTTGCGGCGTGAAGTTTCCCAACCCGTTCTGCCTCTCTTCTTCGCCGGTAGGCAACTGCTATGAGATGTGTGCCAAAGCCTACGACACAGGTTGGGGCGGTGTGGTGTTTAAAACGATCGGCTTTTTTATCGCCAACGAAGTCTCGCCGCGTTTTGATCATCTGGTGAAAGAAGATACCGGTTTTATCGGCTTCAAAAATATGGAGCAGATTGCTGAACATCCGTTGGAAGAGAATCTGGCCGCCCTGCGTCGGCTGAAGGAAGATTACCCGGACAAAGTATTGATCGCTTCGATCATGGGGGAAAATGAGCAGCAATGGGAGGAGCTGGCGCGCCTGGTGCAAGAAGCTGGCGCGGATATGATCGAGTGTAACTTCTCCTGTCCGCAAATGACTTCTCATGCGATGGGTAGCGATGTCGGGCAAAGCCCGGAGCTGGTAGAAAAATATTGTCGGGCAGTGAAACGGGGTTCCACGCTGCCAATGCTGGCGAAGATGACGCCGAATATCGGTGATATGTGCGAAGTGGCGCTGGCGGCGAAGCGCGGCGGCGCAGATGGCATTGCGGCGATTAACACCGTTAAATCCATCACCAATATCGATCTTAATCAGAAAATCGGTATGCCGATCGTTAACGGAAAATCGAGTATTTCCGGATATTCCGGTAAAGCGGTAAAACCGATCGCCCTGCGCTTCATTCAGCAAATGCGCACCCATCCAGAACTGCACGATTTCCCGATCAGCGGTATCGGCGGCATTGAAACCTGGGAAGATGCGGCGGAGTTTTTATTGCTCGGCGCAGCAACGTTACAGGTGACCACCGGCATCATGCAGTACGGGTATCGGATAGTGGAAGATATGGCAAGCGGGTTGTCGCATTATCTCGCCGATCAGGGATTTGATTCGCTGCAGGAGATGGTAGGTCTGGCGAATAACAATATTGTCCCGGCGGAAGATTTAGACCGCAGTTATATTGTCTATCCCCGTATCAATCTTGATAAATGTGTTGGCTGTGGACGCTGTTATATTTCCTGTTACGACGGCGGTCACCAGGCGATGGAATGGAGCGAGAAAACCCGCACACCGCATTGTAATACCGAGAAATGTGTGGGTTGTCTGCTTTGTGGTCACATCTGCGGTGGGTTGTATTGAGCTCGGGGAAGTGAAGTTTAAGAAAGGCGAGAAAGAACACCCGGTAACGTTGTAAAACCAGAGACGCATCCGGCATTTGGCACCGATTGCCGGATGCAGCGCATCCGGCAATATCCACAATCACATCACTTCTTACGCGCGTATTTCAGTGAATCCAGCGCTACGGCGAAGATAATAATCGCCCCTTTGATGATGTACTGCCAGTATGGGTTTACGCCGATATACGTCAGGCCATAGTTGATGACGGTAAAAATAATTACCCCGGTCACCACGCCAATCACCGTCCCCACACCGCCGCTGAACGATACACCGCCTACCACGCACGCCGCGATAGCATCCAGCTCATACATAAAGCCGAGGTTGTTGGTGGCAGAGCCGATACGTCCGGCTTCTAACATCCCGCCAAAGGCATAGAACACGCCAGACAACGCGTAGATCATCAGCAGGTTCAGGCCGACGTTGACACCAGATACTTTTGCCGCTTCCGGGTTACCGCCAATGGCAAATGTTCTTACCGAAGCGGGTTTTGTTCCACAACACCCAGACGAACGCCACCGCAATCAACGCGTAGAAGGTGATGTAAGAGAGACGGAAACTCCCCAGCGCGACAAAGCCCTGAGCAAAGGTAGAGAAGCCACTGTCAAAACCAGAAATTGGCGACGCCCCCGACAAAGTCGTAATAGAGCGAGTTGATGCCATAGACGATGATCATCGTGCCGAGCGTGGTAATGAACGGCGTCACGTTGAGATAAGCGATAATCAGACCGTTGATCAAACCGATCACCGCACCAATGGCACAGACAATCAGAATAACCAGCGCAATCGGCATCGTCGCCATTTCCGGGAACACTTTGTTGGCGTTATCCATGGACTGCAATAATGTCGCAGCCACCACTGCCGCCAGCCCTACCTGACGACCAGCAGAAAGATCGGTCCCCTGGGTGACAATTAACCCTGCCACACCGAGCGCGATAATAATACGCACCGATGACTGGGTGAGAATATTACTTAAGTTCAACAGACTTAAAAATGTTGGGTCCTGGAAAATAATAATCGCCAGCAAAACTAAAAGAACGACGTAAATACCGCCCTCTTTCAGGTAAGTAAGAAAACTTTTCTTATTTAACGCACTCATGGGAAGCCCCTAATCTTAAAGGTGCAAAGACGCAAGACGCAGAATTTCGTTTTGCGTTGTTGTTTTTGTATCGACAATTCCGGAAACGAGACCATTGCTCATGACCAGAATACGGTCTGTTATCCCTAACAACTCAGGCATTTCAGAGGAGATAATAATAATCCCCTTGCCTTTCTTCGCCAGTTCGGCAATTAACTGATAAATTTCAAACTTCGCCCCGACATCAATACCGCGCGTCGGTTCATCGAGCATTAATATTTCTGGTTGCGTTAGTAGCCAGCGACCAATAATCACCTTTTGCTGATTACCACCGGAGAGCGAACCAATTTGCGTCCGATGACCCGGCGTTTTACCCGCATCGAATCAATCACCCACTGGTATCGCTTTTCATCCGCGAGTTATCCAGTAAACCAACTTTATTTTTGTAGTTGCGAATATTGGAAATTAACGAGTTAAAACCAATATCCAGATAGGCATAAATTCCCGTTGAGCGGCGCTCTTCAGTTACCAGTGCAAATCCGTGGTTTATGGCTTCGTTGGCATTATGGTTATTGATCTTTTTGCCGTGCAACGTAATGGTGCCAGCCGATTTCTCGCGAATACCAAATAACGTCTCAACAATATCGGTACGTTTCGCCCCCACCAGCCGGCAATACCGAGGATCTCCCTTTATGCAGATCAAACGAGACATCGCGAATCGACGGCTGGCGCAGTGACGTTAGGTTACGCACCTCGAGGATGACTTCGCCCGGCTTATTTTCTTTGTCAGGAAAACGCTGATTAAGAGAACGCCCAACCATCATGGCGATGATCTTGTCCATCGTCAGTCCTGCCAGCGGTTCGGTGGCGATCCACTGACCGTCGCGCAATACGGTAACTTCATCACATAACTGGAAGATTTCTTCCATTTTATGCGAGATATAAACAATACCGCAGCCGCGCTCTTTTAATTTACGAATAATAGTGAACAGATGATTGACCTCTTTTTCGGTTAACGAAGAAGTCGGTTCATCCATAATCACAATTTTCGCGTTATAGGAAAACGCTTTGGCGATTTCGATCATCTGCATTTGCGAAACGGATAATGTGCCGACGCGCGCACGCGGATCGATATCAATATCCAGTTCATCAAAAATCGCTTTGGTTTCGCGGTACATTTTGTCCTGATCGACAAACATGCCTTTGGTGGGATATCGCCCCAGCCACATGTTATCCATCACCGAACGTTGTAATACCAGGTTTAACTCCTGGTGTACCATCGAAATACCATTTTCCAGTGCCTCTTTGGCGGAATGGAAATCGATCTCTTTACCCTGGAATAAAATGGTGCCGGAGTCTTTTTGATAAATACCAAACAGGCATTTTAATAATGTCGATTTTCCTGCACCGTTTTCCCCCATTAATGCATGGATAGAATGTGGCCGGACTTTTAAATTAACGTTATCAAGTGCCTTAACACCAGGAAAGGACTTGTTGATACCGCTCATTTCCAACAAGTATTCCCCGGAAGACGGAGTCGTTGAGCTGACCATATAATTTTACCTTGTTGGCCATACAATAAGGGCGCAGTAAACGACTGCGCCCAATCAGTCTTATTTCTTGCTGAATTCAGCCAGGTTGTCTTTATCTACGCCAACATAAGGTACGCGGACCACTTTGTTGTCGATTTTCCAGTTGGTGCCATCAGCCGCACCTTTGCCATCGGCCAGGTTTTTCGCCAGATCAAAGGTCGCTTTCGCCTGGTTGTTAGCATCGTTCAGTACTGTGCCCGCCAGTGCACCGGATTTCACCAGCGCCAGCGCTTCTGGCAGCGCATCGACGCCAAACACCGGAATGCTGGACTTGTTGTGTGCTTTCAGTGCTTCTACCGCGCCCATTGCCATCGCATCGTTGTTGGCGATAACCACTTCGATTTTGTTGGCGTTCGGGCCAGACAGCCAGGCGTCCATCTTATCTTTCGCCTGAGCGGTATCCCACATAGCGGTATCTAGCTGTAACTGTTCAGTTTTAATGCCTTTGTCGTTCAGCTCTTTAATCACGTAAGTGGTACGTGCTTCTGCATCCGGATGGCCCGGTTCACCTTTCAGCAATACGAATTGAATCTGACCGTCTTTGTTCAGATCCCAACCCTGATTCGCCGCCCAGTGTTTAGCAATCAAATCGCCCTGAATAATGCCGGACTCTTTGGAATCAGTGCCAACGTAGTAGGCTTTGTCGTAGCTATCCAGCGCCTTACGAGACGGTTCTTTGTTGAAGAAAACCACCGGCACGTTTTGCCCACGCGCTTTCTCAATCACCGTACCCGCAGCTGCCGGGTCAACCAGGTTGATTGCCAGTGCCTTCACCCCTTTCGCCAGCAATACGTCGATCTGATCGTTCTGCTTGGACTGGTCATTCTGAGAATCATTCATCAGCAGCTGAACATCTGGCGCGGCTTTCGCATCTTGCTCAATAGCCTTGCGCACTACAGACATAAAGTTATCGTCGTACTTATAGATTGTTACACCAATGCGAGTATCAGCAGCGTGTGCAGCGGCACCGAATAACATGCTGGCCATCACAGCAGACAGGGTTAACACCTTCTTATTCATGGTATCTCCGGTTTTTCTTATGCAGGGTAGTGCTTGAGATAAATGCTCGGCGGGGCAGTAGAGTTAATGAAGTGTTACTGAACGCCGAAGCTCACTTTTTAAAATTCGTTCTTCCATGCCCGGTAACGCTCCAGAAAACGGCTTTAATTGTTGTTATGACGCTATTACCTCGGTGAAAGTGATTATTCACTGTTACATACGGGTTACAACGTTAAAACGGTGCAATCATAGCCATCACATTGTTAAGATACTGTGAAATCACTCACAGATTGAAAGCGGTTACATCGCCTGATTTGTTGAGTTAGTGATCGCCGCCGCATTCTGGCGCGTTGCGACAGAATGGCGACGCACTAACGTCGGCATAAAACAGTGGCTGGCACGAGGATCAATATTGCCTGCTGCCCCCTGCAAGGCCAGTTCGGTGGCTAATTTAGCCATTGAAGCAATGGGATAACGCACGGTCGTTAATTGCGGGTCGGTGTAACGGGCGATGGGAATATCATCGAAACCGATGATTGAGAGATGTAACGGAATCGCAATGCCATTATCTTTTAATGCTGTCAGTGCGCCAGCGGCCATATTGTCGTTATAAGCAAATACAGCGGTAAGTTGTAGATTGCGCCCCAGCAGTTCAACCATCGCCGCCTCACCGCCCGGCATGTCCGGCGTACCAGTGCCAATCCAGCTTTCCGGCGGAATAATATCCTGCTCTTTCAACGCACTCATCCAGCCTGCTTTACGCATGGCGTCATCTTCAATGCCGTGGCTGGAAGAAAGATAACCAATACGTTGATGACCGTTATTCAGCAACATGCGCGTCGCCATTCGGGCACCGCTGAGATTATCCAGGCAAACGCAACGATGGGCGTACCCCGGCACAACGCGTTGATTAACACCATACCGGGAATGTTATCCATAAATTGCGCCAGTTCATCGTCACTCAATGCTTTTGAAGTGAACAATCAACGCATTACAACGCTGGCGAATTAACACCTCAATGGCGTGACGCTCTTTTTCCGCTTCATGATAGCTATTGCCGATTAGCACGTATTTCTGATGCTGCTGGGCGACCAGATCCACCGCTTTTACCAGCGCGCCGAAAAACGCATCAGAAACGTCCATCACCACCACGCCAATGGTGTCGCTAACCTGAGTTGCCAGCGCCTGGGCATTGGCGTTTGGCCGATAATCCAGCTCACTCACGGCTTTCATTACTGCTTCACGCGTGTCGGCACTGACCAGCGTGCTGTTATTGAGCACCCGGGAAACCGTTGCCACAGAGACGCCAGCCTGACGCGCTACATCACGAATGGTGATCATATTCACTACCTGTTATGAAATTGCAGTAAATGACTGCTTGCTGGCGGCTATTTTGTCAGCACTGAATACAGGACTTCGTGAATCGAGTCACAGCAATGGAAACGGTTACAGCCGTTTTGTTAACGAATGTGATCCAGATCGTTATCTTGATGTTTTAGATATTGCCGGTCCGGCAGCACGCAAAGTTAACTGACGCCAGAGCCATTCCACCGGCCCCTGGCGGAAGAAACGCAGCCAGATAACAGAGAAGAGGATATTCGCCAGCCATACCGGAATAACAAACGCCAGCAGCTCCAGGCGGTCAAAATGCATAAACAAACCGAGGTGGTAAAAAAGCGTGGTACAAATCAGCGTTTGCAATAGATAGTTGGTCAGCGCCATCCGTCCGACGCAGGCGATCGCAAGCACCAGCTTAAAGCAGGCTCAATTGCGGCCAGAAACCATAAAACAGCGACGCATAGCCTATCGCCTGAAACGGCGCACTCAGTTCCCGCGGCATCTGAAGTAAGAAGGCGCACCAGCGATATGCCCAGTCCAGCCGCCATTGCAGGGCGATGGCAGGAAGGTTAATGATCACCCCAATCGCCACCAGCACAAAACCAGTACGACGATAGTGACGTAAGCTGAACTGCCCTTTCAGCCAGCCACTGCGCATCAATGCGGCACCAATGAGCATCATCCAGCCAGTTGCCAGCCATACTGTGCGCCCAGTGCCAGTAAACTGTTGCCAACACCATCGGCACGATTACTGATCGCATCAACGCCGCCGTGAAGCTTCCAGTATTTTTCATACAAAATAGCCGATGCATCAGGTGTCCAGGCGCGGCTGGTCTGGCTATCGGAAATCAACCCCAATAACAGCAAAACGCCAAGCCCCACCAGATAAAGCATGACGCCGGTATTAAACAGGCTTTTTACCGATGGCGCATCGCGCACCAGCCGCCAGCAGATTAAGCCACCAGCCCGTAAGCCAGCAGAATATCGCCGTCCCAGAACAATAAACCGTGAATAAAACCCAGCAAGACTAACAGCGTTAACCGCGACTGGATCCAGCGTCTGCCACGGGGCAGCAACATTTGCAGGCCCGCACCAAACAGCAGCGCAAAAAGCGTGAGGAATTTCACCTGGCCGATAAGATCGAGAAATGCCCAGGTCCATGCATCCTGCGGCGTAATAGCGCCGTACCAGGCGGGATTGAGATAAGCCGCCTTTGGTAGCCCAAAGGCGCTGATGTTTAATAGCAGGATCCCCAGAATGGCGACGCCGCGAACAAAATCGAGCGTGACGTTGCGCTCCATGGTTCCTGCCTTTTAATCAGTTGTGATGACGCACAGCGCGCAGAAACTCGTGGCGCGTATTCTGACTGGATTTGAACAATCCACCAAGAGAGGTCGTTGTTGTGGCACTGGTTGCATCGCGGATGCCACGCGCCTTCACGCAGTAATGCACCGCGTCGATCGAGACAGCCACGTTATTGGTGCCCAGCAGCGTTTGTAGCGCAATAAGAATTTGCTGCGTCAGACGTTCCTGCACCTGCGGACGCTGGGCAAAGAACTGCACGATACGGTTAATTTTTGACAGACCGATCACCGAATCTTTCGGGATATAAGCCACCGTCGCTTTGCCATCGATGGTAACAAAATGGTGTTCACAGGTACTGGTCAGAGTGATATCGCGCACGGTGACCATTTCATCGACCTTCATTTTGTTTTCAATGAGGGTGATTTTCGGGAAGTTGGCGTAATCCAGACCGGAGAAAATTTCATCGACATACATTTTAGCGATGCGATGCGGCGTTTCCATCAAACTGTCATCAGCCAGGTCGAGATTCAGCAGCTGCATGATTTCGGTCATATGACCAGCAATAAGGCTTTTGCGCGTTTCGTTATCCATTTCATGCACGGGCGGGCGCAGCGGTGTTTCCAGTCCTCGCGCAACTAACGCTTCATGAACCAGGGCCGCTTCTTTACTGAGTGATGGCATTTATGATTTCTCCTGCAGGTGTGACGCCTCCGCCCTGCGTGGGGGCAAAGTTATTAAGCTGATTTACAGCCTGATTATTGTGCGTGAGGCGGCGCACATAATCCAGTATTCACAGCGATAATTATTGTAATTGCCGCTGCCTTTCATCAGCAGATGTTAAAACATCGTTATGCAAATACGGAAGTGAAAGTTACTCACAGCACATTGAATAAACGGTATGATGAAGAAATTGCAAACAACACAACAAGGAGCCACGCATGGAAATGCTCGAAGAGCACCGCTGTTTTGAAGGCTGGCAGCAACGCTGGCGACACGACTCCAGTACCTTAAACTGCCCGATGACGTTCAGTATCTTTCTCCCTCCACCTCGTGATCACACTCCGCCACCAGTGCTGTACTGGCTTTCCGGATTAACCTGCAATGACGAGAACTTCACCACCAAGGCGGGTGCCAGCGGGTAGCGGCGGAACTGGGGATTGTACTGGTGATGCCAGACACCAGCCCGCGCGGCGAAAAGGTTGCCAACGACGATGGCTACGATTTAGGCCAGGGCGCAGGCTTTTATCTTAATGCCACGCAACCGCCGTGGGCGACGCATTACCGGATGTATGATTATCTGCGCGATGAATTACCGGCGCTGGTTCAGTCGCAATTTAATGTCAGCGACCGCTGCGCCATTAGCGGTCACTCAATGGGTGGTCACGGTGCGCTGATTATGGCGCTGAAAAATCCGGGTAAATACACCAGCGTTTCGGCCTTTGCGCCAATTGTGAATCCGTGCAGCGTCCCGTGGGGAATCAAAGCGTTTAGCAGCTATTTAGGTGAGGACAAAAATGCATGGCTGGAATGGGACAGTTGCACACTGATGTATGCCAGTAACGCGCAGGATGCGATCCCGACGCTTATCGATCAGGGCGATAATGATCAGTTTCTTGCCGACCAGTTGCAACCTGCGGTACTGGCAGAAGCCGCGCGCCAGAAAGCGTGGCCGATGACGCTGCGTATTCAGCCGGGATATGATCACAGTTACTACTTCATCGCCTCTTTTATAGAGGATCACCTGCGCTTCCATGCGCAGTATTTACTGAAGTGAAAGTCCGCCCGGTTCGCCGGGCATCTTCTCATCAGAAGCGATAATCCACTGCCATAAAGTAACGACGTCCGTCTTCGTTATAGCTGTAGTCGTCACGACTGAGATCCTTGTCGCCAAGGTTCAGCACGCCTGCGCGCAGTTTGACGTCTTTAGTCACCTGCCAGGCCGCGCCGGTATTCCAGATGGTATAACCGCCCGGTGTTTTAGCCGTCGCGCTGTCGGCGCGTTTCTGCCGGTATAGTGCCCAGAAACATAGAATGACCAGTCTTCCAGCGCCAGCGGTTTCCAGTCCAGCGTACCGTTAGCAGTATGGAACGGCAGATCGGATAGTGGTTTGTTTTCGCCGTTGCTGACATCACGACCATCGTTGTAGGTGTAGTTGATCGACAGTTTCCATTCATCGTTGAACGGAATTTTCAGTTCGGTTTCCACGCCCTGAATACGAGCTTTGTTAACGTTGTAGTAGCTAAATACCGGTATGCGCCGTCCGTTAGCGCCCGTCTCAAAACCAACAAAGTTTTGGTAGCCCGGTGCAGCGTTGACGTCAGACGTACGGCTGATGCTGATACGATCTTTCACATCGTTACGGAAAACGGTAACGCTGGATTCAACCCCTTCCAGCCAGCCTTCTTCACCCATGTAGTAAAGCCCCAGCTCCCAACTTTCGCTGGTTTCTGGTTTCAGATCCGGGCTACCCACAATCTTACATGCGCCACGGCAGGAATTGCTCGTCCAGTCAGGGCTAAGTTGCAACAGAGAAGGTGCTTTAAATGCCGTCGCCCAGCCCCCTTTCACCGTTACGGTGTCGGTGGCGTTATAAACCAGGTAGCACGCGGACTCCAGTGTTCACCGTAGGTTTCGTGATCGTCCATACGCACGCCGGTCGTCAGCGCCAGCGGCTCGAAGATCCGCCATTCATCTTCCACAAACAGCGCGTACTGGCTGGCAGACGTTTTGGAGCTGGTTCCCCCGGTCAGGTTCACCGCATCGCTAAGTTTGTCGTGACGCCATTCACCGCCAACCGTGAGAAACTGATTAATCGCCGTCAGCGGCAACGTGTATTTGCCGTCGACCGTATTGCTTTCGGAAGTTATCGGGCTGCTGTTGCCAGGGTTTTTGTTCTCGACTTTCTCACCGTAGTATTTCAGTTCGCTGGTGCCGTAATCCCAACGCCCATTATGGCTGACGGAGTAGTTCTGGCGTTCCAGGCGGTTTTTGTCCAGCGAGTCGGAATCACGATCCTGACGGTCGAAACCGTATCCGGCAGTAAATCGTGATTTTGATTCGGTGTCCAGGCAAATTCGACATTGCCGTCGCGGCTGGAGAATCCTTCAATACGCGGCGTTTCTCCGGTATCGGTGGTCGTTGAGTTTTGCGGGTCATCCTTTTCACGTTTTGCCAGGCTGCCGTAAGCTTTCATTCCCAGCACACCATCAATTAATGGTCCACTGGTAAAGAACTGACCGTTATAGGTGTCACCGCGATCGCGATGTTCCTGAATGGTGGTATCGACGGTAACGGTACCCGACCATTTCTGACCGATTTTTTGGTGATGATATTCACTACACCGCCGAGCGCATCGGAACCGTACAGCGACGACATCGGGCCACGGACCACTTCAATACGTTCGATGGAATCGACCGGGATCCAGTTCAGATCGAAATCATTGTGGCGGAAGACGGCATTGCGGGAGTTAACGCGTTTACCGTCGACGAGAATCAGGGTGTAGCTGCTGTCCAGACCACGAATACTAACGCCCTTACGGTTATCCCCTTCGTTCGTCAGTTGTACGCCAGGCACTTCTTTGAGGACATCCTTCAGATTCTGTACCGGTTTTCGCTGCAGGTCTTCCTGGGTAATGACGCTGATACTGGCAGGTGCATCTTTAAGATTTTGTTCCACGGAAGATGCAGTGACAACCATCGTTTCGCCATCATCATCGACCGCTAACACAGGCCATGCACAAGAAATAGCGGACAAACACAGCCCGACCCGTACGAAAGGGTTCAACCTAAACATTCCATATCTCCATGAGGTAACTACGAAAATAAAATGGGTTATCGCTCACATCTTCTTCACGTCCCTTGCGTACGGCAGCATCGCGGTGGACTTATTTTTTATGCAGGTGATCATCCAGAAAGCCGGAACAGCCTCTGATTTGTCAGCCTTTTTTGATTGCGGTGTAACGATAATGCAAACGATAACAATTATCAATCCAAATGTTAAATTTTATATCCGCATGATTTGTCAGGGAAATGGAATTGAAAAAGCCTCTCGGTTGAGAGGGCTTAGCAAGGAAGGGAGGAAACTTATTTCTTATCGTTCTGCGGGAACTTCATTTCGCTGTAGCGTACGAAGTGAGTTCCTTTAATCAGCTTGTAGCCGAACCAAATAATCAGGAACAGCGGGATACCAATATACGTTGCCGCTACGCCGCCCCAGTCAATAGTATCTTTCAGGAACGCTTCGTAGTTCTGGCCCAAAGTGATAATCAGACACAGAATGAATGCGAAGATCGGCCCAGTGGGAAGAACCTGAACGGTACGGCAGATCGTTAATGTCGTGTCCCTGCAATACGTAACCGCGACGGAAGCGATAGTGGCTAATGGCAATCCCCAGCCAGGCGATAAAACCCGTCATCCCGGAGGTGTTCAGCAGCCACAGGTATACCGTCTGGTTGCCAAACATGGAGGTCAGGAAGCACAGACCGGCAATCACCGTCGTCGCATACAGCGCATTACGCGGCACGCCACCACGCGACAGTTTAGCGAAAATGCGCGGCGCTTTACCGTCACACGCCAGGGTGTACAGCATACGAGTAGACGCATACATACCGGAGTTACCCGCTGACAGCACCGCCGTCAGAATAACTGCGTTCATCACCGCCGCCGCAGAGAGCAGACCCGCGTGCTGGAACACCAGGGTGAACGGACTAACGCTGATGTCTTTAACATCGTTACGCAGCAGGCTCGGATCGGTGTACGGAATAATCAGGCTGATAATCAGGATCGCGAACACATAGAACAACAGGATTCGCCAGAACACCTGACGTACCGCGCGTGGAATGTTTTTCGCCGGATCTTCGGACTCGCCTGCAGCAATACCGATCAGCTCGGTTCCCTGGAAAGAGAAGCCGACAATCATAGCTACGCCGATCATCGCCGCAAAACCACCAGCAAACGGCGCTTCGCCGATTGTCCAGTTGCTCCAGCCCGCAGGCTGCGCGCCTTTGAAGATACCGATAATCATCAGCACGCCAACGATGATAAAGACAATAACTGTCGTGACTTTGATCAGTGAGAACCAGTATTCCGCTTCACCAAAGCCACGAACTGAGATGTAGTTCAGCAGGAAGATAACGCCGAGGAACAACGCACTCCAGATCCAGCCCGGTGTATCCGGGAACCACCAGCTCATGACCAGCTGAGCTGCAACCAGGTCAACGGCGATAGTCACCGCCCAGTTGTACCAGTAGTTCCAGCCCAGCGCGAAGCCAAAGCCTTCTTCAACATAGTTCTGACCGTAAGTGGCAAACGAACCGGAAACCGGCATATATGCAGCCAGTTCACCGAGACTGGTCATCAGGAAGTAAACCATCAGGCCAATCAGCATATACGAGAGCAATGCCCCGCCCGGACCTGCCTGAGAAATCGTTGCGCCAGAGGCAACAAAAAGACCTGTACCGATGGAACCGCCAATGGCAATCATCGTCAGGTGACGCGCCTTTAATTCACGGCGTAAGCCCGGCGCTTCTGTGGTTTTAGTTTCGGAAACCATACAAAAATGCTATCCATCTTAAAAATGAGGCGCGATTGTAGCAGACGATTGGCAATCCTTCCGGCAGAAATACACGGTTATAAGACACCTTCATGATCGCCCAGGGATTATAAGTAAAGCAGCCAATCTCTTTTCTGGCGAATGCATGCTGAAGGCGCTGCGTCACGAAATCGACACAGCACCAGCATGTTCTTGTACAGCAACTTAACGCGGCACATTTGCGGGATCGCAATAGTCAGAAAGCGCCGTAGCGCGTTGGAAAGGTGTTTTTGCCGATGATGTATACGCCACAACGTACGCATCAGGCGCGGCAGAGGGACCGCAACTTCACTTAATGTGCCTGCCTGCAATTGATCTTCAATCACACGTCGCGACAGGCAACTAATTCCCAACCCATGACGCACCGCATGTTTGATTGCCTCGGAGTTACCTAATTCCATCGCCATCTCAAACTTCGGTAAATGTGACAGCAACAGATAATCGACAATCTCCCGCGTGCCGGAACCGCGTTCACGCAGGATCCACGGCGCAGCGGCCAGCTGTTCTAAGGTGACCGGACCACGGGCCAACGGCGAAGTCGGCGCGGCGAAAACCACCAGCTCGTCTTCCAGCCACGGTTCAGAAATGATTTCAGTGCTGTGGCACGGTCCTTCAATAAAGCCAATATCAACGCGGAAATCCAGCACCGCTTGCATCACGTCCTGGCTATTCCCAACGCTAAGTTCAATCGGCAACTGCGGATAATCATGGCGATAACGGGCGATAACTGCAGGCAGAATGTAGTTACCGATGGTACTACTGGCATAGATACGAATCGCGCCGTTGTCTTCGCGAAACAGTTGTTCGATTTCAACCGCCTGTTCAAGCAATGCCAACGCACGCGGATAGAGCAGCCGCCCGTGTTCATTAACAACCAGTCTTTTCCCCACGCGATCAAACAGTTGCACGCCAAGCTGCCCTTCCAGGTCGGTCAAGGCTGCGCTCACTGCTGATTGCGACAACGCCAGCATCACCGACGCCTGGGTGGTTGATCCACTTTTCAATACTTCTGCAAAAACTTCCAACTGCCGGAGGGTGATGTGCATAGTCGCTTACCACTTATAAAGATTAATTATAAATATATAATCAATTTTATTTTTAAACCAGTTAGTCGTAACCTTATGCCCGGTTAAAGGAGAGGGTTATGACGAATATCACCTTACAGAAACAACATCGTACACTGTGGCAGTTTTATTCCGGGGTTAGCTGAGTGCAGTTATCACCGGGGTCGCCTGTGGGGTGGTTCCATTCCCGCGGTTGCGGGTGCCGGGTTTAGTGCCCTCACCCTCGCAATCTTGTTGGGGATGGTTTTAGGCAACACCATCTATCCGCACATCTGGAAAAGCTGTGACGGTGGTGTGCTGTTTGCCAAGCAATATTTATTACGTCTGGGTATCATTCTTTATGGCTTCCGTCTGACGTTCTCGCAAATTGCCGATGTCGGTATCAGTGGATCATCATTGACGTGTTGACGCTGTCCAGTACCTTCCTGCTGGCTTGCTTCCTGGGGCAGAAAGTGTTTGGTCTGGATAAGCACACCAGCTGGTTGATCGGTGCCGGTAGCAGTATCTGTGGTGCTGCCGCGGTACTGGCGACTGAGCCGGTAGTGAAAGCGGAAGCCAGTAAAGTAACCGTGGCTGTTGCAACCGTTGTTATCTTCGGGACCGTCGCGATTTTCCTCTACCCGGCGATATATCCGCTGATGTCTCAATGGTTTAGTCCGGAAACTTTCGGTATCTACATTGGTTCTACTGTGCACGAAGTGGCGCAGGTGGTGGCGGCAGGTCATGCCATCAGCCCGGATGCGGAAAACGCAGCAGTTATTTCCAAAATGCTGCGCGTGATGATGCTGGCTCCGTTCCTCATCCTGCTGGCGGCGCGTGTTAAACAGCTGTCTGGGGCGAACAGCGGCGAGAAAAGCAAAATCACTATTCCGTGGTTTGCCATCTTGTTCATCGTAGTTGCCATCTTTAACTCGTTCCACCTGTTACCGCAGAGCGTGGTGAACATGCTGGTAACGCTGGATACCTTCCTGCTGGCAATGGCGATGGCGGCGCTGGGTCTGACCACTCACGTCAGCGCGCTGAAAAAAGCCGGGGCGAAACCTCTGCTGATGGCACTGGTACTGTTTGCCTGGCTGATTGTTGGTGGTGGTGCGATTAACTATGTGATTCAAAGCGTCATCGCATAAACCACTACATCTTGCTCCTGTTAACCCGCTATCATTACCGTTTTCCTCCAGCGGGTTTAACAGGAGTCCTCGCATGAAATACATTGGAGCGCACGTTAGTGCTGCTGGCGGTCTGGCAAATGCCGCAATTCGCGCCGCCGAAATCGACGCAACCGCGTTTGCCTTGTTCACCAAAAACCAACGTCAGTGGCGTGCCGCACCGCTCACGACGCAAACCATCGATGAATTCAAAGCCGCCTGTGAAAAATATCACTACACATCGGCGCAAATTCTTCCCCACGACAGTTATCTGATTAACCTCGGACATCCGGTCACTGAAGCTCTGGAAAAATCGCGCGATGCCTTTATAGATGAAATGCAGCGTTGCGAACAGCTGGGGCTTTCTTTGCTCAACTTCCACCCTGGCAGCCATCTGATGCAGATTTCAGAAGAGGATTGCCTTGCGCGTATTGCCGAATCCATCAACATTGCGCTGGATAAAACTCAAGGTGTGACAGCGGTGATAGAAAACACCGCCGGTCAGGGCAGTAACTTAGGGTTTAAATTCGAACATCTCGCGGCGATTATCGACGGCGTGGAAGATAAATCCCGCGTCGGCGTCTGCATTGATACCTGCCATGCTTTCGCTGCCGGGTATGATTTGCGTACTCCAGCCGAATGCGAGAAAACATTCGCGGATTTTGCCCGTACTGTCGGCTTTAAGTATCTGCGCGGGATGCACCTTAACGATGCGAAAAGCACCTTTGGCAGCCGCGTTGACCGCCATCATAGCCTCGGTGAAGGCAATATCGGTCATGATGCGTTCCGCTGGATCATGCAGGACGACCGTTTCGACGGCATTCCGCTGATCCTCGAAACCATCAACCCGGATATCTGGCAGAAGAGATCGCCTGGCTGAAAGCGCAACAAACTGAAAAAGCGGTAGCCTGAAGATGAATAACCGGGAAAAGGAGATCCTTGCAATTTTACGGCGTAACCCGCTGATTCAGCAGAACGAAATTGCGGACATGCTGCAAATCAGCCGTTCGCGCGTTGCGGCGCATATTATGGATTTAATGCGCAAAGGCCGGATTAAAGGCAAAGGTTACATTCTCACCGAGCAGGAATACTGCGTAGTGGTGGGGATAATCAATATGGATATTCGCGGGATGGCGGATATCCGTTACCCGCAATCGGCTTCTCATCCCGGTACAATTCATTGCTCAGCGGGCGGCGTGGGACGCAACATCGCCCACAATCTGGCGCTGTTAGGCCGTGACGTCCATTTGCTTTCAGTGATTGGCGATGACTTTTATGGCGAAATGCTCCTGGAAGAAACGCGCCGTGCCGGCGTGAATGTCTCCGGCTGCGTTCGTTTGCATGGTCAAAGCACATCGACGTATCTGGCAATTGCCAATCGAGACGATCAAACCGTGCTGGCGATTAACGATACCCATCTGCTGGAACAGTTGACACCGCAACTACTGAACGGGTCGCGCGATTTACTTCGTCATGCGGGCGTGGTACTGGCTGATTGCAACCTGACAGCCGAGGCGCTGGAATGGGTCTTTACCCTCGCTGATGAAATCCCGGTGTTTGTCGATACCGTTTCAGAATTCAAAGCGGGCAAAATCAAACACTGGCTGGCGCATATTCACACCCTGAAACCCACTTTACCGGAGCTGGAAATTTTATGGGGACAGGCGATCACCAGCGATGCTGACCGTAATACCGCAGTGAATGCATTGCATCAGCAAGGTGTTCAGCAACTGTTTGTTTATTTGCCCGATGAGTCAGTTTATTGCAGCGAAAAGGATGGAGAACAATTTTTGCTGACCGCGCCAGCGCATACGACAGTAGACAGTTTTGGTGCTGACGATGGTTTTATGGCGGGCCTGGTATATAGCTTTCTTGAAGGATACAGTTTCCGCGACAGCGCCCGTTTTGCGGTAGCCTGCGCGGCAATTTCGCGCGCCAGCGGCAGCTTAAACAACCCTACCTGTCTGCCGATAACGCGCTTTCATTAGTGCCAATGGTGTAACAATGTTGCCGGATTCGACGCTTGACCGCATCTTATCCGGCTCATAAATTGCGCACTACGCTAAACCAATAAAGAATCCTGCAATAGTAGCACTCATCAGGTTAGAAAGTGTCGCCGCCGCCAGCGCGCGTAAACCAAGTTGGGCGATTTCCGGCGCACGGTGTGGCGCAACCGCAGAAAACGCCCCCACCACCACCCCGATAGAACCAAAGTTAGCGAAACCGCTCAACGCGAAAGAAATAATCGCCACGGTTTTAGCATCGAGAGTGCCACCCGTTTGCAGATATGGCGAGAAATTGAGATAAGCGACAAATTCATTGATCGCCAGCTTCTGCCCAATCAAACTCCCGGCAAGATTTGCATCACTCCAGTCAACCCCCATCACCCACGCCAATGGGGCCAACAGGTAACCTAAAATGGACTCCAGCGAGGCATGTGCAAAACCAAACCAGCCGCCAACGCCGCCGATAATACCATTAATTAACGCAATGATGGCGACAAATGCCATAACAACTGTCGCTACACCGGCGGCGATTTTCAGCCCGGTCATTGCCCCTGTCGCAGCGGCTTCAATAATGCTTTTTGGCGGTGTTTCGGTGAAAGAGAGGTTATTAAAGGAAACCTGCGAAGATTCCGTAGCCGGGCTTAACAGGCGGGCAAACAAGATCCCGCCTGGGATCGCCATTAACGATGCCGCCAGCAAATATTCCACAGGTACGCCCAGGGCGGCGTAACCAATCATTGTCGAACCAGCAATCGAGCCATGCCACTACAAATCGCTGTAAATAATTCATTGCGATTCAGACGATCGATAAAGGGTTTGACGATCGCCGGAATTTCGTTTTGCCCGAGGAAAATGGTGGTGACCGCGACGAATGACTCAATCTTGCTGATATTTAATGCTTTCTGGAATATACCGCCGAGAATGCGAATTAAAATCCCCATCACACCGATGTAGTAGAGAATACTCACCCGTGCAGTGACGAAGATAATTGCCGGTAATACCCTGAAACCAAAGATAAATCCTGCGCCATCAAACAGCGTGTCCATTTTCGGCCCGACCAGCGAACCGAAGATAAATGCGCTACCCGCGTCGCTGTACGCCATCACTTTATGCACGCCAAAAGCGACTTTTTCAGCGACCCAACGCCCTGGCGGTAACCAAAGCATAATCCCGCCAATCACGACCTGTAACACTAACGCCGCGCCAACGGTACGCAGGCTGATCTTCTTCTTGTTTACTGACAGCAAAAACGCAATCGTCAGCAATACCACCATTCCCAGAACACTTCTCATGACATCCATAGTTATTATCTCTTCATGTCATATTGGGCGACGGCTTTCTGCCCATCAGAAATAGCCGGGCTTGGATCTTGCGATACTGACCCGGTTTGTTATCAACACTTAATGGGTTTTGATGTAGCCGCGCACGCACTCTTCGACTAAGCCCAGAACCAGTCGGTATCAATAGTGATGCCGACTTTGGTATTAGCGGGCTTGCCAAGAACGCCCAGCTCGTCGCAGACGGTACGCCCATAGCAAGGGCCACTGTTGACGTCCACTTCGACGTACATCTCCTGGGTTTTAATGCCATCAGGGTTAATCAGATAACCGATGCAGGTGGCGTCGTGCACCGGGCCGCCAGCCAGGCCGTAGTTTTCGAACTGCGTTTTGAGAGTGAAGTTCATGATGTCGCTGAACAGCTCTCCGGCAGGGCCGCCTGCCCTTTCCATCCGTGCAATCACGTCCGGGGTGCAAACGGTCTGGTTGGTGAGATCGAGGCCCATCATCACTAATGGAACGCCGGAGGTGAACACCACGCGGCTGCTTCCGGATCAGCAAAGATGTTGAACTCGGCAGATGGCGTGAAGTTGCCTGTACCGTAAGCGCCGCCCATTAGCACAATTTCACGGATTTTGGGCAGGATCGCGGGTTGCATACGCATTGCCACCGCGATATTTGAAAGCGGACCAACCGGCACCAGAGTGATATCGCCATCGCTTGCCATCAGGTATCAATGATGTATTTCACCGCGTGGGTACTTTCTGCCTGGCGGGTCAGCGGCTCGAATACCGGGCCATCCAGTCCGGTTTCACCGTGAATATTATCGGCAACGATTTGTTGGTGATGCTGCCAACTTACTGATTTAGTGTATGATGGTGTTTTTGAGGTGCTCCAGTGGCTTCTGTTTCTATCAGCTGTCCCTCCTGTTCAGCTACTGACGGGGTGGTGCGTAACGGCAAAAGCACC
>ENA-OQIG01000393-OQIG01000393.1-human-gut-metagenome-genome-assembly--contig:-NODE-393-length-25518-cov-6.020243_pt1 | contig 25518 bp, 32 predicted proteins | sample MGYA00242576_ERZ504741 | MGnify/ENA primary metagenome ERZ504741 (study PRJEB26092, sample SAMD00036436) | human gut metagenome | host: Homo sapiens | study: EMG produced TPA metagenomics assembly of... | reverse complement strand
CTGTTTTAAACTTAATGGAAAAAAATATTGTTGGAAGACAATGGATCAGATGTATTCGAATAAAGAGCATTATTAAAAAAACCAGGATGTATTGGATTATGTCAGAGGGAAATGTGATATTAATTAGTTTATGGTAAACTTATACCATTAACTTCTTAGAAATATTGCATTAGAAGTATGATGGAAGATTGAGTAATTAGAAAAACAGATGAAATACTATTAGATGTTTTGGACAAAATGACAACCTACATATAGAGGTGGAGGTATATTTAAGTTGCGGTGCAACGAATAAAGGTGATAGGTTAACTGCACATAGCTAAAGCACAGCAGGAATCGAGTAATTATTAGTGTCACCAAATCCTTCTGTTATACAGGCTGCATAAAAGAAACCGATATGCAACGCTATTGCAATTAAAGTAATATTGACCTAGAATTCCGTGTATTATAGAATGGTATCTGTAAAAAGAAGGCATGAAGAAAGCAGCTTTAAACGGGCTGCTTTTTTTGTGTTTTCTTTTGTCTTTCCTGAGTACCGGCGGAAAAGGAGCTTTCTGGATGGAGCAGAGAAGACAAAAATAAATAAGAACAGGAGGATGTAGACGCGCAGGTTGAAAGCATGGAGGAACAGGAAGAAGCCAGATGGCATCAGCTTTTGAATGCACATCGTACCAGAAAGATTCTGCCTTATTGCGATGAACAGTTCGATGAGTATCGTGATAACAGTGTACAGGAATTCCGGTTTGTCTTAAGTCAGGGAATACGTGAACAGATTTTTTATGCCAGTTTCGTAAAAAACATCGAAAAGCATATAAAATCAAACCATACAATTAATGCCTTGAAACAGGTAATACGTTATCAGGGATATCATTTATAAAGTTGTAAAGTGGTGAAAAAAATATAGAAAAAAGAATTGACAATTGTATTCTACAGTTGTAGAATACAATTAACTTCTACAGATGTAGAAAATAAAATTCTAGGAGAATCCACGATGAAGACAAAATTTATGACACTTATGACGGTAGCAACACTTGGGATTTTTTCAGCTGCAACGGTTATGGCAGCAGGAAATAACGATTTCTATACACAGCCGCCGACTGGATCTGAGTGGGAAAAAGCAGATACGGAAGGTACCTATGCAAGCTATACGAACGGAAATGATTATGTAAATATCTATAAATATTCGCTGGAGGATGTCAAAACAGGGATTGCCAAATGCAATGACACATACGATGCCTGCTATCAGACAATTTATTCAGAGGGAAACAGCCTGTACATGGCAGTGGGATATGCAAAAGATGCAGATGACATTAGTGACGTCAGAAAATTTGTAGAATATATTTCTTATCCTGGAAATCCTTCACTTACCAGACAGGAGAACGAAAACCAGACAGATGATTCTTCTGATGATTCTGATAAGGCAACTACAGATACTGCCAGTCAGAAGTCAGGAGGAGATTCAGATATCCTTACTACCTCACCAATGACATTAGTTGACAGTGATGGAAATACCATTGAGATTAATTACATTCTTCACAAAGATTATTCTTGTGAATATCGTGGAGATGATGGAATGAACTATACCGATAATGGGGATGAAACTTATACCGACGAAAATGGAAATACCTACTCAGCTCTGAATGATGACACTCATCATCTGGGACATACATTGGAGCAGCATGATCTTCAGGATGCAAACGGTAATACTGTGACGGTTACGGAAACTACAAATGGTGATTATTATTTCCAGAACGAAAATGGTACAGGATTTACGGACAACGGAGACGGGACATGGAGTGATGAAAATGGCAACAGTTATACAGAAATAGACTGATAGTGGTTAGTAGCTGTAGGAATGGCAAGGGTATTTGCAAATTGTGCAAAAGCCCTTGCCATTTCCGTGAACCGTGGTAAAATAGAATTGTTCCTACATTTGTAGAAAATATGTAACAGGAGGTGTGAAAAAGTGAAAAAAACTTACCAGAGACTTCCGGAATCAGAGCTGGATATTATGCTCGTTCTTTGGAATAATACTCCGCCGATGACCAGACCGGAGATTGAGAAAGTGATCAATATGAAGAAAAATCTTGCATCAACAACAATTTTGTCATTGCTGACCAGATTGGAGAACAAAAATTTCGTGGAAGTGACGAAACAGGGAAAAATGAATCTGTATACACCCTTGGTTTCGCAGTCAGATTATCAGGCACATGAAAGCCAGAGTGTTCTTGAGAAACTTTATGGGAATTCACTAAAAAAGTTTGTAACTTCACTTTATCATGGAAAGAAAATCAGCTCGGAAGAAGTCCAGGATCTCAGTGAATTTCTTAAGAACCTGGAGGACAGGGAGGAATAGCGAATTATGGATGTTCTTGTTCTGCACATTCTGAAACTGAATATTATTGCAGCAGTAGTAATTTTACTGGTAAAAGTGCTTGCGACTCTGTTTAAAGGACGTGTATCAGCGAGATGGAAGTACTTTATCTGGCTGTTGATTACGATAAGCCTTTGTGTTCCGGTGCGCCTTCCGGAGAATCTGGCACTGGTGGATTTCAAAGTACTTAGAAGCAGTCAACAGAATACGCAAAACCCGAAGATAACGGATTACGCAGTCAGACCAGAGGAAAGTCAGAAGATAACAGAAACCGTATCATCTGCGAGCAATGACATGAAAAATCTGACAGAAATCCCGGAACAAAAGAGAACTGTCAGGTACGAATCAGATAAATGGCTGGGAATTGTGGCTGTGATTTTTGTTGTTGTCTGGCTGAGTGTAGCGGTACTTAAACTGACAGGAGAATTGCTGGCATATTATTTTTCTATAAGGAATCTGGAACGGATGAGTCTGCAGGTAAGTGATACGGTGAGTATTCAGATGTACCGTGCGGCATGTCAAAAGAAGCACGTACGCAGAAGACCGGAGCTCAGGCAAAACGCAGGTCTTACCACACCGCTTCTTGCGGGACTTTTTCATACAAAATTGTATCTACCAGCAACCGGGTATTCAGCAGAAGAAAGAAAACTTATCTTTTACCATGAACTTACACATTACTGTCATCGGGATCTCTGGTATAAGATGCTCCTTCGAATCTGTGCATCGATATACTGGTTCAATCCCTTTCTTCTTATCATGCTGAAAGAAGCGGATAAGGATATTGAGAATCTGTGTGATACAGCAGTTGTTCGCAGAGTTAATAAAAAAGAACATAAATTATATCGACAGCTGCTTCTCAGGACAGTGGCCATGGAAAATCAGATTCCATATGTGTCAGCAAGTCTTAATGACAGCGAAATGGTGTTTAAAGATCGGATTCTGTATATGGTGAACATTCGGAAGCTTCGCAGAGGAATTCTTCCGGGAATTCTTGTGACGTTGCTGCTTGCAGGCGGTAATCTGGTATTTAATGTTTCTGCCGGGACAGATACAGTTTCAGTAGAGACGGAGAAGTCTGGTATTGAAAAAAATGCAGATCCAGAGAAAAATAATGTACCGGATTACGCACCGTTTTCTGAAATGGTAACTATGCAGAAAGCTGCTGAAACACAGGACGAAGGAGAAGTGACAGAGACTGCAGATACAGAGGATTCTGTAGACGAAGAGGAAAAAACAGATGCGGAAACAAACGATGAACCTGTCATGGAAAACAGCGGACAGGTAAGTGAAACGACCGATGATGGAATTACCTCTGACAATAACGGGTCTGTTTCATCTTATGAGAGTCTGCCAGCAGGCGTACCATATACCAGTGGATTCAGTACTGCCTCCGGTGTAGCATCAATTGTAGCACCGGGTGGAGGAGATGAAGAATCCAGAGTTCTTTACGATAACGGAGATGGGACCTATTCTGATGATTATGGGAGCCGATACAGTTATCAGGGAGATGGAAACTGGGCAGATGCTAATGGCAATTCATATCGTACCTGGAATGACGAAGATTATTATTCCGGAAACCAACTGGAACAGCATGAACTCCAGGGCAGTAACGGTACCGTTACTGTAAAAGAAACAACAAACGGAGATTATTACTATTGTGACGCAGATGGGGTCGGATACACAGACAATGGTGACGGCACCTGGACGGATGAGAATGGGAACATCTATACAGAATAAACAAAGAAGCAGGACAATGGGGATGCTACCCAATGCCCTGCTTCTCTGTTTATTCGGAACGAACTGTAATATATTTTTGATTGCGACTTTTAGGTTTATCGGGAATAGTCATTTCTAATTGCCCGGATTCTAAAAGCGGATTGATATGCTTCAAAGTGAAGTTTCTTAAATCTTTGAAGCCGCAAAATACTGCAAGCTCTTTCTTGGATTTTGGTGTTGTGCAAAAAGCCAAAATCTGTTTGGACATCGTTGATAGTTCAATATCTTGGTGGATAACTTGGTGGGTAACTTGGTGGGTATCACCCTCTAAGTTGTAGTTTACATTTTTCAAAATAACTCTGAAATCTGTCGCTGTTGAGGAAAATTCGGGCTTATATGCCGCTGTATATCCAGGTAGCTTTTCGGTTTCACTGACGATTTTGCGTAGGCCACTTCCACGGCGTTCCATGTACTTCATGCGGTGGAACAGGTCAGCAATCACAGGGTTTCGTCGCATGGAACGGATACCGCGCAGCCACAGAATGAAATTCTGTGTTCAAAGGGGCTTGGGGCGCTGCCCTCAACAAGCAAGCGGAGAGGAAAATCACGGAGGGATTTTCTTCTCTGCGGGCCTGTGTGTATTAACACAGGCATTGCTTGCCTCTTTTCTCCGAAATTGAAAAGAACCAGTGAGAGAATCGTTAAATTTCACTCGCTGGCTCAATTCATTTCAAATATCTCGGACAACTCTGTCAGTTCTTTCACCGTTTCCTGGGTGTGATGCAGCAGGGTGTCACGCATTTCTGGAGGACAGCTGGAATAAAGCATTTTCATCTGATTGACACCTTCATCCTCCAGAGAAACATCTGGATTTATAAGTGTATCTAAAGAGATGTGCAGGACCTTTGCCAATGCTCTCAAAATCAAATAGGAAGGATTCATTTTCCCTTTTTCGATATTGGCGATTTGCTTTACAGAAACATGGCTCAGATCAGAAAGTTCCTGTTGTGTCAGTTCTTTATTCTTTCGGGTTTCCCGCATTTTTGCCCTAAAGCAGTTAAATCATCAATCGGCATAATCGTTCACCTTAATAATATTGTATCGTTCCGGTTTATGTGATGGAATGACCTTATTATGTCTGACAAGCTGTACGATTATGCGATTATATAAAGCTGCGATTGGTGATAAACTTGTATTGTTCGAGACAAAGAACTATAATGTACGCTGTGGAGGTGCAGAATGGATTATATGACACTAAAAGAGGCCGCCGAAAAATGGGGCGTGACACCTCGTAGAGTAAATTACTATTGTGCCGCCGGGCGCATATCTGGAGCTGTAAAGATGGCAACTATCTGGCTAATTCCAAAGGATGCGGAAAAGCCGATTGATGGTCGAACAAAACAAGGAAAGGTAAAAAAGTATGAGTAATATATTACTTCTTGAAGATGATCTAAGCCTGATTAACGGGCTTTCTTTTGCTTTCAAAAAGCAGGGATTTGAATTAAATATCGCCAGAACGCTCAAAGAAGCGGAGGAATTGTGGACAGACGGAAAATATGATTTGTTGGTGTTGGACGTATCTCTGCCAGATGGGTCTGGCTTTGAATTTTGCAAAAGAGTTCGACTTACATCAAAGGTGCCAATTATTTTTCTGACGGCTTCGGATGAGGAAACAAGTATTATTATGGGGCTGGATATTGGAGGTGATGACTATATCACAAAACCGTTCAAACTGGGGGTTCTCGTTTCAAGGATTAACGCCTTACTTCGACGTGCAAATTCTTTTCAAGCAGCAGACACAGAATTGCAGTCGAATGGCATCAAGGTTCTTTTGCTGCAAGGACAGGTTTTCAAAAATGGGGAGCTGTTGGATTTGACTGCCGCGGAATACAAGCTACTGTGCTTGTTTATGAGAAACCCAAGCATGGTGCTGACAAAGGGACAAATTTTAGATAAGCTATGGGATTGCGACGGGAATTATATCGACAGTAGTACTTACGGTCTATATGCGTCGGCTTCGTATGAAGATCGAGGATAATCCAAGCGAACCACAAATGCTCCTGACTGTTCGAGGTATGGGATATAAATGGAATATTATCGGGTGAGGTGCAGAATGAAGATACTGGCAAATAAAGAAATCAAAAATCTATTTCATTCGCTTTCACTGGTTTTTGGGGTTACATTTCTCTTAGCCGAGGTTTTTCTATGGCTATCATATCGCCGGCTTTCTCTGTTATTGCTAATCCTTTTTCTATTGGCTGGTGGTGCTGTATGGGCAGTCTGCTTTGTATATTTTAATCGGCAAAATCAGATCATGGAGCAGGCGATATTACAAATCAATGCGTATCTTGATGGTGATCGCAATGCCCGTATTGAATGTGACAATGAGGGCGAATTGTACCGACTGTTTCATTCCATCAATTCTTTAGCGGCAGTGTTAAATGCCCATGCAGATAACGAGTTACGAGAGAAAGAGTTTTTGAAAAATACAATCTCCGATATTTCACACCAACTGAAAACACCGCTGGCAGCACTCAATATTTATAACGGACTCCTTCAAGACGAGGATATAGAAGTGTCCTCCGTGAAAGAATTTGCGGGTTTGTCTGAGCAGGAACTTGACCGTATCGAAACACTGGTGCAAAGTCTGCTCAAGATTACAAGATTGGATGCCGGAGCCATTGTCTTGGAAAAGAACGCAGAAAATGTTGCAGATATGATGCGGGATATTGAACTGCATTTTGCATATAGAGCCAGACAGGAAAAGAAAGAAATCATTCTGTCTGGCTCGGATCATCTTTCTCTTTTTTGTGATCGTGATTGGTTGAATGAGGCAATCGACAATATTGTGAAAAATGCGTTTGACCATACAGAAAGTGGTGCAACAATTCATGTTGCGTGGAAGGAGTTGCCGTCTGGTGTCCAAATTGTGATAACGGATAATGGATGCGGCATCCACCCAGAAGATATACATCACATCTTCAAGCGGTTTTATCGCAGTCGTTTTTCTAAGGACAAGCAAGGGATTGGACTGGGATTACCTTTGGCAAAGGCAATCGTTGAAGCACATAATGGCACCATTGAGGTTGACAGCGAATTAGGTATCGGGACAACTTTCACAATGAATTTTCTGATTCCTACAAAATTGTAGGCTGGCTGTAGGCTTACAGTAAGATTCAGGTGCTATTCTCTCACACATAGGCAGGACAAACAAAGACAGCCTGCCTATATCGCAAAATCATTCAGAAAGAGGTGTTTACACTATGAACTTATTAGAAGTCAAAAATATCAGTAAGACCTATGGCAACGGAGAAACCGCTGTCAAGGCATTAAAGGATGTCAGCTTTTCTGTTCCAAAGGGCGAGTATGTGGCAATCGTCGGGGAATCCGGCTCTGGTAAAAGTACACTGCTGAATATGATCGGTGCTTTGGACACGCCAACATCTGGCAAGGTTCTGATTGACGGCAAGGACATTTTTGCCATGAACGATCGAAAGCTGACCGTTTTCCGCCGGAGGAATATCGGCTTTATCTTTCAGGCGTTTAACCTTATCCCGGAGTTGACGGTGGAACAAAATATTATTTTTCCGCTGTTGTTGGATTATCAAAAGCCGGATAAGAGATATTTGGAGGAACTGCTGACGGTTTTGAATTTGAAAGATCGTCGTAATCATTTACCCAGTCAGCTTTCCGGCGGTCAACAGCAGAGAGTGGCGATTGGCCGCGCATTGATTACCCGTCCTTCTCTGATTCTGGCAGACGAGCCAACAGGAAATTTGGACTCACAAAACAGTAGTGAGGTCATAGCATTGCTCAAAGAAACATCGAAAAAATACGAGCAGACCATCATTATGATTACCCACAACCGCAGTATTGCGCAAACGGCAGACCGGGTATTACAGGTATCGGATGGTACTTTGACTGATTTTGGGAGGTGCCGTGAATGAAAAGCTATCTTAGTCTCATTCCCATCTCCGCAAAGGTGCGCAAGCGGCAAAATCGTATGACTGTCTTGTGTATTATCATTTCGGTGTTTCTTGTCACAGCTATTTTCAGTGTTGCTGACATGATGATACGAACAGAAAGCGATTTTATGATAAGTAACCATGGAAACTGGCACATTGCAATAAAAAATATTTCACAGAACAATGCGGATGAAATCAGTAATCGTTCAGATGTTACAGCAGTTGGTGTAGCTTCTCAATTTAATTTTGAAGGAGAACAACCGTACCGAGTCAACGAAAAACGAACTGTTTTGTATGGCACCGATGAAGTCTATATTACTCAGATTTCAAATGGAATTGTAGAAGGAACATTTCCGGCAAATGATGAGGAAGTTATGCTTACACCTAATTCTGTAACTGCTTTAGGAGTACAGCTTGGGGATAGTGTAACCTTACATACCCCTGCTGGAGATCGGACATTTACAATCTCTGGCTTTGGCACAGATGATGAAAGCTATTATAACAATCAGACTTATTTGATAGGCTCTTATCTGACACAAAGTGCATTTACTTCTGTTATGGCACAAAACGGAGTAACAAACAATGAGTTGACTTATTATGTGCAGTTTGAAAGTGCAGCGAAAGCGGCAAATGCAATAACAGAACTACAGACACAGTACCAATTATCCGATGGGAGTATTTCTGAAAATACCGGCGTTATGGGCATGGCTGGGCAAAGCAACAATACAGCGATGCAGAGTATGTACGGATTGGCAGCAATTCTATTTGTTTTAGTGTTGTTGGCAGGAATATTGATGATTTCTGGCAGTATGAATAGCATCATTGCGCAACGAACTCAATTTTTTGGAATGTTGCGTTGCATTGGTGCAAGTCGTCAACAAATTATCCGCTTTGTCCGTTTGGAGGCATTGAACTGGTGTAAAACCGCGGTACCTATTGGAGTGGTTTTTGGAACAATAATTAGTTGGATTATTTGTGCCACACTTCATTATGGAATTGGTGGAGAATTTTCTACAACGCCAGTCTTTCAGATCAGCTGTTGGACTTATCAGTGGTGTAGTTGTTGGAGTGGTAACAGTATTTTTAGCAGCACAATCCCCAGCAAAGCGGGCTGCTAAAGTTTCACCCATATCTGCGGTTTCTGGCAATGTAGATAATAAATCTTCTGTTAAACACGCTATCAAGTTTAGATTAGGAAAAATTGATAATTCACTTGGCATACATCATGCGGTTGAAAAAAGAAAAACTGGTTTCTGATGACGGCTTCCTTTGCACTGACTATTATGCTGGTTTTTTCTTTTTCTGTAATTTTAGATTTTGCAAAGCAACTTGTTCCATCGTTGAGTGTCACATCAGCCGATATAGCATTATCCAGTTATGCAAATAAAATGGATATTGAGCGCAGCCTGGTCGATGAAATCAAAAAAATAGATGGGGTTGCAAATGCTTATGGAAGTAGCTATGTAGAAAACATTCCTGCAACATCTTCAAGAGCAGGAATAGACCATATCAATATTGTTTCTTATGATGATACACTTCTAGATTACTCAAAAGGTAGTATTGCTCAGGGATCATTAGATACAGTTTACGGGAACAGTAACAAAGTGGCAACCGTATTTAATAGAAACAATTCCTTGCACATCGGTGATACCATCCAGTTTGCAGGCGAAGAAGTTGAGATTACTTGCGCTCTATCACAAGGGTTATTCGGAGATGATTTGATTATTATTTGCTCACAGGAAACATTTGACCGTATCATGGGCGATACAAAGTATGGGCTTATTGGAATTCAGTTAGATTCAAACGCTACTGAAGAAACAATAGCAGAAATTAGAAGTCTTGAAAACGATGATATTATCATTACAGATCAGCGTGAAGGCAATAAACAAAATAATGCTACATATTGGGCTGCACGAATTGTTTGTTATGGCTTCTTAGCTATTATCGGAGTTATTTCGCTGTTTAATATCGTCAATAGTATCTCTATGAGTGTATCTGCACGAATTAAGCAGTATGGTGCAATGCGAGCTGTTGGTATGGATAATAGGCAGCTTAAACGAATGATTTCTGCGGAAGCGTACACCTATGCAATTTCTGGTTTGATAGTTGGATGTGGCATTGGACTCCCGCTTAGTCGATTTTTATATAATCGTCTAATTACACATTATTTTGGAATTGAGTGGAGATTTCCTATCCTGTGGTTTGGAATTGTCGTTGCCTTTATCTTCATATCTGCTATTGTGTCTGTTTATGCTCCTGCAAAGAGAATTCGCAATATGCCAATTACTGCAACCATCAATGAATTATAGTTTCATATGTTAATCTGCCGGACGACGGCAAAAGAAAAAAAGCCGTCGTACAGCAGACATATTTTCACGCGCCTTATGAAACGGCGGCTTTGATTTCAGAGCCGCCGTTTCTTTGCGTTTGTACAAACCTATGACGACTTGCAGGGACACGGTAGCCGATTGGAGGTTATTTTGCCGTGCCCCTTTTACTTTTTCAAAGCTTACATGATCTACATCAGTTAAAAAAAGCATTGCTCCTCCTCCGGGCAAGTATAACATTGCATCGGCATTATCGTTCCATGTGATTCAGTATAATAATGGCTGTTCTTGGCGCGCCAGTTTTCCCTCATGGAAATCTGGCGTTTTGTTGCCATTTTTCGGAGATGACCCGGTTGTCTGCCGGTGTCGGTCTCCGCCTCCATTCGATTCACCCGTCAATCACCCGTGAATCGAAATGGAGGTACATAATGAAGAAAATTAACCTTCGGGAACTTTATCCTGATGTTTATACAACAGACTTTTTTGTAGATGTGACAGAGGAAGTAATGGAGACTATTCGGGCAGCTGAACGTGCGGAGGCTGCGTATGAGCGAAAGATGTATCGTTATAAAGCACAGTATTCTCTGGATTGCGAGAATGGCATTGAAAATGCGGTGCTGTTGAAGCCGCAGACACCGGAGATGGTTCTGGAGGAAAAACAGTTTCAGGAGCAGGTCTATGCCGCTGTGATGAAGCTGCCGGAGAAACAGGCAAAGCGAATTTATGCCCGATACTATCTGGGAATGACGGTAAATGAAATTGCCGAAGTAGAAGGTGTAGACCCAAGCCGTGTCCGAGACAGTATCCGCCGTGGATTAAAGCAGCTTGTAAAATATTTTTGATAAAATTTCATTTGATGCGCCTGTTTTTTGCCTTTTTTGTCAGTGTTAATAAGAAGGACAAGTTTTCCTCCTTCATCAGTACATATGGCACAGTTATGAAAAGAGGTGTCCTATATTATAGGACCAGAATCAAAGACGCGAATGGTAAGCTCGTAGCTATCTATCTACGCAAAAACACCTGAAGAACTATACAACAAAGAAACGCTTGCGTTGGAACAGATAAACTTGTATTGTTCGAGGCAAAGAACTATAATGTACTCTGTGGAGGTGCATAATGGATTATATGACACTAAAAGAGGCCGCCGAAAAATGGGGCGTGACACCTCGTAGGGTAAATTCTTATTGTGCTGGTGGGCGTATCCCCGGCGCTGTGAAAATGGCCGGTGTTTGGCTGATCCCAAAGAACGCAGAAAAGCCGATTGACGGAAGGACAAAACAAGGGAAGGGGTTGCACCATGAATAAAATCCTGATTATAGATGATGACAGAGAACTGTGCGCTTTGATTAAACGTAGCGTACAAGCAGAAAACATAGAAGCTGATTTTTGTAATACCGGAAAAGAGGGCTTACAAAATTAAGAGAGCAGGAGTATCAGCTTGTGGTGCTGGATGTGATGATGCCTGGTATGGATGGCTTTGAAACGCTGGAAGAAATCCGCAAAGAGAACAGTCTGCCGATTTTGATGTTCACATCTAAAAATGACAGCATTTCTAAAGTACGGGGCTTACGGGCCGGAGCGGACGATTATCTTACAAAACCGTTTGATATGGATGAACTGATTGCCCGTATTGCGTCTCTTATTCGCCGCTACACTCGCTTTAATCAGCAAGCTGGAGCCATACAAAAGCTAAATTTTGACGGATTGCAGATTGACCTTGAAAATCGTTCTGTTACTACATCAAACGGCACTTTTGAACTGCCCCCAAAGGAATTTGATTTGCTCCTGTACTGTTCAAAACATCAAGGGAAAATTTTGACCAAACAGCAGATTTATGAGGAAGTATGGGGCGAAGAATATTTCTATGATGACAGTAACATTATGGCGATTATCAGCGACTTCGTAAAAAATTAGAAGTCAATCCTTCAAGTCCAAAGTATATACAAACGGTCAAAGGGATTGGCTACCGGTTTAATAAGGAGGTGTAGTCAGCATGGAAATTATCGTATTCTTGTCCATTGTGATTGCTGTTGGGGCTGTATTGACTTCCATCGTTCTCGTTCGGCGTGTAAAAAAACAAATAGCAGAAATGACCGATGTGCTGGTTGATGTGAAAAACGGAAATGGCAACCGGCGTATTCTATCTGCAACAAATGAACTGACAGCACCTCTTGCCTATGAAATTAATGAGATCGTTGTGGCCTATGAAAGCAGACTTTCAACTGTACGGCAGACAGAAGAAACCAACCGCCAGCTTATGACGAGCCTTTCCCATGACGTGCGAACGCCCCTTACTACTCTGCTTGGGTATCTTGACGCTGCACATAAAGGACTGGTCACAGGAAAAGACCGGGATGATTATATTGAAACCGCCCGTCGGAAAGCTCATGATCTGAAAGAATACATTGATGTACTTTTTGACTGGTTCAAGTTAAATTCCAACGAGTTTGCTTTGGAGATCCAGAGCGTTGAGGTCGCAGAGCTGACAAGAAATATTCTGATCGACTGGATACCGATTTTTGAGGATAAACAGGTTAATTATGACATTGATATTCCTGAACAGCCTGTCCGGGTAAGATTAGATATGGATAGCTATATGAGGATCATCAATAACCTTATTCAAAATGTAATCGCTCATAGCCATGCAGACAAAATTAAAATTTCCCTGTCGAAGAAGGAAACAGTATGGAGCTGTTGCTGGCGGATAATGGAGTGGGAATTGAGAAGGAAGATTTGAAACACATTTTTGAACGGCTCTATAAGTGTGACAAAGGACGGTCTGAAAAAGGAAGCGGTCTTGGTCTTTCTATTGTCCATCAGCTTGTAGAAAAGATGGGTGGGAGTATAACAGTTGAAAGTTTGCCGGGAAAAGGAACTGAATTTATGTTGCTTTTTCCTTTGGAGAGTTAAGCGGGTTCCCGTCTTTATGGCGGGAGCCTTTGTCATTTTAGCCGAATTTCAAATTGCAAGGTTAATGCAAGGTTGCGGCAAGGTTAATGCAAGGTTGGCATGATAGAATACCTTACAGAACAGGAGGGTTTGAATATGGATACAAATTATATCATTGAAACAAAAAATCTGACAAAGCAATACGGCTCACAAAAGAGTGTGGCTGACTTAAATATCCATGTCAAGCGTGGGAGAATTTATGGTCTGTTGGGTAGAAACGGAGCCGGAAAAACCACAACTATGAAAATGCTGTTGGGCTTAACGAAGCCGACTTCCGGGGAGGTCAAAATCTGGGGAAAGTCTTTGCAAGGGAATGAAAAGAAGCTGTTGCCCCGTATCGGAAGCCTGATTGAGTCCCCCGGTTTTTATCCCAATCTGACCGGTACGGAGAACCTGCGTATCTTTGCTACCCTGCGTGGAGTACCAAACAATCATGCCATCAAAGACGCTCTGGATTTGGTCGGGCTACCTTACAAGGATAAAAAGCTGTTTTCGCAATACTCTCTTGGCATGAAGCAGCGGTTGGCGATTGCCCTTGCAGTCATGCACGATCCGGAGCTTTTGATTTTGGATGAGCCGATCAACGGTCTCGATCCCATCGGTATTGCAGAAGTGCGATCCTTTATCCGTGAGCTTTGCGACACAAGAGGAAAAACCATTTTAATCTCCAGTCACATTCTTTCGGAGATTTCCTTGCTGGCTGACGATATTGGAATTATTGACCACGGCGCATTGCTGGAAGAAGAAAGCCTTGCTGAGTTGGAGCAAAAAAGCAGTAAACATATCCGGTTTACGCTCTCTGATACTGCACAGGCGGCAAGAATTTTGGAACGCAATTTCCATGAAACCCATTTTTCCATACAAGACGACCACAATCTGCGTCTACACAATATGGAGCTACCCGTGGGGAAAATTGTAACTGCTTTTGTAGAAAACGGATTGGAGGTATCAGAAGCACATACCTGTGAAGAAAGTCTTGAAGATTACTTCAAGCGTGTGGCAGGGGGCGAAGGAATTGCTTAAACTAATCAAATGCGAATTTTTGAAATTGAAACGGAAGAAATTTATTCCGCTGATTATTTTGGCTGCGTTCCTGTTTCCAATCCCGCTGACTTATCTGATGACAACGCCTCTATGATGGAGCGATATACGGATCGGGCAGATGCTTTCGATGGACTATTTAACATGGTGTTGGGATATGTATCCAGTTTTTACTGCCCTGCATTATCGGAGTGATTGCCGCTATTCTGTTTTTTATGGAACGCGACAACGATACATTCAAAAATCTGCGTACAATTCCCGTAACCAGCACGCAAATGGTACTTGCAAAGATTATTGTCCTTTTTATCTTTGGAATTGTTTTTTGCGTGGCTTCTACCATTGCAACAATTCTTTGCGGAATTGGAACATTAGAAGTTTATGGAATTGGTTATAAGCTGTTTTTGGCGGTTGAAACGGGGATCTTCATTACGGCAGGAACACTCCCGTTGATTGTCCTTGTTGTCTTTTTCAGTAAGACCTATGTTTTTTCCATTTTGTTGTGTGTCTTTTACAGCGTTCTGAACATGAGTGCTACGGCATTGTTTGACACACTGCCTAAAACTATGTTATGGCTTCTGCCCACGCCACTGACTACATTTTGGAGTGCGGGAGATATGGCGGCTCATGGAATAAAAATGGACTTGGAGCAAATGACAGTGCTAATTCCCTCAACATTTCAAGTTGTATTCATTCTTGGGATTATGGCATTCGTTTCGTTCTTACTGATTGACAGACTATATAAGCGGAGGGGGGAATAAACATGGTTCGCATTGTAAAAACAGAATTTTATAAATTGAAAAGGTATCATATCCTTTGGGCGGGCGTTGCACTCATGCTCCTATCCGTCCTGCTGACCTTGTTTACCTCTATGGCGAATGATGGTTCCGTTTGGGATTTTGCCTATCTTACAGAACAGGTCATCAAAAACAATATGTCCATGATTTTTCCGATGTGTATCAGCCTAATTGCTGGATATATGATTTCTCGTGAGCAGACGGATGACACATTGAAAAATATTCTGACTGTGCCGATCTCTTTTAAGAAACTGTTGACCGGAAAATTGATTGTGTGCGGCGTATTGTCTATTATTTTTGGGCTGATATGCAGTCTGTTTACAATCATAGCAGAAATGATTGTGGGATTTCCCGGCTTTGAGATTTCCTTAGCTCTAAAAGCAGCCTTGCAGATTACTGCGGTTAATTTCTTTTTATATCTTGCGGTTCTGCCGATTATCGCTCTTACTTGTCGGAGGGCAGGCAGCTTTTTAGTCGGTGTAATCATTGCTTTTGTCTATGGATATGGAGGGATGTTTGCCGCGGGAAATATGACATTAGCAAACCTTTATCCGATTACCGCAAGTCTTGGAATGGTAGGCTACCGTAGCTATGATACCGCAGTCAACTGGAATATCGGAACCTGTTCTTGCAGTCTTGCGCTTGCTGTCGTTATTTCTGCCATCTTGATTTTGTGCATGGAAGAACGAGAAGCAACCCAAACAAAGAAAAAGGCCAAAAAGGTAGCTCCAAAGAAAGGCTGGTGATGATTTTATGAAGAAAATAGTTTTAGCATTAACATTCGTCCTTGTGGGAAGTTTTATGCTTGCTGGCTGTTCAAAAGATGAAATTCTCAATCATTACAATAACATTGTTCAGTCTGCGGGCTCCATAGAACTGACAGGGAAATCGTCACTGCAAGGGGAAAAAGAAAAAGGAAATGATGATTATACAGGGACTTATACGGCTGATTATGCGAACTTTTCAGGTACAGAGTATTTGTTCGGAGGAACTTCCATAAAGAGAGAAGCCGGTAAGGAGCTGTCCATTGATTGCACCTTGGAGATTACGGAAGGTACTGCAAAAGTATTTTGGATTTCTGGATCTGATGAAGCAGTCACGTTGATTGAAGCAACCGGAACTTATAGTGACACAATTACACTTCCTGATGGTGGAAATTATATCGGCATTGAATGTGAGAATTTCACTGGAAACATTGAATTAAATATTGAATAATACTCTGCCGGACGACGGCAAAAGAAAAAAAGCCGTTGTAGAGCAGACAATTTGACACGCCCATTTGAAACGGCGGCTTTGATTTTCAGAGCCGCCGTTTCTTTGCGTTTGCACAAACCTATGACGACTTGCAGGGACACGGTAGCCGATTGGAGGTTATTTTGCCGTGTCTCGTTTGCTTTTTCAAAGCTCACATGATCTACATCAATTAAAAAAAGCATTGCTCCTCCTCCGGGCAAGTATAACATTGCATCGGCATTATCGTTCCATGTAATTCAGTATAATAATGGCTGTTCTTGGCGCGCAGTTTCCCTCACGGAAATCTGGCGTTTTCTTATAGATTTGTACTTGCCTGTTTATCCAATATACGGGAATATTAAAGCAGCTTCACACCTTTCGGGAAAACATTAGTAAGTTTGAAATTGCCGTTATGAGCTATGGCGACTTGTTGGACAATCAGCAATCCAAGCCCATGTCTTAAATCAAGCCGTTCATCTGTGCTTTCCATATAATGCGGTTTTTCTTCCAGCTCTTGCAGCTTTTCAGCAGGCAGACCCATTCCGTTATCCGTAACCGCCAAGATAAGATGGTTTTGCGATGCTGTAAGAGAAATGCAGACTTCACAGCCTGTGGGTTATGTTTCATGCTGTTCTGGACAAGGTTGTTTACGGCTCGCGAAATCAATCTGGCATCACATTCCAACACAGCATTTTCGGCGTCAGGAGTGATCTTAATTCCGATGTTGTAGCTATCGGAAATTCCTGTATTCAACAGGTCTGCTACATAGGATCGCAGTAGTTTGGATAAGCGAACCATCTCTTTATGAAGCGGCTGCATCTCATATTCCAACTGCGATACTAAATTCAAATCCTGCACGAGTTCTTTGATTTTGGCGCTTTGCTTTTGCACGATCACAGCCTGCTCTTTTACCCCCTCACTGGCTGTTTTGTCTGCGGCGATCCGGTCTGCATAGCCATAATCATAGAAAGCGGAGTTCGGATGTCATGAGAGACCCCGCTGATCCAGTTGGCTCTGGCTTCGTTTTGCTGCTTAATATCAGAGAGGCTTTATTTACGCTGTTCGCAATTTCGGATAACTCTCTATCAATATGGAGAGAAACGGGTTTGCCATCGGCCAATGTTTCAATGGCATCTACAATCGGTTCCGTGTTCTGGATGATCCTGCGTTTTGAAAAATAGTAGGCCAAAAACAGGCACAGCACATCCATGCCCAACATTCCTATCACATAGAGGGGAATTTTCTGAATAGTCTCCATGGAATAGTAGTTGCTGGTGAGCTTCATATAGCTATTCTTTGGATACCCTAGAACTAACAATCCATCCTCTGTACTCCAGACAAAAACAGGATAATCCTCCAGATAGCCTTTGGAAAATAAAGCTACCTCTTGAATGCTGTAATGTTGCGGCACTTCTTGTGGCACATCGAGCCGCCAGAAGCATTCGCCCGTTGACGTTAGATACATGGCCCAGATATTGTACTGGCGCAATTTCTGCTCTGCGTAATCGGGCAAACCTTCTGTGGTAGCCGCAGTAGAGGTCAGCTCAAGCATGGCGCGCGGGGACGCTTCTCCGTAATCCTCTGAAACTGTGTGATAGAAAGTCACGCCATACAGAACGACATTGACAATTACCAGGATCAAAAGAAACGCAGCGAAAGACGCCAAGTGCTTTGAAATATAGGTTCCAAAAGATTTCATGGCGTCACTTCCTTGTAATCAGTTTATAACCCAGCCCCTTGATCGTAATCAGGGAAACGGGCTTTGAGGGATCGGCTTCAATTTTTTCCCGAATCCGCCGTACATGGGCATTCAGGCTATTTTCATAGCCGAAAGGATTGTCGCCCCATAATGCTTCGCAAAGAGCGTCAACCGTAACGATCTTTCCCTCGTTGCGGGCCAGCGTTTCCAGCAGGGTATGCTCTTTTGCGGTCAGGGGGATAATCTCGCCGCCCTTGTTGACCTCTGCCCGGCTAAAATCAATCGTACATCCATCCAGGAAAACCCGCGGGCTGTCCTCTTTATAAGTTCGGCGCAAAACCGCATAGACACGCAGTAATAGCTCCTGCGGCATAAACGGCTTTGAAATATAATCGTCTGCTCCAAGGCCAAGACCGGCCAACTTGTCTGCTGCTTCGTCTTTTGCGGTCAGAAAGATGATTGGCACATTTGTAAAAGTGCGGAGCTGCTTCATCAGGGAAAAGCCGTCCCCATCTGGCAGCATGACATCCAAAACCATCAAGTCGGGTTTTTCTTTTTCTGCCGTTATTATAGCCTCTTTTACCGTTGCGGCAGTAAGTACCGTTTCAAAACCAGCATCGCTTAAAATATCGGATACCATTTTCAGCAAATCTGGCTCATCGTCTACAAGCAAGAGCTTCTTCCGATGCAGAAAAGAGTTGTCCATAGCGTCACCTCCCGAAAGTATTATAACATAGGATTTCAAGTCTGCGGAGGGCATCCTCAAAAAGTAAGGTAAAAGTAAGGACGGGAGAATGTAGATGTCAGGTTGAAGTTGTACCATAGAAGCATCGAAAGGAGATGTTTCTATGGACTATATCATTACAACGGAACATTTGACCAAGAAATATAAGAACTTCACTTCGGTCAATCATGTTTCGCTTCATATTCGCAAGGGCAGCATTTATGGTTTTCTTGGCCCGAACGGGGCAGGCAAATCCACTACCATGAAAATGCTGTTGGGGTTGACCGCTCCCACAAAAGGCAGCTTTACTATTGATGGGAAACAGTTTCCGCAGGATCGGATTGCCATTCTCAAAGAGATCGGCTCTTTCATCGAAGAGCCATCTTTCTACGCAAATCTCACCGGGCGGGAAAATCTTGACATTATCCGCCGCATTTTGGGACTGCCGAAAGCTGATGTGGAAGATGCTCTGGAACTGGTAGGGCTGACCGAGTTTGGCGACCGGCTGGCAAAACAGTATTCGCTGGGAATGAAGCAACGCTTGGGCCTTGCCGGGGCGCTCTTGGGGCGTCCGCCGATTCTGATTCTGGACGAACCCACAAACGGTCTTGACCCGTCTGGTATCCACGAAATCCGCAATCTGGTAAAATCCTTGCCCAGCCTTTACGACTGCACGGTGCTGATCTCGTCCCATATGCTGTCTGAAATCGAATTGATTGCAGATGACATTGGGATTCTCAACCACGGGCGGCTGCTGTTTGAGGGAAGCATGAATGATCTGCGTCAATACGCCCTTCAATCCGGCTTCGCTGCGGACAATCTGGAAGATGTGTTTCTTTCTATGGTTGAGAAAGATAACATGGACAGAAAGCAGAGGGCAAAATTATGAAAACGCTGGCAATCGAACTTCGGAAAGGAAAGCGAACTGGCGTGATTCCCGTGCTGCTGGCCGTTGGTGTCTTGGGAGCCGCCTACGCATTTGTCAATTTCATTGTGCGGAAAGACACACTTCTGAATTTGCCGCTGGCCCCGATGGATGTCTTGTTGACCCAGCTCTACGGCATGATTATGGTGCTGAATCTGTTCGGTATCGTGGTTGCTACCTGCATGATCTACAACATGGAATTTAAGGGAAGTGCCGTAAAGAAGATGTATATGCTTCCCGTCAGCGTCCCGGCCATGTATCTGCGTAAATTTCTGATTCTGACGGTCATGTTTTTGGTTGCAATCGTGCTGCAAAACCTGGCACTTGCACAGATTGGAATGACGGACTTGCCGGACGGAGCATTTGAGATGGGTACGCTGGTACGCTTTGCCGGATACTCTTTTCTCACATCCATGCCGGTACTGTCGTTTATGCTGCTGATTTCCTCGCGCTGTGAAAATATGTGGGTGCCGCTTGGAATTGGTGTTGCCGGTTTTCTGAGTGGTATGGCCCTTGCAAATTCGGGGCTGACGCTTTTGCTGGTGCATCCTTTTGTGATTATTCTGAAACCAGCAGTAGCCATGAGCGCCCAGCCTGATTCGACGGTTGCCCTTGTCGCTTTGGTGGAAACACTGTTGTTCCTTGCTGTGGGCTTGTGGCTGGCGAAGTACAGACGCTACGAGTAAGGAGGGATAATAAGAAATGAGCTTTTTGGATTTACTCAAAATCGAATTTATGAAAGTAAAACGCTCCAAAATCGTACCCCTGATTTTCATTGCACCTTTATTGGTGGTGGTTTCCGGGGTTGCGTATTTGAGCAACTACTTTACACCGGAATACACCAATGCGTGGGCTGCCATGTTTATTCAAAGTGCGCTTGTTTACGCCTACTATCTGCTTCCATTCAGCATGATCGTGGTTTGCGTGATGATCGTAGGACGAGAAACAGGAAATAACGGGATTCTGAAAATGCTGGCGCTGCCGGTCAGCCGCTGCGCATTATCCATTGCCAAATTCTGTGTGCTTACCTTTTATCTGTTTATGGAGATGGTGGTGTTTCTTGTCGTATTTGTAATCGCTGGATTGATTGCGACACAGACAATGGGAGTAACAGAAACCCTGCCGATTCTATATCTTCTGAAATGGTGCTTGGGGCTGTTTCTGACTATGCTGCCGTGCATTGCGGCTATGTGGGCCATCACTGTGCTGTTTGAAAAGCCGCTTCTTTCTGTGGGATTAAATCTGCTGCTTGTGATTCCTGGTGTATTGGTTGCGAATACGCCGCTGTGGATCGCCTACCCGTACTGTTACAGCGGTTATCTCGTTTCCTGCTCTCTCTATGACTTTACAGCAGAAACTTCCGACGCCGCTTTTTCGGTGTTTCCGTTCCTGCCGTGCGCGATTGTAGTGTTTGGCCTGTTTTTCGCGCTGGCTGTTACCCAATTTGGGAAAAAAGAAATGAGGTAAAACTATGGAAAAGAAAAAACTTCAATCAGTTAGTATCGCTGCGCTCATTGTGAGCATCCTACCGTTGGCGGCTCTTGCCCCATCGCTTCTGCACCTTTCGCTGTCGGACGGAGACCGAACCACTTGGCTGGAGCCAATGTCGTTTTTGTCCTGCTGGGCCTGATTCTTTCGGTGGTATGTGTGCGGAGCAGGGAAAGCCGTAGCATTATCAATATTGTGTCAACTGCAATCAGCGTTTTTTGGCTGCTGCTGCTGGTGGGAATTGTTGCGCTTGCCATGTTCCTTACTTTCGTTCAGTGAGGAAACAGTTATGCGTAGAGTTGGGAAATTTATTGGATGCTGCCTGATCGCGGTTTCTTTGCGTTTACACAAACCAATGACGACTTGCAGGGACACGGTAGCCGATTGGAGGTTAATTTACCGTGTCCTGTTTGCTTTTTCAAAGTTCGCATGATTTACATCAGTTAAAAAAAGCATTGCTCCTCCTCCGGGCAAGTACAACATTGCATCGGCATTATTGTTCCATGTAATTCAGTATAATAGTGGCTGTTTTTGGCGCGCCAGTTTTCCATCGCGGAAATCTGGCGTTTTTTGTTGCCGTTTTTTCGGAGATGATCCGGTTGTTTGCCGGTGCCGTTCCCCGCCTCCATTCGATCACTTGTCAATCACCCGTGAATCGAAATGGAGGTACATAATGAAGAAAATTAACCTTCGGGAACTTTATCCTGATGTTTATACAACAGACTTTTTTGTAGATGTGACAGAGGAAGTAATGGAGACTATTCGAGCAGCTGAACGTGCGGAGACTGCGTATGAGCGAAAGGTGTATCGTTATAAAGCACAGTATTCTCTGGATTGCGAGAATGGCATTGAAAATGCAGTGCTGTTGAAGCCGCAAATGCCGGAAATGCTTCTGGAGGAAAAACAGCTTCAGGAGCAGGTCTATGCTGCTGTGATGAGGCTGCCGGAGAAACAGGCAAAGCGGATTTATGCCCGATACTATCTGGGAATGACGGTAAATGAAATTACCGAAGTAGAAGGTGTAGATTCAAGCCGTGTCCGAGACAGTATCCGCCGTGGATTAAAGCTGCTTGTAAAATATTTTTGATAAAATTTCATTTGATGCGCCTGTTTTTTGCCTTTTTTGTCAGTGTTAATAAGAAGGACAAGTTTTCCTCCTTCATCAGTACATTGCCAATCGAATAGACAGCACAACAGGTACATAACCCATGTACGAGCGAATATGAAACGCCGCGAAGATGGAGCAGTCAGGGAGGTGATGAAAAGACTTCTTCGGAGCGATCTACGATTTCATAAAACGGATTGTGGCAGATTCGGCGCGAGGACTGTATGGGGGCTTAAAGATACTTCCTCACGGCCCGCCAAAGACTTGGGGGGAACCCTGCGGCACACGATACGAACGATGCTGCGGAGTTATGACAGCCGCGCCAGCGGAGACCTGTTATTATACCGGTCAATAGGCTTGATTATGCCGATTTTTGTAAGGGGTTGAAAGGGATGAAAAGTCAGCAGACTTTAATCAACTAGATTATCACAGGCAGGCTGCAATGGATTATGTATTTCTGGACGAGGATACACCTTATCTATCGGTGAGGCGGGCATGGTGTACAGAGCATCAAATACACGGTTACCCCAACGCTGGGCATGACCCAGAAAAATCAACCCAAAATCAGATATACGCTGGACTTTGATGTAACCCCGCATCAGCTGCGGCACACTTACATTACCAATCTTCTCTATGCTGGTGTTGATCCAAAGACCGTCCAATACGTTACTGTGAACGAAGTGAACAGTAACCAAAAGTTTGACTTGATTCGAAAAAGTATATTGAGTATATTGCAAACAAAAAATGCATATGATATAATGCCAGTAGGCAAAATGATAAGGTTAAATTCATTTATAACACAGCAAAAGCCCCAGAGTTGCGACCTCTGAGGCTTTTTTATTCCGTTTGGGCAGGGTGGCTTATTCCCCCAGGCTGGCTACCAGCTGCTATTTTCTATCCAACCATTTGCAAATGTAGTAGGCGATTACACTTGCAAGATAGAAAGCATAAATGATAAGATCATATCCATTTACAACACACCCCCTTTCTGCACCTGTCTAGGTGGTAGCTCAACTATTATATCATAGAACAATGCGTACAGAAAGACTATACTTGAAATATATACTGGGACAGTGGCGTGTGAACAGTAACAAATATGTTACAATTAAGTCTGTAATTATTATTAGTCTTTGACATTCCCGCATCTTTTTGATACTATAGAATCAGTAAAAAACTAGCAGACCTCCCATGGGAGAAATCCTATGGGAGGTTTTTGTAACGAGGTGAGGTGTATAATGAAAAAAGAAAACAATTCTGCACATAACCATAACAGAGGAAGCTTTTCCGGAAGGATTGGTTATGTGCTGGCAGTTGCAGGTTCTGCAGTAGGACTGGGAAATATCTGGAGATTTCCGTATCTTGCAGCGAAATATGGAGGCGGAATTTTCCTGCTGATCTATATTCTTCTGACTGCATCATTTGGTTATGTGCTGATCATGTCAGAAACAGCCCTTGGACGAATGACCAGAAAGAGTCCGGTAGGTGCATTTGAGCATTTTGGAAAAACGAAATCATTCAAAATCGGCGGATGGTTAAATGCAGTGATTCCAATGCTGATCGTTCCTTACTACAGTACGATTGGCGGATGGGTAATTAAGTATCTTGTGGAATATTTCAAAGGAAATGTCCAGGCAGTAGCGGAAGACGGATATTTTGGAAACTTTATTTCCGATTCCTGGCAGGTGGAACTCTGGTTTCTGGTATTTGCGGCGCTTGTATTCATCATCATTCTCGGTGGTGTACAGAACGGTGTAGAGAGAATGTCAAAGATCATGATGCCGGTTCTGGTAGTTCTGGCAGTCGTAGTTACAATCTATTCTGTCACACGTCCGGGCGCTGTTGAAGGTGTGAAATATTTCCTGATCCCGAATGTGAAAAATTTCTCCTGGATGACAGTAGTAGCAGCGATGGGACAGATGTTTTATTCTTTGTCCATTGCAATGGGAATCCTGTATACTTACGGTTCCTATGTCCGTAAAGATATGGATATCGAGAGATCTACCACACAGGTTGAGGTTTTCGATACAGGTATCGCAATCCTTGCAGGTCTGATGATTATCCCGGCGGTATTTTCATTCTCCGGTGGAAATCCTGAAACACTTCAGGCAGGACCATCTCTGATGTTTATCACATTGCCAAAAGTATTTGCAAGTATGGGATTTGGTACTGCAACAGGAATCGTATTCTTCATACTTGTATTACTTGCAGCTCTGACAAGTGCAGTTTCCCTGATGGAAACCAGTGTTTCCACATTCATGGACGAACTTCACTGGAGCCGTAAGAAATGCTGCGGTCTGATGGTTGTGATCATGATTGTACTTGGAACCGCATCTTCCATGGGATATGGACTTCTGGATTTCATTCGTATCTTTGGAATGAACTTCCTTGATTTCTTCGATTTTATGACAAACTCAGTAATGATGCCGTTGGCAGCACTTGCAACCTGTATTCTGATTCTTCGTGTTGTTGGTATTGATGGAATGGAAAAAGAAATTGAACAGTCTTCTCCATTCCGCAGAAAGAAACTGTACAGAGTATTTATCAAATACTTTGCACCGATTTGCCTGATCATTATTTTGCTGAGTTCTATTGCAAACGTTTTGGGAATTATCAGTATGTAAGAAAACTTATAACTTCTTCTAAGTGGATTGAGTAAATAATCTGAAATCTGCTTAGGAGAAGTTTTTCTTATATTTGAGGTATTATTTTTATGATGTAGAATATTGTCCAAAATGGGAGATACGGGAGAATAATGCATTGGAGTGTGGTCATAGATCATTGAAAAAATAAAATCAGGAAATTATGATAATGTAGGGGAATGCCAGTATGCGATACCATCACATTGGGATATGGGAAAGGTATATAAGAGATTTTTTACAGACATGCAATGGAAATTGATAAGATTTTCCGCTATAATAGAATAGTTAACCGGAATATGAGTGGAAATCGTATTCTGGTAATCTCAGAAAATAAGGAGGTTATTAGCAGTTAAATATAAATTATAAAATTATATAAGCACATGTTGAGTTTTATAAGATATTAGAGTAGAATATCATTGAAAGGAGTTGATACTTTGAGTAAATATTATTCTATACATGAATTTTCAAAAATTATAGGCGTATCTGCCCAGACATTACGAAATTGGGATGCCAATGGAAAACTTCATCCGCATCATACTACA
>ENA-OQIG01000392-OQIG01000392.1-human-gut-metagenome-genome-assembly--contig:-NODE-392-length-25525-cov-4.630798_pt1 | contig 25525 bp, 28 predicted proteins | sample MGYA00242576_ERZ504741 | MGnify/ENA primary metagenome ERZ504741 (study PRJEB26092, sample SAMD00036436) | human gut metagenome | host: Homo sapiens | study: EMG produced TPA metagenomics assembly of... | reverse complement strand
CAGATTGCTACGTGCTTTTGACCCTGGTATCATCATACCATACCCGGACATTATTTTGAAGTTGTTATTTTATTGTCACTTTCGTAAGACTTTCTCAATGAATAATTCCTTGTAAGTAAACTGTTTTTCTGCTATGCTATAGAGAGTTTTTAACAAAGGAGGAAATGGTAATGGAACACCATTCATCATACAGCGCACCAAGAAGCAGCCGTGTTCAGAACATACCCGCCCTGCTGCTTCCCGTCCAAGTCAGAGACGCAGCCGCAGTCCAAAGAAAGGCAGCAGTTTCGGACATATTTTACTATGTTACATACTTCCATTTTTAGCAGTCAATCTGGCGATCTTTTTTATTGTCACGGCTACACCGAAAATTGAAATGACAATCAGCGATACTACCGATTATAAAACGCTGGATGTAAGCTTTAAGGTCCACTCTCTTCTTCCTTTAAAGAAGATGACAACGACTCTGGAGTCCCAGCCAATTGAATTCCAGAAAGAAAAAGGCGTTTATCATGCAGTCCTGACAAACAATGGTACTCTGGAAGTCTACGTATTAAGTTTGAACGGTATGCAGGCCCAGGATATCGAACATATTGCTGTACTGGACGATACACCGCCTTCCTTTGATGAAGAAAGTGTTGTAATAGAAAACGGTACACTTACCATAACAATAGAAGACAGTATCTCCGGCATTAATTATGACTCCCTCTATGCTACCGATGATGCAGGAACCAAGATCCTTCCTGACAGCTACGATAAGGAAAACGGGGAAGTCACCTTTAAACTGGAAGAAGGTTCCCTTACTGTCTATGTAGAAGATATGGCAGGAAACCCAAATCAGGCTTCCTTCTCTCTCAGCCAGTCCGGAATTGATACCGAAGACCGGGAAAGCAAGTTCCCGACAGACGGAAAGAATGGTACGAACGGAACTACAGCAACAGAAACTGAGAACGAAACCAAAGCCTCTGAAACTAAGTCTTCCGAGACAAAGGCTTCTGAGACAAAATCTTCCAGCACCAGCAGTACCAAAGCACAAACAAAGGCTGAGACGAAAGCATCATCTGCAGCTAAGTCTACTACTGCAGCTGCAAAATCCACTACTGCGGCTGCCAAATCTACTACCGCAGCCAAGTCCACCACTGCAGCTGCTAAGTCTACTACTGCGGCTGCTAAGTCCACTACCGCAGCAGCGAAGTCCACCACTGCAGCTGCTAAGTCCACTACCGCAGCAGCGAAATCTACCACTGCGGCTGCCAAGTCCACTACTGCAGCAACCACAGAAGCAGCGAAATCTACTACTGCAGCAGCACATGAACCATCTACAGCGGAAGCACCTGCTACCATTGCTCCGTTAAATTAACAAATAATAAACAACAAAAAGCTGACCGATCTTCTTATTTTTCAAAGAATTTCTGTCAGCTTTTATTTTTATGATACTATTCAGTTCATGGCCGAACTGCAAGTATTTTACCATCCTTCCGCTACGATCTCATCAATAATATCCACGTATTCTGCACAGTATTTTTCATATAACGGCATAACTGCCTGCTGGAACCGCAGTTTTTCTTCCGGTGAAAGCTGGGTGATCACACAGCCTTTTGTTTCTACGCGCTGTCTGGATATAGACTCTCTCGCTTTCCACTGGCTTCTTTCATACCATGCTGACTCCTGGGCACATTCCCGGATGATCTCCCTGTATTCTTCCGGAAGTTTGTTCCAGGTATAAGTAGAAGCGATCTGAACTTCCGGCACACGGCTGTGTTCATCTACTGTAAAATATTTTGCCACTTCGTAATGCCCTGCAGACTCATAGGATGGCCAGTTATTCTCTGCTCCGTCTACTTTTCCAGTCTGAAGTCCGGAATATACTTCCCCATAGATCATAGGAACCGGAACAGCTCCTAAAGCCCGGACTGTATCACTCATCAATTCCGACTCCTGAACACGGATCGTCATTCCTTTTATATCTTCCAGTTTTTCAATGGGTTTTATGGAATTATAAAAACTTCTGGCACCTGCATCATACCATGAAAGCGCAATCAGACCGGAACCATCAAAAGAATTAAGGAAATCATCTCCAATAGGACCTTCCAGTACTTTCCACATGTGATCTGCGCCTGTATACAAATAGGGCATCTGAAGTACATTTAACTTGGGAATGTACTCTGCTACCGTAGAAATGGATACTCTGGCAAAATCAATACCACCAAACTGCAACTGTTCAATGACAGATTTTTCATCTCCCAGGCTTCCGCCTGCATTGACCAGTATCTCAACTTTGCCTTCGGTTTTTTCTTTTACCAGCTCCGCAAACTTATCTGCACCCTGGGTCGTCGGATAATCTTCCGCCTGGTTTTCCGCATAGGTCAGTACAAAATCCGGTTCCGTTTCCTTTTCTTTTCCTTGAAATACCCCGGCACAGCCGCTTAAAATAAGCGCAGCTGCCCACAGACAGAATATCTTCTTTTTATCATTGTTTCCTCCTGATCTTGTGACTGCTGCGTTTCCTTTTATTTTGACTTTACCTGGATCTGAGACTGCTTTTTCATCAGCCAGTCATAAAAAGTTGCTTTATCTTCTCCGATGACACGGTCTGTAAGTAAATATCCATGGGATGGATCTGTAAAAATGATGGCCATCCCCGGCAGCTTTGCGATCCTTACCATTTTTCTCCACGGGATCTTATCGTAAGTATTTCCCACTTTTACCTGGATCCCAACATCATCCAGACGGATCTCTGTGTCCTCCCCGGAACCGGATGCCAGTTTTCCTGCACTGAGATAGACAGCCAGCGGCTGAAGGATTGGAAAAAGGCAGCAGCCTAAAACCATACAGATGCGGAATACGGTTCCCGAAGACTCCCATTTTGCACAAGTAAGAGCTATAAGAGCTGCTGTAAAAACAAGGTTTACCATGCCGGTCATGGAATGGTAGATGAAATACATGGACATTTTCCAGTATTCACCTCTGGTTGTTTTATAACGGTATTGGTACATGAATTGGTCCCCCTTGAATGTGCGTATACACTCACGAACCCCGCGCATTCGCACTCTACTGCCTGCTGACGCAGGCGGTTCGTTCGTTAATGGCTTGAAAAAAACAAATGTCTGCTTCGCAGCCGCTTGTTTTTTCCCTGTGCTCATTACATTATAGCATAAAAGGGGATGTCCACGACACCCCCTTTATTTTATATGTACTACACTTTTATCAAACTTCTGTCATTCTATCAATGTGCAAATACACTTGGAAGCCATAAGCTGATTCCTGGTACGAAGGTGATCAGCAGCAGGGTAATGATCATGCACAGATAGAATGGTAATGTTGCTTTTACAACCTTTCCATCGGGATCTTTGCAACAGCAGAACCGATGAAAAGTACAGCACCTACAGGAGGTGTCAGAAGTCCGATACCACAGTTAAGGACAACCATGATACCAAACTGGATCGGGTCAATACCAATAGATGTTGCGATCGGCAGAAGGATAGGAGTTGCGATCAGGATGATCGGAGCCATATCCATAATGCAGCCTAATACCAGAAGGATCAGGTTTAATAACAGAGCGATCAGGATTGGGTTATCAGTCAGTCCAACAATAGCCTGAGCTGCCAGATCCGGTACGTGAAGTCTTGTAAGGCAGTAACCGAAGATACTGGAGGTTGCGATCAGGATCAGTACGATAGAAAGAGTATCTACACACTCGCCCAGGACTCTCCAAACACCTTTCCAGTCAAGACCTTTGTAGATAAATACGCTGACGATCAAGCTGTAGATAACTGCAACTGCTGCAGACTCAGTAGCTGTGAACACACCGCCTACAACGCCGAACACTACGATCAGAACGGCTGCTAATGCCAGAAGGAAACGCTTAACTGCTTTAACAGGTTCTTCATGCTGAACTTGTCGCCCTTTGGATAGTTGCGCTTTACAGAAATAATGTAAGAACCAACCATCAGGGATGCTGCTAAAAGAGCTCCCGGAACATAACCCGCAAGGAATAAGCTTCCTACGGAAATACCACCTGCTGTGGTAGCATAAATAACCATGTTGTGGCTAGGTGGAACCAGAAGTCCTCACAGGAAGAAGTAATAGTAACTGCAGTAGAGAAGTCACCGTCATATCCCTGGTCAACCATCATAGGGATCAGAATAGATCCTAAGGAAGCAGTATCTGCAGATGCAGAACCGGAAATACCACCAAAGAAATAAGATGCAACGATGTTTACCATTGCCATACCGCCTCGCATCCAGCCTACGCAGCATTTGCCAGAGCGATCAGTTTTTCAGAAATACCACCGGAACCCATCAGGCATCCCATTGTGATAAAGAAAGGTACTGCCATTAAGCTGAAAGAGCTGATACCTTTTACCATCTGCTGACAGATGGTAGTCAGAGGAAGCCCCTGGGCCATCAGACAGAATACAGAAGAAAGAGCTACTGCGTACGCAATCGGGAAACGCAGCATGATCATAAGGAAGAAGCTTCCCAGTAATATAAGAATTGCCATGCTATTTACATCCATACTACTTCTCCTCCTTTACATAAAAGCTTCTGATATGATTGTACAGTGCTTCGATCTCGAAAATGATCATCGCAACACCTGCTAACGGAACCGGCAGATACATCCAGAAACGGGATACTCCAGGCATACTTACATAAGTACCTTTGAACCGATACCGGAAGCATAAGTCCAGCCTACAGTCAGCATGATGACAGCCAGTACTAAAACAGCTACATCAGCAAGGATATCCAGGGATTTAACCAGCTTCTTTGGCAGATAGCTGTCAAGAGCGGTCATACGGATATGAGCACCGCGGCGGATTGCCAGAGCTGCGGAAAGCACAGCCATATAAGCCATACAGGAAAGAACTACTTCTTCAGACCATGCCGGATCTGGAATAAATGAGATATAACGTCCTGCAACGGACATACTGGTAATAGCGATATCAACTACAAGCAAAAGCTTGCAGATAAATAATACAAATTTATATACCGCATCATACAAAGGACGGATCTTATCGATCTTTTCAAAAATTGAAGGCATTCTTCAGTCCCCTTTCTTAATTAAAAGCGCAGGAGAGACGCGCTCCCCTGCGCCTAATACACCATTTCCCTATTTAACTGGCTGACTCAGATTATTTTGCCATATCAAGGATCTGCTGATACAGTTCTGCGTTATCCTTTGTAGAGGACTCGATAATGTCCTTGCAAGCTTCCTGCCATGGAGTCTTATCTTCTACTTCTACAACGTTTACGCCATTTGCCTTTAACTCATCCAGAACTTTGTTCTCTGCTTCTTCAGAGATCTTACGGTTGAATTCAGATGCATACTTTCCAGCTTCGGTCAGAACATCCTGCTGCTCTGGAGTTAATTTATCCCAAGCGTCATCTGTGATGATAACCTGGATAGCACCTAAGGTATGTCCATCAAGGATCAGGTTAGGAGCAACTTCTGGGAATGCGTTGGACTGATAGTTTGCGATTGGCTGCTCAGCACCGTCAACAACGCCGGTCTGCAGTGCGGAGTACAGTTCGTTGAAGGAAACAACAGTTGCGTTTGCGCCAAGTCCAGCTACCATACCGTTCATGATCGGGTCGTTAGAAACACGAAGCTTCATTCCCTTTAAGTCTTCCAGACCATTTACTGGCTTAACAGTGAAGAAATGACGGAAACCTTCTTCTCCGTAGAACAGACCTCTTACGCCCAGTCCGTTGTCATGCGGTTCCATTAAGAACTCTGGAGCCAGTTCGCTATCTGCAAATTTCCAGAAATGTTCACGGTTTACAAATGTATAAGGTACAGACAGAAGTACGGACTTCTCTGCGCCGTAGCTTGTCAGAGCGAATGCGGAGATACGGGACATATCAATAGTTCCGCCACCACCAAGCATGGTATCCAGAACGTCGTTCTCAGAACCAAGAACACCACTTGCCTGCAGGTCTACAGTGATAGATCCGCCGGACAGCTCTTCTACTTTCTCTTTGAATGCTGTATCAGTCTGTCCAACGATAGTATCCAGTGGATTAACCTCTGCCATTACCAGAGTAACTGCAGGTCCTACAGGCTCCCCAGCTGCTGCAGACTCTCCTTTGGATTCCTCTTTTGCTTCTGCTGCTGTGGTCGCTTCCTCCTTAGCTGCCTCAGTAGCTGCTGCTGTAGTAGTTGTTTCTGGGGATTTTAATCCGCATCCTGCCAGTGATCCGGCTACCATAGCTGTGCAAAGTGCTGCGCTTAACCATCTTTTTTTCATTTTGTTTACCCTCCTGTTAATACGTTTTTCACATATTGTTTATGTTTTTTTACGCTTTCTTTATGCTGATTTCATTATAAGGGTAAAATCTTGTTCTGACCATGGTAAATTTTTGATAATCCTAGTATGATTTTGACCTATACCGTAATTTTTTATCTATTTTTCACGGAATACACTGTTTCTGTACTCTGTAGGACTCTGCCTGTGATCCTTCTAAACACTTTTGTAAAATAATTAGAGTCTTCGTATCCTACTGACTTTCCTATATCCTTAATATTGACGGTAGGTTCTTCTAACATTTTTTTCGCCATGGAAACACGGTATTCTGTAAGATACGCTGTAAAATTCTGTCCAAAACTCTGCTTGAAAAGCCGGCAGAAATAAGGCTCTGAATAATTCATCTTGTCAGCCAGATCCTGTACAGAAAGATCATACATGTAATTTTCACGGATATAGTCCCGTATGATCTCTGTTACTTTATTCATGCGCAGATTTTCACCTGCATCATCTTCTGCCAGTTCTTCCAGATCGTCCCGTTTTTCTTCCTCGGATACCTCTTCTGTCTTTTCTTTCTGAAATCTTTTTCTTCTCCCGCCATTCGCATGGCTTCTTCCAGTACCAGCATCAATTCTTTTTCATCCCAGGGTTTTAAAAGATAATCTAACGCCCTGACTGTGATCGCCTTCTTGGCATAGGCAAATTCATCAAAAGCTGTAAGAAAGATAATACAGCATTTTTTATCCTTCTCCCTTATCCTCTCTGCTGCCTGGATTCCGTTGATACCTGGCATTTCAATATCCAGTATGGCGATCTGGATCTTTTCTTTTTCATATATTTCCAGTGCTTCTCTTCCGTTTTCTGCCTGGAAGATCTCACACTGCCCTTTCAGGTTCTGGCTTAATGTTTTAAAAAGAACCTTTCTCTCGATCATTTCATCATCTGCGATCAGCAGTCGGTACATATACTTCTTCCCCCTGTGTTTCTTCTCCCTGCGGTATCATCAATTGTATCACTGTTCCTTTTCCTTCCCGGCTGTAGATCCGCAGATCTCCCTTTTGGTACATCATATGGACACGCTTATAAATATTTCCAAGCCCGATCCCGATCTTTGCCGTGCGGTGTTCTTTCATTGCTGCAGCAACTTCTTCGCACCGCTCCTGACTCATACCAAGGCCGGTATCTGCCACTGAAAGGATCAGCATACGGTCCTTTTTCCAGATCCGGATATGGAGAATACCTCCCGTTTCTTTTTTAGAAAGACCATGAACCACCGCATTTTCTACAAGAGGCTGCAGGGACAGGGACGGAATGATCACGTCTGCCGCATCCGTCTCCAGGCTCAGACGGTATTTGATCCTGCTTCCAAAACGCATTTTCTGAAGATACATATAGTCATTTACGATCTTTAACTCCCGGTCTAATGTTACAGTCTGCTCCCTTGTTTTCAGGTTATAGCGGAACAGATTTCCCAGACTTAAGATCATCTTTTCCGTATCCACAGCATCTTCCAGTTTTGCGGTACATGCGATCATATTCAGGGTATTAAAGAGAAAATGGGGATTGATCTGACTTTTTAACAGTTCCAGCCTTGCGCTTCCTAACTGTTTTTCCATTTCACTGCGCTCTAATTCCTCTTTGTGGAGCAGCTCCTGCATTTTGTTATTTTCTTTCATGGTGGCAATATAGCCCTTGGTACTGTGTTTCATTACATTGAAAGCTGTGACCAATTCTCCCATTTCATCTTTATTTTCTATGATCAGGTCCGGCTCATCAAAGTCATTGGCAGCTATCTTTCTGGTACTTGCAGCCAAAGATACAATGGGTTTTGCAACGGAATTTGAAAGAATTCTTGTCAGCCAGATCGCTATGATCATAAGTGCGATGGAAATGGCCACAATAATATACGGAATATTAGAAAACATTGCTGCTTCTTTCTGATACTCTTCTGTTCCTTCTGCCATGGTTATCTGCACCAGACGGCCGGTATATCCCTGGAGGTACTCCTGCATTTTGTATACGTAATACAGTTCGTCTACAAATTCACTGCCTGTTTTATTTCCTTCCGCTACGTCATCACGATAAACTTTGTAACCTTCATAGGCATTTCTTATGTTCCATGTCCTGGCACTGCGCTCTTTTCCAATCCTTCTGTACTCAGAAGGCAGTGACCACAGGCAACGTTCTGTTCTTACACATGCCACCCTGTAAGTATCCCGGCTTTCCTGGTCTGCATTTCGCACATAATGCTCAAAAGCTCTGATTTCCTGATCCAGTGCCTCCTGAAAGTCATTGCAACGGGAGTTGTCATTCAAAATTCCTCCAAAGCTTCCCAGGGATACGTTGGTGATCCACACATTAAAAGAAGCGGAAAGAGCCATGATCAAAATGACCATGGCTGCAAAAATTCCTATTTTTCTTTTTATGGAGATCGTCATCCATAGCTTTCTCAGAGAAGGACGCATGATAACCTCCTGTTGTAATTCTTATGTCAGTTTCTTTATGTCTTTTGTAGCTTTTTAGCGTTTTTTATTACGGCCTCTTTTTTTGGCTGCTCTGAGTGCTGCTTTTTTTGCTGCAGCTGAGGTTGGAGCCGGGGCTGCGGGTGCTGGAGATGGAGCTGGCTCTGGTTTTGTAACTGCTGAAGCAGGAGTTGTTACTGGCTCTGCAATCGGATCTGCAGGTGCTAAAACTGGTACTGGTTCAGGCTTTGCTGTTTCCAGTTTCTTTGGTTCTTCTTTTGCAGTTGCCAGCTTTTTCGGCTCTTCTTTTTTTGTTTCCAGCTTGTGAGCTTCTGTCTTGGCAGTTGCTAACTTCTTTGGCTCTTCCTTTTTAGTCTCCAGTTTGTGGGGCTCTGTTTTAGCGGTCGCAAGCTTTTTTGGCTCTTCTTTCTTCTCTGCCGTCAGTTTTTTGGGTTCTGTTTTCTTTGTAGCTAACTTTTTCGGCTCTTCTTTTTTCTCCGTAGTCAGCTTCTTCGGTTCTTCCTTCTTTGTTGCCAGCTTCTTTGGCTCTGCCTTCTTTGTGGTCAGTCTCTTCGGGCTTTCCTTCTTCTCCTCTGGTGTGCAGGAGAATACCATAAAGCTCATTGGCGGGATATGGATCTCAATGGAGTTCTCTCTTTCATCCCATTCTATCTTCTTGGATGCTTTCACACGGCTGTTGGTACGGCCTTCGCCGCCAAATTCTTTTGCATCACTGTTGAAGATCTCTTTATATTTTCCTGCAAATGGTACGCCCAGGCGGAATTTCTCATGATCCATATTATCAAAGTTACATACACAGAGCAGAGTTTCTTCTTTGCCTCTGCGCAGGAACATGATCATGCTTTCCTCATGGTAGCTGCAGTTGATCCACTCAAAGCCTTCCGTATCAAAGTCCTGCTCATACAGTGCCGGATGGGCCTGATACAGCTTGTTTAACTCACGGACATAGGTCTGCATGTTCTTGTGCAGCGGATATTTTAACAGATCCATTCCAGGGACGCATTTTCATTCCACTCATCGATCTGACCATAGTCCTGTCCCATAAATAACAGCTTCTTGCCTGGATGGGACATCATAAAGCCATAGGCAGCCCGCAGGTTTTCAGCCTTTGCCTCTAAAGTCTCTCCCGGCATCTTACCCATCATAGAGCCTTTTCCGTGAACGACTTCGTCATGGGAGAATACCAGGACAAAGTTTTCACTGTAGGCATAAAGCATGGAGAACGTCAACTCGCCATAGTTATTTTTACGGAAATATGGATCACAGCGCATGTAGTTGGTGAAATCGTTCATCCAGCCCATATTCCACTTATAATCAAAACCAATTCCGCCGTCTTTTGGATCACCGGTGATCATTGGCCATGCAGTAGACTCCTCTGCGATCAGCACCGCACCGTTCTTTCTGCCCTTGAATACAGTATTTAAGTGCTTTAAGAACTCTACAGCTTCCAGATTTTCATTTCCGCCGTAGATATTTGCCACCCATTCACCGTCATTTTTACCGTAATCCAGATACAGCATGGAAGCCACCGCGTCCATACGGATGCCGTCTGCGTGGTACTTCTCAGCCCAGAACAGTGCGTTGGCAATGAGGAAGTTAGATACTCCCGGACGGCCGTAGTTATAGATCAGTGTACCCCAGTGCGGATGAGCGCCCTTTCTTGGGTCTGCATGTTCATAGACGCAGGTTCCGTCAAAGCATGCCATTCCGAAAGCATCTCTCGGGAAATGGGCCGGTACCCAGTCTAAGATCACACCAATGCCCTGTTCATGCATATAGTCCATGAAGTACATGAAATCATCCGGTGTTCCATAGCGGCTGGTAGGAGCATAATAACCAGTTACCTGATATCCCCAGGAAGCATCTAAAGGATGTTCCATGATCGGCAGCAGTTCTACATGGGTATAGCCCATATCTTTTACATACTCAGCCAGCTTTACAGCCAGTTCCCTGTAATTGTAGAACTCGGAGCCAATGATATCTTCCCCGTTTTCGTCCTTGGCAATCTCTTTTCGCATCCAGGAACCTAAATGGACTTCATAAATATTGAAAGGCTTGTCCTTTGTATCAGAAGCAGCCCGCTTGTCCATCCATTTTTTATCTTTCCACTGGTAATTGTTGATATCCCATACAATGGAAGCATTATTTGGACGCAGCTCTGCATAATTTCCATATGGGTCTGCCTTCATCATAGGCAGTCCTGCTCTGGTCTTGATCTCATATTTGTAAAGGCATCCTGCTTTCAGGCCCGGAATGAACAGCTCAAATACGCTGGCATCTCCTTCGCCTACTTTGCGCATCTGGTGGCGTCTGCCGTCCCATAAGTTAAAGTCACCTACTACACTGACACGCATAGCACATGGAGCCCATACTGCAAAATAAACGCCTTCTACTCCGTCAATGGTCATTGGATGAGCACCCATTTTCTCATAAATGTCGTAGTAGATACCTGCACCGAATTTCTTTAATTCATCTTCTGTAAACTGTGGTCCGAAAGAATAGGGATCGTGAATCTCTTCTTCGGTTCCATTATCATAAGTGACAAGTAAGGTATAATCTGTCACTGTTTTTCTTGGGATCAGTACAGCATAAAATCCTGCTTCATCTGCCAGCTCCATAGGGTATTTTTTCCCATTTCCTGTAAGCTTTACAGTGATCGCTGTTGCGGTAGGTATAAATGCCTGTATCAATAAGCCTTCTTCTGTTGCATGTGGTCCTAACATTCTGTGAGGATCGGCTGACTCTGAATAGGTCAGTTCCTCAATCCCCGCCCAGTCCATAATATCATATAATTTCTGTTCCATCTGCGTGCCCCCTTTTAGCAAAAACAATGTTGTTTCTATTACAGCTGTTTCGCCCGTTCTGAAATATTCTGTCTGAAATTGATCACATCATGCTCATATTCTTCATCCATAAGAGGTGATGAGATCATAAAATCTGCACTTGCCTTATTGTTTGCAATGGGAATATCGTAAACCTGTGCAATACGCAGCAGTGCCTTTACATCCGGATCATGAGGCTGTGCTGTCAATGGGTCGGAGAAGAAGATCACGAAATCGATCTGTCCTTCTACGATCTTGGCGCCGATCTGCTGGTCGCCTCCCAATGGGCCGCTGTTATATCCCTTTACCGGAAGTCCGGTATAATCGGTGATCATTCTTGCAGTTGTTCCGGTTCCGCATAAGAAATGTTTCTCCAGAATGGATTTATGTTCCTTGCACCATTCCATTAATTCATGCTTTTTCTGATCATGGGCGATCAGGGCGATATTTTTCTGCTTCTTGATAGTCATTGGGACAAATTCCATTGTATGCATACCTCCTTATGTTGCCTGTCTCTTGTGTTGCTGTCCTAAATATATAGTATACAATTGCTCATTTATGATGATGCCGCCGTCAGGCAGCATACATGTTTATTCAACTACCGGATTGGTAAGTGTGCCGATCCCTTCAATGGTACATTCTACTACATCTCCAGGTTTTAAGAATTTTGGCGGTGTAAAGCCATTCCTGCGCCTGCCGGTGTGCCGGTGGCAATGATGGTTCCAGGTTTTAATGTCATGCCTTTTGAAAGCTCACTGACGATGTGGTCAATACCAAAGATCAGCAGTTCTGTGTTGCTGTCCTGTCTCAGTTCCCCGTTGACACGGGACTGGATAGAAAGCTTTGGCGGATATGGGATATCTTCCACTGTGGTGATACATGGTCCCATTGGGAAAAATCCGTCTAAACTCTTTCCAAAATACCACTGGTTATGCTGGGTCTGAAGGGTTCTGGCACTGACGTCATTGATAATGGTGTAACCAAAGATGTAATTTTTTACCTCTTCTTCCGGTACATTTTTTGCTTCTTTTCCAATAATAACAGCCAATTCTACCTCATAATCCAGATCGGCTACAATGTCTGAATGGCTTTCAATGCCTTCGCCGTTTGCCACCGCCTCGTTTACACGCTTGGAGAAGTAAACGGCATAGGGACGTTCGCCTCCAAATGCCTCTTTCTTGTAGCGGGCAGACTCCTCTGCGTGAGCCATATAGTTGATACCCAGGCAGATCACATCCTGTTTCGGATTTGGGATCGGCGCCAGAAACTTTACTTCTTCAATAGGTGCCGCTCCTCTGATCTTATAAGGGTCCTGACCGGACACATATTCAAGCAGCTGTTTTTCTGACTCGCTGATCCCCTCGATCAGTTCCTGCATGGTCTTATAATCCATATCCAGGGAGCGAAGAGGATAGACCCATTTTCCGTCTCTGCTGATCACGCCCAGACCGCCTTTATGTTCCACTTCATATGTAACAAGCCTCATAACAGCCTCCTTATTTCATTTAGCAATTTCTTAATGCTTACTTTATCACATTTTTCGGATATTTTCCACCTTGCCACAAATGTTTTACATAATCTTAGAAAATTTAGCGGACAATTCAGACGTCATTTAAGCGGTTCCTGCGCTCATCATTTTGTAGATCTGAATAACTGCCGTTGGTGCCAGCGCACCTAAAACCACTGCCAGTAACTGTGAGCCTGTCAGATCCCCTGCGGCAAATACATCCTGAAGCTGAGGCACAAAAAGCACTGCACACATAAGGACTACACCTACAAACAATGCCATAACACACCAGAGATTGCTTCCTATTCCCAATGAAAGCAGGCTTTTTCTTCCCCTGCAGTTAAAACCATGGAACAGTCTTGCCAGAGTCAGAGTGGAAAATGCCATAGTACTGGCAATGGCTTCCCCGCCCTGGGAATATCCCATTTCCCATGCCCACATGGTTGCTGCACCAATAAGAAAACCCTGGAATAAGATCTTCCCTGCAAATGGAAAAGAAAGGATCCCTTCTTTTGGGTCTCTGGGAGGCTGGTTTAAAAGATCCCGGTCTGCCGGTTCCATACCTATGGCAATGGCAGGAAGGGAGTCTGTCAGCAGGTTGATAAACAGCAGATGCACCGGTGCAAAAGGCAATGGAAGCGCTTGATAGATGTATACAGTACACAAAGGATCCCTGCCATATTTCCGGACAACAAAAACTGGATGGAATTTTTAATATTCCGATATACATTTCTTCCATTTGCCACTGCCTTGATAATCGTAGCAAAATTGTCATCTGTTAAGATCATGGCAGCGGCATCCCTTGAAACTTCTGTGCCTGCTTTTCCCATAGCGATCCCTATGTCCGCCTTTTTTAAGGCAGGAGCGTCATTTACCCCGTCTCCTGTCATAGCTGTAATGTGCCTTTTTTCTGCCATGCTTCCACAATGCGGATCTTATGTTCCGGAGACACCCTGGCATATACGGAGATCTTTTCCAGTCTTTCCTGCAGCTGCTGATCGCTCATCTGATCCAGATCTGCTCCTGTAACAGCCAGATCACCAGCTGTAAAAATACCAATCTCCGAGGCGATCGCTGCCGCAGTCTCTTTATGATCCCCGGTGATCATGACCGTGCGGATCCCTGCTTTTTTAGCATCTGCCACTGCCATTTTAGACTCCGGCCTTGGTGGATCTGTCATAGCAGCCAGACCCAGAAAGATCATATTTTCCGCCTTTGCATCCCTGATTTCTTCCTCTTTTAATGGTTTACATGCCAGTGCCAGAACCCGCATTCCCTTTTTGGACCATAGACCGTTCTGGCGAAGGATCCGCTCTTTATCAGAAAAGGAAAAGGGACGTCCCCAGGAAGCAGTCTCTTCTTCCTGAAAAGAGGGATTGACTGCCAGACTGCATTTAGACAGTAAAACGTCTACCGCCCCTTTTACAAAAAGGATCTTTTCTCCCCCTTTGCTGCATATGGCACCCATATATTTTTTATCAGAGTTAAAAGGGATCTCCGAAATACGACGCCACTGCCTGCGAAGAAGTCCGGGATCTTTTCCTGCTTCTTCTGCCATATGTAAAAGAGCCTGCTCTAAGGGATCTTCTTTTTCCCCGGTCTCCTCTCCGGAAGCATTATTTGCAAGAATGACTGATCGCAGGAAAAGAGAAAGATCCGGGTGGTGGGAATATTTTTTTAACTGCCCTGTATCCATGACCTTCCCATTTATGCAAACAGCCTCTGCCCGCAGACTGTTTTGGGTCAGTGTCCCTGTTTTATCAGAACAGATCACAGATACACAGCCTAAACTTTCCACTGCTTTCAGGTCCTTTATGACTGCATGCTCTTTTGCCATTTTCTGGGTTCCCATTGCCTGGACAATGGTCACAATGGAACCAAGAGCCTCCGGGATGGCTGCAACCGCCAGCGCTACCGCAAACATCAGGCATCTAATACAGGCTCCCTGCGATACAGGCTGATCAGAAAGATCACACCGCAGATCCCCATAATTCCTAATGCCAGATGGCCGGAAAACCGGTCTAAACTGGCCTGCAAAGGTGTTTTCTTTTCCACTGTGCGGTTCATCAGGGAAGCAATGGTCCCGATCTGGGTATCCATTCCTGTTTCCGTCACTACCGCAGTTCCCCTTCCGCCAGTGATCAGAGCACCGGAAAAGACCATATTGCTCTGATCTCCCGGAGATAAAGGCGTTTTTCCTGCCGGCAGTTTTCCCTCTCTTTTTTCCACATTTAAAGCTTCTCCTGTAAGAGAACTTTCGTTGCAGGTAAGGCTGCAGGACTGAAGGATCCGGCCGTCTGCAGGTACCATTCCTCCTGTTTCCAAAACCAGGATATCCCCTGGAACCACCCTGGAAGATGGCGCCGTACAAACGCGTCCTTCCCGGATCAGAAGTGTTTCCGGAGAAGCAAGTCGCTTTAAGCTTTCCAGGGATTTTCGTGCTTTCTGATGTTCCACAGTCCCTAAAATGGCATTTAACAAAAGGACGGAAAAGATCACAAGAGCGCTTTCCGGATCTCCGGTAACCATGGATACCCCCGCAGCCCCAATGAGGATCATGACCAGAAGATCTTTAAACTGTCCTAAAAATACCTGCCACCAGGGCATTTCTTCCTGTTCTTTTAAAACATTTTCCCCATATGTTTCCAGCCTTCTTTCTGCCTCTTTCTCATTTAGCCCGGTCCTGTTGGTGCCAAGGCGCTTTAAAACTTCTTCCTGGGTCAGACCATACCATTGTGCCATTCCTGCCTCCTATAGACTCTGTATAGACTTCATATAGAAAAAATGAGGATGCCCTGACCGTCTGGCCTTTACAGCATCCTCATCTGAATGTATATGTATTTCTCTTTTATCTTTATGCAGGAAAAACAGGCTTATGACCTGCCTCCGAATATCATCTCAAAAGCAACTCTGTATCCTAAAGGAAGGGAAGCTTCTTCTACATATTCCTCTCTTGTATGAGCGCCGGCTCCACTATAGCAGCCCACACATACACTTGGGATTCCCATAGAAAGCGGGATATTGCAGTCTGTAGAACCAGAACCAACTCCAGGGCAGATTCCTGTTACTGTCTCTACCGCTGCTTTTGCACGTTCAAGAAGGCGTGCCTGACGTTCTTTATCTACATCACCGGAGCATGGACGGATGCCCAGGATCTCATAAGTAATATCAAGACCGGCTGCCTTTGCCTCATTTACTGCTGCCTCAAATTTTTCTTCCATATAAGCCAGATTTACTTTTCTGTCAGAGCGGAACTCGTATAGCATGGAAGCTTCCTGGGCAATAGTATTAACAGAAGTACCGCCGGAAATAGTACCCACGTTGTAAGTGGTCTTTCCGCCTTCCGGCACCTTGATCTGATACAGCTTTTCAATGATACCTGCCAGTTTTTCAATGGCATTATCATTGCCAAAATTGCCAAAAGAATGTCCGCCCTGAGTGCGTACCGTCACTTTATAACGGTTAGATCCCACTGCTTCATCTACCAGATGCTCCAGACTGCGTCGAAGGTGCAGAAAGTGCTCATACGGCTGCCGTAATCTTCGCAGATCTTTTTAACGCCTTTCAGGTTTCCAAGACCTTCTTCTCCTGAATTGCATACAAAGATCAGTCCAGGTTCTGTTTCCGGCCGGATCTGGTTAAGTTTGCCTTCTTTTATCATAAGAGCAGTATATTTTGCTGCCAGAAGAACACATACAAGGCAGGCAGTATCATCACCTACTCCTGGACAGCAGATACGTCCATTTTCCACCTTTAAAGGAAGTTCCGTCTCATCTGGAAAAACTACGTCTGTATGGGCCATATAAACATCCACATTATCCCTTAAAGCAGCTGGATAAACTACATTTAATGCCTCATCAATATAGACTCCCTCTGCCCCCTGTTCCTTTAACCAGTTACAGCAAAACTGGGCTCTTTTTTCCTCATGATTAGATGGGGAAGGGATCTTCGCAATGGTAAGAAGCAGGTCATATGCCTCTTTTTCATGTTCCTTGATAAAACGTTCCATAGCTTCATTTAACATGTTCTGTTCCTTCTTTCCGGTTCGCTTTCGGACCTTTGCTTTGTGTTTTTTTCTTTTCCGGGCATTTAAGTCCTGCAAATACCTGGATGGATCTTGCAAGGACAAGAGCCTCTTTCTGGTCATCCAGATGTCTTTCCTTACCTGACGGCAAAAAGCCGTTCATACTGTCTTCAGCTGTATCAAGGACCTGATGCCAGATATATCCTGACGGCAGATTGGGAAGTGCAAATGCATGTGGCTCCCAGTGCATGTTGTAAGCAGTATAGAAATAAGGTTCCTCGCTGCCGTCTGTATTTTCTCCATAGGAAGCGCTGTAAAATACGCCTAACTGGCGGCTGTAGCGCTCAAAGTCCGGACACCATGCCTTTTCCCCGTGGAAAGACACATCCGGCAGTCCTACTGACTTATGATCCATTAAAGTAGGTTCTGTACTGCGGTGGAACAGGCTGTGCTTTTTGCGGAATGCGATCAGGTTTTTCGTAAACTCATAAAGCCCCTTGTGAGAGTCTAATAAATTCCAGTTTAACCAGGAGATCTCATTGTCCTGGCAATAAGCATTATTATTTCCCTTCTGGGTACGGCCAAATTCATCACCAGCCATAAGTAACGGGGTTCCCTGGCTTAAGAAAAGCATGGCAAGAGCATTTTTAAGCTGACGTTTTCGTAAGCCAATGATCTTTTTCTTTCGCACCGGTCCTTCTGCGCCACAGTTCCAGGACTGGTTGTAATCGGTACCGTCATGGTTTTCCTCGCCATTGTCCTCGTTGTGCTTATGATCGTAAGAAACCATATCCATTAAAGTAAAGCCGTTGGTATTCGCCATGTAATTAATAGAAGCCACTGCATCCGGATTGTCCTTTACATGAAGAGCCACCTGGTTTAACATACCTTCATCGCCCTTTAAGAAGCTGCGCATATCCAGCATAAATCCTGTTTCGTAAGCAGATAAACGGCGTCCGGTCTCTTTCTTTTCTTCTTTGGTTCTGTTGCCCCTGTCTGTTTCCGTCGCAGTTCTCACTTCATCCCAGTTCTTCGCCCAAAGTTTCAGATCAGAAAGATATGGGTCTTTCACAATAGTTTCCAAAGGGGCATAACCTACTAAATGGATACCATCTACATGATACTGGGCAGCCCAGAAGCGGAGTACATCTACCACATAGGAAGGAGACTGTGTCCCGTCAAAGTATAATTCAACGACCAGCTCCAGACCTTCTTTATGTAATGCCTTCACCAGAGTCTTAAACTCTTTTACCGGATCCTTTTTCTGTCCCGGCGCTGCGCCTGCATAGGCTGCTTTTGGCGCAAAGCTGTGTCCACAGCAGTACCCCCAGTAATTCACCTTTCCGGGAGCGTCTTCCATGATCTCGTCAAATTCTGCAGGCGGCATCATTTCTACTGTAGTAATTCCCAGTTCTTTCATATAGGGGATCTTATCAATGACCGCCCCAAAGGTTCCCCTTTTCCAGCTTTCCCCTTTAAATGAGACATGTTTTGAAAAACCTCTCGGGTGTATCTTGTATACAATACACTCATTGGCTGGATCTCAGGCCGCTTGTCATCTTCCCAGTCAAAGGCTTCTTTCACTGCTTCAAAAGGTGTGTGAAGTGCCTGCCTGCTGCCTTCTCGTCTCCCCATTTTTCCCGTCCTGTAAAACAGGTTCCAAAAGGATCAGAGATCTCTTTTCCATCTTCCTCAAAAGCGTATTCCAATCCGGTAAAATCCCCCTTTACCGTCATGAAATGCACATTCCCCATACGGGCATTTTTCGGAAATGCAAGTCTGGCCATCCGTTTTCTGCTTCCCTTTTCAAAAAGCAGCAATGCCGGACTTTTCTCAGAAACAAATGCTACATCAAATCCCCCCGGAGTCTTTGTCACTCCCAGGGGATAGATTTTTCTCTCATTTGTCTCTATGCTATACTCTCTTTTCATATATTGCCGCCTTTCAATCCCATTTCCTTTATTTGCACTGTCAAATCCCAAATCCTGCTGCGCGGCATTGCCGCAAAGAAGCTGCCTTTCAGATTTTGGCCTATTTCTGGCTTTCAATCTGTTCCACCAGATCCGTCAGATACATCCAACGGTCCATTTTTTCCTCTAACTGTGCCTCTTTTTCTGTCTTTTCTTTCATCAGTTCATTGAGACGGGTATAATTGCTGGCAGATTTCTCGATCTCTGTTTCCAGGGCTGCAATGGCCTCTTCCAGACCTGCAATATCCCCTTCAATGGTCTCCCATTCTCTCTGCTCTTTGTAGCTTAAACGCAGCTTTTTCTGGGCACCGGAAGTCTCTTTCCAGTTATTTTTGTTCACTGCCTTTGCATTTGCAGCGTTTTCTTCGTCAATATCTTTATCGGATGCCTTTCCAGAACCTGCATTTCCGGCTCCAGCCCCATTTCCACTGATCTGTGGATGACGCTCATTCCATGCACGCTGATAATCGGTAAAACCACCCTCATACTGCTGCACCACACCATTTCCCTCAAAAGCGAAAATGCGGTTTACCACACGGTCCAGGAAATAACGGTCATGGGATACAGTGATCACAATACCAGGGAATGTATCCAGATAATCTTCCAGTAAGATCAGCGTCTGGATGTCCAGGTCATTGGTCGGCTCGTCCAGGATCAGTACATTTGGTGCTTCCATAAGGATACGCAGAAGGTACAGACGGCGTTTTTCACCTCCGGACAGCTTTCCAATGGTTGTATACTGCATACTGGAAGGGAACAGGAAACGCTCTAACATCTGGCTGGCGCTGATGCTGCCGTCTTTTGTCTTTACGTACTCTGCTGCATTGCGGATATAGTCGATCACCTTCAGGCTTTCGTCCATAGCCTCATTTTCCTGGGAGAAATAACCCAGCTTTACAGTCTGGCCGATCTCTACTGTACCGGAGTCCGGCTGTACCCAGCCTGCAATGATCTTCATCAAAGTAGACTTTCCGCTGCCGTTCTGACCGATGATACCTACACGGTCATTTTTCAGGAAGATATAGGTGAAATCTTTCATCAGCACCTTATCACCATATGATTTGCAGATGTCCTTCAGCTCTACGGTAGTACGTCCCAAACGGCTGCCAATGGACTCCAGCTGTACATTTCTGTCATACTCCGGACCTTCCTGGTCACGAAGCTGCTCATACCTCTGGATATGGGCTTTCTGCTTGGTAGAACGGGCTCTGGCACCACGCTGCATCCAGGCGATCTCTGTGCGCAGGATGGACTGGCGCTTGCGCTCTGCTGCCTCTGCCATGCTTAAACGCTCTGCCTTTAATTCCAGATATTTCTCATAACCGCCCTGATAACTGTACAGTTTTCCCTTGTCCAGCTCTACAATACGGTTGGTAACGCTGTCCAGGAAATAACGGTCATGGGTGATCATTAAAAGAGCGCCCTTAAATGCCTTTAAATAACCTTCCAGCCAGTCAGCCATCTGGCTGTCCAGGTGGTTGGTAGGCTCGTCCAGGATCAGCAGATCTGCTGTACTTAAAAGAACGCTTGCAAGAGCCACACGTTTTCTCTGTCCGCCGGAAAGAGTCTCCACTTTCGCGTCAAAATCTTCGATCTCCAGACGGTTTAACATGGTCTTGGCAGAAGCCTTTAACTCTTCCACAGAGCTGAAATGAGGCTCGTTTTTATTGTCCCTTACAATACTGTCAAGAATGGTATCTCCAGGGGTAAATTCCGGGATCTGGGGCAGATAGCGGATATACAGGCTGCGGCCTTTTACAACCGTACCGCCATCCGGCTCCTCCAGACCTGCAGCGATCCGCAGCAAGGTAGATTTCCCTGTGCCGTTGATACCGATGAGACCCACTTTTTCTCCTTCGTTGATAGAAAAAGCAGTGTCGTTGAACAGCAGGCGTTCTGTATAGGATTTTGTTAAATGTTCGATGGTAAGTAAATTCATATTGTTCATTTTCCTCTTATTCATACATCTTAGAAAAGTATAACACAAAGGAAAAAAGGGCACAAACAAAACACCGGATGTTTTTATCCACATCCGGTGCTAAGATTTTCTGCTTTTTTCACATATCCGACATTAATCTACATTTCCATATAATTCATGGACCTTACTCATAAGAACCTTTCCCACACTGTTACGTGGAATTTCTTCTACGATCTCCACATACTTAGGCTGTTTGATCTTTGCCAGATTTTTACTACAGTATTCTTTTATATCTTCTGCTGTAGCCTTAGAGCCTTCTCTTAAGACTACAATGGCTTTTCCTACTTCACCTTTTCGCTTATCCGGTACACCGATCACACAGACTTCGTGAATACCAGGACACTCCTTCATGATATTTTCAATCTCTACCGGATAAATATTTTCGCCATGGCTGATAAACATGTTCTTTTTACGGCCTACAATGTAATAATATCCTTCTTCATCCTGCTGGGCAATATCACCGGAATGCATCCAGCCATTCTGTAATGCCAGTTCTGTCTCCTCCGGGTCGCCCCAGTAGCCGGAAAACATGGCTGCAGAGCGGATAAACAGTTCTCCTTTTTCACCCTTTGGAACATCTTCGCCTTTTTCATTTACAATGCGAAGCTTCACATAAACCATTGGTTTGCCTACAGAAAGGCGTTTTTCCTCAATATCCTTTACGCTCATGGAATTAATAGGCATTGCAAGAATGCCAGGTCCTACTTCTGTCATTCCATATCCATTGCAAAATCGAACACCCTTTTTCCAGTAAGCTCTCATGATCTCCAAAGAAGCAGGCGCTGCGCCACAGCGGATACGTCCGATCTCAGAAAAATCAGCTGTTTCAAATGCCGGATCTTCCATCATATACTGGAAGATAGTAGGAACTCCTAACAGGAATGTAAGATGTTCCTGCTTCATGATCTGGAATACATCCTTTTTGTCAAATTTTCTGGTCATGACCATTCTGGCACCTACATATAATAATGGCATCAGAAGGCTGTTCCAGGCTGCTGCGTGGAATAAAGGCAGACATACATAAACTACATCTCTGTTGTTAACGCCATAAGCTGTCACCTGATTGATCACATTGTAATAAAGAGCCCGATAGGAGATCATCGCTGCTTTAGGGATACCTGTGGTTCCGCCTGTATGTACAAGCATTGCTATGTCTTCAAACTGATGCTCAGGAAGAGGGCGATCTTCATCAGAATACTCTAAGACCTCCTGATAACAGGCCAGATCTCCTTCCTGCTTTTTGTCTCCTATGGAAATAAATGCTAACTCTGAGAAACGTTTTTTCAAAGCAGCTGCTTTTTCTTTAAACTCTTCCTCATAAAGCAATACAGACGGCTTTTCTTTTAAGATCAGCTCTGAAAGTTCTCTCTCTGTCAGCTTTACATTATAAGAAGTCATAATATATCCAATGCGGACAATGGCATAGAACATATCAATATGCTGCACACAGTTTCCGGCGCAGATCGCCACTCTATCCCCTTTTTTTATTTTCGCCTTATCTGTCAGGAAATTCGCAAGTTTTCTGGAACGTACTTCAAAATCCTGATAATAATAACGAATGCCTGTAGTATAGTCCAGCAAAGTTTCACTTTTGCCGTCCCGTTCTAACCGGCTCATAAAAAAGTCCCGGATGATCTCATTATCGTTCATCATGTATATCCCCCTTTAGATCTCACTGTCGGAAACGTCTTTGATCTTGTTATAATAAGCCAGATAATCTGGTGAGATCTTTTCTTTTTCCAACATAGTCAATACCGTTAATATTACAACACTTGCCGGTACTGCAGCCCAGAAAGGCTGTATTCCAAAAGGATTTCCGCTAAAGTGCCATACACCTGCTAAAATGCCGCCGATCAGGATGGACCAGAATGCAGCCCGGTTGCTTACCTGCTTCCATACCAGTGCAATGATCAGCACCACACCTGCTACGGAACGGATCTGGAATGCTCCTAATATCTGTGTCAGGATAGAAGAAGTAGTAAGTCCAAAACCTGTGGCTACTAAGGCCATTACAACAATGGAGCCCTTAGAAAACCGGATCTGTTCTTTTTCACTTGCCTGAGGCCGCACCAGCATGTAAAAGTCTCTTGTCAGTGTAGCAGATAATGATAAAAGAAGTCCGGGGCCAGTAGAAAGAATGGCTGCTAAAACTGCCATGCTGACAATACCGCTGAATACCGGGTGAACACTTTCTGCCATGGTATAGATGATATTTCCAGCCTGGGCATCAGGCATTGTCACAAAACCCGCAATACCGATCAGAGCCGGCATCAGTGCAAATGGAATAACCAGAATACCAGACCAGACAATACCACTTTTTGCTGTTTTCAAAGACTCTGCTCCTAAACAGCAGTTTACAACTGTAGAAGAAAGGATCATGGAAAAAGCAGCTCCTAACACCTGGGCCGCTACCGTTATTTTATCCGGATAAGTAACGGTAAAATAATGAGCCGGTGTATTTGCCATCATATATGCCAGACCTCCGGCTTTTCCTACAGCAAGGAAGCTGACTACAAACATTCCTGCAAACATCACAAGAGAATGGATCACATTCATTCCTGCAATGCCTTTTAAACCATGAAGAGCCATATAGGCAAATAAAATACCTACGATCCAGGCTAAAACAGCCTTATTTACACCTAACATGGATGAGAGAAGGCAGCCGCGGCAATGGGCTGCTGGGAAAATATGATCCCATATACAAACATGATGATGACTAACACCACCAGACGCACTCTCTTATCAAAGCGAAAGGCAAATGCCTCCGGTACAGACATTACTCCAAAATGACCTGCTCTGCGATAAAATTTCGCCGTACAGAACACAAATACCAAAACTCCCAGTACCATTCCCCAGTTGGTCCATACAGAAGACAAGCCCATTTTAAAGGCACTGGCAGCATTTCCTACTGTAGAACTTCCTGCAACCATTTCCCCAAACATTAAAGCTACGGTAAGACCTATTCCCAAATGCTTTTTTGCTACAAAAAAATGCTGTATGGAATTGTCCCCTTTTCCATTCATGATCTTTCCCGCGGCTGTGGTAATGATAAAATACGCAACCACCATAAATAATTCTATCATATCCCTCTCCCATCTTAGCTGATGCAGTAAGGCTTATTCAGCCTTACTGCTCCGTATCCGTTTTGTAAGTTCCGGGATTATCTCAAATAAGTCCCCTACGATCCCGTAATCTGCAATGTTAAAGATCGGTGCATCTGGATCTTTATTAATAGCAATGATCACATCCGAAGATGACATGCCTGCCACATGCTGGATGGCACCGGAAATACCACATGCAATATAGATCTTTGGTCCAACGCTCTTTCCAGTCTGTCCAACCTGGTGTAAAGAAGAGATCCAGCCGGAATCTACAGCTGCTCTGGAAGCACCGATCTGGCACCGATCTCATCTGCCAGCTCTTTTAATACTTCAAAACCTTCTGGTCCGCCAACGCCTCGGCCACCTGAAACAATGATCTCTGCTTCTTCCAGGTTCACATCTGCTCCGCCAGCCTCTGTAATAACCTCTACAATGCGGGTACGGATCTCATCTGGTCCAAATTCCACGGTTTCATGGATGATCTCGCCCTTACGTCCTGTATCTTCCTCTGCTTTTTAAATACGCCTGGACGTACAGTACCGATCTGTGGTCTGTGATCCGGGCAGAGAATGGTTGCCATCAGGTTACCACCAAAAGCAGGTCTGGTCCATTTTACAAGACGGGTCTCTGAATCTACTCCCAGCTCTGTACAGTCTGCAGTAAGTCCTGTCTGCATACGGCTGGATACTCTTGGACCTAAGTCACGTCCATTATTGGTAGCACCGATAAGCAGCACTGCCGGATTATACTTCTTAATTAAGGTACACATTGCCTTTGTGTAACCATCTGTGGAATAATCCTTTAATTCCTTCTGGTCTACTACAATGGCTTCGTCTGCACCATAGTGGATAGCCATTTTGCAAAATCTTCGATCTCATTTCCCGGGATAATGGCAACTAATTTCTCTCCCAGGTCATCTGCCATTTTTCTTCCCTGTCCAAGAAGCTCCAGGCTGACTCCTTTTATTTTTCCTCTGACTACTTCTATAAATACCCAGACATTTCTAGCATCACTCATAAGTCTGTCCCCTCCTAAAATGTGATCTTAGCTTCAGACAGCAGCTTTAATAAATTACCGGCTTGCTCTCCTGCATCTTTTCCTTCTACACGTACTCCTGTAGAATGAACAGGTGGAACAAAAGTCTTTTTAACTTTGGTAGGAGAACCTTTAAGCCAAGTCTTGCCGGGTCTAATTCAGGCAGGTCCGCAGCTGTTAATGTACGCACTTCCATACGGTTTGCCTGCATTTTCCTGCGGATATTTGGATATCTGGGCTCATTTAAGGATTTACAGCTGTAAGAAGGGCAGGAAGTTTTACCTCTATCTTTTCATAGCAGTCTTCCTGCTCTTTTGTTACAGTTAAAGTTGTGTCATTTAATTCAATATCTGCAGCATAG